>ERZ827440.170-NODE-170-length-102087-cov-7.237622_pt1 | contig 102087 bp, 91 predicted proteins | sample MGYA00519774_ERZ827440 | MGnify/ENA primary metagenome ERZ827440 (study PRJEB31778, sample SAMEA3449302) | human gut metagenome | biome: human gut; feature: human-associated habitat; material: faeces | place: United Kingdom | collected 2010/2012 ... | reverse complement strand
TTCACAACACCATAGTTAATGCAACTGAAAAAATGTGTTCATCAGACGGTAACGTGGTTGGGGAAATGCTTTTAAGCATGGAGAGAAGTTAAAGTAAAATAGGGAGAAATTGTTGCAGAAAACCATCGACATTCGATGTCATAAACGTTATAATATATTTAATAATGACGTTCTAAAAATGCTTTTGTCACCCAAAAGCGTTTTACTTAGATGACACGGAGGTATTTCACATGAGCAAAAGGAATTCAGGGGAACAGAAAAGAGAAAACAGCCAACTGAAAATCACATTTTCCGTATTAATTATGGTACTGTCATTTTTAGCAGAATTGTATACCATGATTATTTTAAAGGGAAATCCGATTTACTTAGCAGGATTTGGTCTGGTATTTTTGATTTTTTCTTATGTGCTGATGAACAGCGTAATGCAGCTACAGTATCAGAAGTTAAGAGAAGAAAAAGAAGAGCATGAAGGTCTTTTGAAGTCAGAAAAAGCAAGTTATCTGATCATCAAGAAATCATTTGATGAAGTCTTTCAGAGAATGGATTATATTGAAAAAAATCTCCAGCTTCCGACAGAAGAATTATTAACAGCACAGAAAGCATTTGCAAAGATCAATATTAACAGAAGTAAAGAAAATGCAGATGCACTTATGAATTCTAATGATAAATTGTTAGAAAAGATCGTGAGTTTTGAAAGAACACTGCAGAACAATAATGAAAAATTATTAGACGGTCAGAATCAGAATATGGAACAGCGTCTGCAGGAAGTGATTTTAAGACAGCAGGAGTTGAGTTCTTCCATAAAAGAATTAGAATTGAATATGAGAAATGAGATCCTCCAGGCAGTAAACTCCATTACATCTTCCCAGCCACAGGTAATCATGCAACAGCCGGTACAGCCGCCTGTTATGGAAAATGTGCAGCCAGAAGAACCGATGGAAGAAGAACCGGTCATGGAAGAACCAATTATAGAAGAACCGGTCATGGAAGAACCAATCGTAGAAGAGCCATTGATTGAGGAACCGGTCGTAGAAGAACCAATGATAGAGGAGCCATTGATAGAGGAGCCGGTCATAGAAGAGCCAATCATGGAAGAACCACTGATGGAAGAGCCAATAGTAGAAGAGTCAATCATAGAAGAACCACTGGTTGAGGAACCAACCATAGAAGAACCACTGGTTGAGGAACCATTAATAGAGGAGCCGGTAGCAGAAGAACCGGTTATCCAGGTAGAAGAACCGGCAGAGGAAGCTGAAGAAGAGGAAGAAGAAGTGCTGATTCCGGATATGTCAGATCCAAACAAAATGATGACTCCGGATGAAATTGCAGCATTAATCGCAAATTTATAAAAAATCTGTTAAAAAATGTATGGTTTTTTAGCTCAGCTGGAAGAACACTGACTTTTAATTATATATGATATTATGACACCTTGAAAGAGGTGTCATTTTTGTTAGAATTTGTAATTTTTATTCCCTTATGCTAAACTATTGGAAAAAAGGAGTTATGAAAATGACAAATGAACAAGAGCTCTTTGTTCTAATTATTATATTCGCTGTTACTTTCAGATACTTATACAAAAATCGAATCATATATCAAAAAGAACTTATTAAACAAGAAGAACGAGAGAGAAAACAGAGAAAACGAAGATATAAAAAATATCAAAGAAAAATGGCAAAAGCCGAAAAAAAAGAACAAAAAAAGATGATTAAAGCTGAAAAGAAAATAAGAAAGAAAATGATTAAGACCAGAGGACAGGATAAAACCAATATTCATATTGAAAAAGCATGGAAAAAATTAAAGTAGAAGTTTCTCCTCTGCTTTTTTAAACTCTATAGAGGTTTTTGAAAAAACTTATCTAATCTATATATCTGCATCCATTCATAAAAACTGGTTAGCAATGTGTAAATGTGAAAATTCTTAAGAATGTGCTCTAAAATCCGAATTTTTTTCAAAAAATGTATTGCATTTTTCAAAAAAGTACAGTATAATCATTCTTGCGTTGAAAAATGCATGGGTTTTTAGCTCAGTTGGCAGAGCACCTGACTCTTAATCAGGGTGTCCAGGGTTCGAACCCCTGAAGACCCATTTTGAAAGTACTGTTTTCGATGTTAGAAGAACATTGGGGATGGTGCTTTTTTTATGCAATAAGGGTTTGATATTGAAATTATATTTTTGTAAATGTTTCCGCAGGGCTGCACAAATGAAATATTCCACGTTTCCTTGTGCAGACCATTCCAATGAACCTCTGAAAGCAGAAATCGTGTGCGCCAATGGGCTTCACGATTTCCTGAGTTTCATTTCCATTGCACAAAAAGAAACGTTCCATACTTCATTTGTGCAGCCTGCTAATTTACGAAAAAGTATAATTTTAATATTGATAAAGGTGTAATAAAAAATGATTCCTAAAACTATAGAAGAAGGGAGAAAGAAACAATGGCAGTAGAAAAACGATTTTTAAAATATGTATCTTATTGGACAACCTCTGAAGATGATCAGGAGAGTATCCCAAGTACGAAGCGGCAGTTTGAGCTTGCAAAAGTATTAGAACAGGAATTGAAAGAACTCAACTTAGAAAAAGTAAGATTAGATGAGCATTGTTATGTCTATGGTCTGCTTCCGGCAACTGCGGGAATGGAAGGTAAGAAAGCAGTGGGATTTATTGCACATATGGACACCGCACCGGATTTTTCGGGAGAAAATGTAAAGCCGCAGATCATCGAAAATTATAATGGTGAGGATGTTTTATTGCCGGGAAGTGGAACTTATATAAAAGTAGAGGATTTTCCACATCTGGCTTCTTTAAAAGGAAGAACATTGATCACAACCGATGGAACAACGCTGCTGGGTTCTGATGATAAGGCAGGAGTAGCAGCGATTATGCAGGCGGTAGAGGAAATCCAAAAAGAGGGAATCCCTCATGGAGATATCTGGGTAGGATTTACACCGGATGAAGAGGTCGGACGCGGAGCGGAGCTGTTTGATCTGGATTATTTCAAAGCAGATTTTGCATATACGGTAGATGGCGGATATGAGGGCGAAATAGCTTATGAAAATTTCAACGCGGCAAGTGCTGAATTTGTGATCCATGGAGTGAACGTACATCCGGGAGAAGCAAAAGACATTATGGTCAATGCAGCAGCCATTGCCTGTGAAATAGAGTCTAAGATCCCGAAGAACGAGACACCGGAGCATACAGAGGGCAGAGAGGGATTTTATCATCTGACCGATATTTCCGGAAATGTGGAAAAAGCAGAACTTTCCTATATTGTGCGTGACCACGATATGCAGAAATTTTTGAATCGAATCGATTATTTGAAAAAAATAGAAAAAGAGATGCAGGATCTATATGGAAAAGAAACAGTTACCTTGAAAATACAGGAAAGCTATCGCAATATGAATGAGATTATCCGTGAGCATATGGAGATTATAGAGATTGCAAAGGAAGCGATCCGTGAAAACGGAATAGAGCCGACACCTGACCCGATCCGTGGCGGAACCGATGGGGCAACACTCAGCCACAAAGGACTGCCTTGCCCAAATCTTGGAACCGGCGGATATGCTTATCACGGACCAATGGAGCATGTAACGGTAGAAGGAATGGAAACGGTTGTCCGTATTATCAAGAAGATCAGTGAAAAAGTAACCGCATTGTAATCATTCTATATTTTGTGCAGCCCGCTAGTTTAAAAAACAAAATATTTTTTCAGAAAAATTATAGGATTACACAGACGAAATGATAGAGTTTTGTCTGTGTAATTTTTTTAATTACATTTTACCCCCATTTTACATAAGAGTGATTTTATATTTTACATAGGGTTCTTAGAATAAAACCATACCTTCCAAAGAGAAGGAAATATAAAATTTTATAAAAAGAAGCAGATAATATGGAGGAAAAAAGATGAAAAAAACAGTGTGTTTATTACTTGCCGGATTAATGACGATCGGTGCATTAACAGGATGCGGCAGCAGTGCAGACAACAAAAAAGATGATTCTGCAAAGACAGAGACAACAAGTGAAAAGAAGTCAGACGGATTTGATACAAGCTCAGATATTACCGTAGTATCCCGTGAGGATGGTTCCGGAACAAGAGGAGCATTCATCGAACTGTTTGGAGTACAGCAGGAAGAGAACGGTGAAAAAGTAGACATGACCACAGAGGAAGCTGTTATCGCAAACAGCACAGCAGTTATGATGACCACAGTAGCCGGAGATGATTACGCGATCGGTTATGCATCCTTAGGCTCTTTAGATGACACAACCAAAGCATTAAAGGTAGACGGAGTAGAGCCAAGCGTAGATACCATTAAAGATGGTTCTTACAAAATCTCCAGACCATTCAACATTGCAACAAAAGACAACGTAAGTGATGTTGCACAGGATTTCATCAACTACATCATGAGTGATGACGGACAGAAAGTAATCGAAGACAACGGATACATTTCCGTATCAGATGGAAAATTCGAGAGCAACGGAGCAAAAGGTAAGATCGTAGTTGCAGGTTCTTCTTCTGTAACACCGGTTATGGAAAAATTAAAAGAAGCATACTTAGCAGTAAACAAAGAAGCAGAGATTGAAGTTCAGGAAAGTGATTCCACAACAGGTATGACAGCAGCAATGGAAGGAACCTGTGATATCGGAATGGCATCCCGTGAATTAAAAGACAGCGAGAGCGAGTTAAAAGCAACAGCAATCGCAATGGACGGAATCGCAGTCATCGTAAACAAAAACAACACATTAGATGACATCACATCCGACCAGGTAAAAGATATCTACTTAGGAGATGTAACAAGCTGGGATGAGCTGTAAAAAAGGTTAAGGAGCTATGGCTCCTTCCCTCATTTAAAATAAGGTAATCAAATAAAGAACAGAATACCCGCTGACAAGCGGGTATCCGTAGTATCTGAAAATAAATAGAGAGAGAAATGATATGAACAAATATAAAGGAAAAGAAAAACTGATGGAGATCATATTCCTCATTGCAGCATGTATATCCATCATATCGGTTGTTTTAATCTGTATTTTTCTATTCATGAACGGAATACCGGCAATGAAGAAAATCGGATTTGGTGATTTTATCTTCGGACAGAGATGGAGACCGGGAAATAATATTTTCGGGATCTGGCCAATGATCCTTGGAAGTATCTATGTAACGGCAGGAGCGATCATCATTGGAGTACCAATCGGTGTATTGTCCGCAATCTATCTTGCGAAGTTCTGTCCAAAGGGAATTTACAAAATTATCAAACCGGGTGTTGAGCTGTTAGCGGGAATCCCGTCGGTTGTATATGGATTTTTCGGACTGGTCGTACTTGTACCGTTTATCCGCAATACCTTTGAAGGAAACGGAAACAGTATTTTAACGGCATCCATACTGCTTGGAATCATGATACTTCCAACGATCATCGGAGTATCGGAATCAGCGATCCGTGCCGTACCGAATAAATATTACGAAGGTGCACTGGCACTGGGTGCAACACATGAAAGAAGTGTATATTGCACCGTTGTCCCGGCAGCAAAATCGGGAATCATGGCAGGAATTGTACTTGGAATCGGAAGAGCGATCGGAGAGACCATGGCTGTTATCATGGTTGCAGGAAACCAGGCAAGAATGCCAAAGGGCATATTGAAAGGGATCAGAACCCTGACCGGAAATATCGTGATCGAGATGGGATATGCTACAGACCTTCACAGAGAAGCATTGATCGCAACAGGTGTGGTACTGTTCGTATTTATTCTGATGATCAACCTGTTATTTTCCGTATTAAAAAGAAGGAGGGCTGATTAATGGATGTTGAAATGAAAATCCAAGAACCGATCAATAAGGTTACAAGAAAACAAAAATTAAAAAACTACAGTAAGCATCCGGGTTCTTTCCTTCTTGCATTACTTACAAAGCTGGCAATATTATTGACGGTTTTAGCACTGGGATTTATCCTGATCTATATTTTAGTAAAAGGGATCCCAAACCTAAGCACAGACCTTTTTGCACTCAAGTATACGACCGAAAATGTGTCCATGCTTCCGGCAATTATAAACACACTGATGATTACCTTACTTTCCTTATGTATAGCAGGACCGATCGGAATTTTTTCAGCGATATATTTAGTAGAGTATGCAAAAAAAGGAAACAAACTCGTGGAAGTCGTTCGTGTTACGGCTGAAACACTGACAGGAATCCCGTCTATCGTCTATGGATTGTTCGGAATGTTATTCTTTGTTACAACCTTAAAATGCGGTTACTCCCTTTTAGCAGGAGCGTTGACCTTATCCATTATGGTGCTTCCGGTCATTATGAGGACAACGGAGGAAGCATTGTTAGCAGTTCCGAATTCATTCCGCGAAGGAAGTTTTGGACTTGGAGCAGGAAAACTGCGTACCATATTTAAAATCGTTCTTCCGTCAGCAGTACCGGGAATTTTAGCAGGAGTCATTCTTGCGATCGGACGTATGGTAGGTGAAACAGCAGCGCTGATCTATACGGCAGGTACGGTTGCAGAGATTCCTTCGAGCATCATGAGTTCGGGAAGAACACTTGCAATCCATATGTACAGTCTTTCAAAAGAGGGACTTTACACAAATCAGGCATATGCAACAGCGGTCGTATTACTGATCGTTGTAGTTCTGATCAATATGCTTTCTAATTTTGTGGCAAAAAAATTTACGAAAAAATAGGAGGAGCAGATGGGAAACAAATTTGAAATCAAAGATCTCAATCTGTATTATGGCGATTACCACGCGTTAAAAAATATCAACATGAATCTGGCTGAAAACGAGATCACAGCTTTTATCGGACCTTCGGGATGTGGTAAATCCACATTTTTAAAATGTCTGAACCGTATGAACGATTTGGTGGAAGGATGTAAAATTACAGGTTCCGTAACCTTAGACGGAGAGGACATTTACGGAAACATGGATGTCAATAAGTTAAGAAAAAGAGTAGGTATGGTATTCCAGAACCCGAATCCGTTTCCAATGAGTGTTTATGACAATATTGCCTATGGACCGCGAACCCATGGAATCCGTAATAAAAAAGTGCTGGATGAAATTGTAGAGCGTTCTTTAAGAAACGCAGCAATCTGGGATGAATTAAAAGATCGTCTGAAAAAAAGTGCACTTGGTCTTTCGGGAGGACAGCAGCAGAGACTCTGTATCGCAAGAGCACTTGCGGTAGAACCGGAGGTAATTCTGATGGATGAGCCGACTTCTGCATTAGACCCAATTTCCACATCAAAGATCGAAGATTTAGTAATTGATCTGAAAAATAAGTATACAATTATTATGGTAACGCATAATATGCAGCAGGCAACCCGTGTTTCTGATAAGACAGCATTTTTCCTGTTAGGAGACATGATCGAATATGGAGATACCGAAGAATTATTCTCCATGCCGAAAGATAAAAGAACAGAAGATTACATCACAGGGAGGTTTGGATAATGCGAAACCGATTCGACAGACAGTTAGAGCAGCTTAACAATGAACTGATTAATATGGGAAGCCTGATAGAAGAAGCGATAGAGATGGCAATTACCGCACTGATGAAGCAGGATGCAAAGAAAGCAAAGGAAATTGTGGATTTCGATGAAGAAATTGATGAAAAAGAAAGAGAAATCGAGAGTCTTTGCCTGAAACTTCTCTTACAGCAGCAGCCGGTGGCAAAGGATCTGCGTCAGATATCCGCAGCATTGAAGATGATAACAGATATGGAAAGAATCGGAGATCATGCCGCAGATATTTCTGAGATGACAATCCTGATGGCGGGTACTCCTTATATCCGGAACATCGAGCATTTGCAGACAATGGCGAAAGAGGCAATGGTCATGTTAGTAAAGAGCATCGAAGCCTATGTGGAAAAAGATCTGGAAAAAGCAGAAAAAGTCATCGAAAGTGATGATATTATCGATGATCTGTTTGATCAGATCAAAGCAGAACTGATTGATGCGATCCATCAGAATCCGGACAACGGAGAACAGGCGGCAGATCTTTTGATGGTATCAAAGTATCTCGAAAGAATCGGAGATCATGCGACAAATATTGCGGAATGGGTGATCTTCTCTATCACAGGAAACCATCCGGGCTAGGAAAATAGCAAAGGAAAATACTTCTAACCTCTAAAATTTACATAGATTTTACATAAATACCCCTTGTTTTTTACAAACCCCACCTACAATGGCTTTGATAGTGTAAAAAAATAGTAAAGTATGTAAATTTAAGAGGAGAAGAGATGGATTTTTTTGATTTATTGACAATGGTAGGCGGACTGGCTCTGTTCCTGTACGGAATGGATGTTATGGGAGACGGTCTTGCAAAGACTTCCGGTGGTAAACTGGAACAGATCTTGGAAAAACTGACATCTACACCAATTAAAGCAGTATTACTTGGTGCAGGAGTAACGGCAGTCATTCAGTCATCATCGGCAACGACAGTCATGGTTGTCGGTTTTGTTAACTCCGGGATTATGAAATTATCCCAGGCAGTGGGAATTATCATGGGTGCCAATGTTGGTACAACAATCACTTCCTGGATTTTGAGTCTGACGGGAATTGAGAGCGAGAACTTCTTTATACAGCTTTTAAAACCGTCCTCATTCGCTCCGATTTTAGCATTAATCGGAATCTTTATGATGATGCTGACAAAGGACAGCAAGAAAAAAGACATTGCATCCATTATGCTTGGATTTGCGGTCCTGATGTTTGGTATGGAAACTATGAGTGAAGCAGTAAAACCTCTTGCAGATGTGCCGGAGTTTACAAATATCCTGATGATTTTCACCAATCCGATTCTTGGTATGTTAGCAGGTCTTGTTTTAACGGCAGTTATTCAGAGTTCTTCTGCATCGGTAGGTATTTTGCAGGCTCTTTGTGCAACCGGTTCGATGAGTTTTGGAATCGCATTACCGATTATCATGGGACAGAATATCGGAACCTGTGTTACGGCAATGATTTCTTCTATTGGAGCAAAGAAAAATGCAAAACGTGCAGCATTGATACATCTTTATTTTAATATTATAGGAACCGTACTGTTCATGATTGTATTCTATGCAATTAACTCGTTTGTACATTTTGAATTTTTAAATGATGCGGCAAACCCAATGGGTATTGCAGTAATTCACAGTACCTTCAACATTGCAGCAACACTGGTACTGCTTCCGTTTGGAAAGGTATTGGTAAAGCTGGCAACACTTACCATTCCGGAGACCGAGGACGAAAAAGTGGAGGAAATCCCGGATGCAACAAAACTTCTCGATACACGTTTCTTAGAGAAGCCGGCATTTGCTGTTGCCCAGTGTAAGAATGTTGGAATCGAAATGGCAAAATTAGCACAGCGTTCCTTAGAGTATGCGATTGATTCGATTACCGATTATGACCAGAAAAAAGTCAAAGATGTGTTCCGTTTAGAGGATATGATCGATCACTATGAAGATGAGCTTGGAACATATCTGATGAAGTTAAGTGGAAAACCTCTGTCTGATGAGGATAATCATACCGTATCAAATCTTTTCCACTGTATGGGAGATTTTGAGCGGATCAGTGACCACGCTTTGAACTTAGCCGAAACTGCAATGGAAATGCAGGCAAAAGAGGAGACTTTCTCAGAAAAAGCAAAAGGCGAGTTAGTGACCTACGGCGAAGCAGTAAAAGAGATCATGGATCTATCCGTAGAGGCATATAAGTCAGGAAGCATGGCACTTGCTGAAAGAGTAGAGCCGTTAGAAGAAGTCATTGATGATCTGAATGTAAAGATCAAGAATCATCATGTAAAACGTCTTCGTAAAGGAAAATGTACGATTGAACTCGGACTTTCCCTGTCAGACATTCTGACAAACTATGAGCGTGTGGCAGATCACTGTTCAAACATCGCAGTCTGCCTGATTCAGGTAGAAGAAGATGGATTTGAAACACACGAATATCTGAATGAAGTAAAACAGAAGGATAATAAAGACTTCCAGAACTTATATCAGATGTATTATAATAAATATCAGATAGGTAAAGCTGACAAATAAAAAAGCAGGTGATGAAATGGCTTTGATTTACATTGTAGAAGATGATGTGAATATTCGAGAAATTGAGACATTTTCTTTAAAAAACAGTGGTTATACGGTAATGGATTTTGAGTGTGCAAAAGATTTTTACCATAAACTTTCGGATAAGGTTCCGGACTTGATCCTTTTAGATATCATGCTTCCGGACGAGGACGGACTTGAGATTTTAAGAAAACTCAGAAAAAATCCGGAGACCAGAAAAGTTCCGATCATTATGGTAACAGCGAAAACCACGGAAATTGATAAGGTAAAGGGGCTGGATTCAGGAGCAGACGATTATCTGACAAAGCCATTTGGAGTCATGGAGCTGATCTCCAGAGTGAAAGCGCTTCTTCGCAGAAGTATGAATATGGACGAATCAAAGATTTTGTCCTTAGGTGAAATCTCTATTGATAATGAGAAACATAGAGTAAGCGTGCAGGGTCAGCCCTGCGAGCTTACTTATAAGGAATTTGAACTTTTGAAACTTATGCTCCAGAACGTTGGCATTGTTCTTTCCCGTGACGTAATTATGGAACGCGTCTGGGGAGTAGACTTTGAAGGAGAATCGAGAACCCTTGATATGCACATTAAGACACTCCGTCAGAAGTTAGGCGAAAGTGGAAAACGGATCAAGACCGTGCGTAATGTAGGATATCGATTGGAGTAGTGATAAGATGAAAAAAAAGATAAATCTTCAATTTATGTTTATTTCGGCGGTAGGTATTCTGTTAACATTCTGTTTATCTACCGTTATTTTTTATGAATTATTTAAGAGTGAAGTTGTAGACGAGTTAAAGACCTATGCAGATGTCATCAAAGAGACACAGTCATACGATCAGATCCTGCAGGGAGAATACGATCCTGATGTGGATGACCTCAGGATCACAATGATAAAAAAAGACGGAAAAGTCTTTTACGACAGTTTTGCAGATGTAAAAAAAATGGAGAACCATGCAAACCGGCAGGAGGTGCGTCAGGCATTAAAGCATGGCAACGGGAAAGCAATCCGTACCTCGGATACTATGGATAAGAGTACCTTTTACTATGCCGTACGGTTAGACGATGGAAATATTCTTCGTGTTGCCAAAGAATCCAGAAGTATCTGGAGTGTCTTTATCAAGGTTACTCCGGCAATTCTGATTCTGATTCTTGTGATTTTTGCCATCAGCAAAATGCTGTCAAAGGTGCTGACAAAAAGCCTGCTGTTGCCAATAGAGGAAATGTCAGAGAATCTGGACCACTTAGACGATATCACAACTTATAAGGAACTGATGCCGTTTATCAATACGATACAGGAGCAGCATAAAAATATTTTAATGAATGCAAAGATGCGACAGGAATTTACGGCAAATGTCTCGCATGAATTAAAGACACCGCTGACAGCTATTTCCGGCTATTCGGAGTTAATACAGAATGGAATGACGAATGAAGAGGAAACCATCCGTTTTGCGGGAGAAATTCATAAGAGCGCAAAACGTCTGCTGACCCTGATCAATGATACGATCCGTCTGTCGCAGTTAGACACCTCCGAACAGAAGGTGATCTATGAAGCGATCGACTTATATAAAATAGCTGAGGATTGTGTGAATATGCTGAAATTTTCAGCCGAGAATCATGGTATTACTATTTCGATACATGGAACAAATGCTTACTTAGAAGGCAACAAAGAAATGCTTGAAGAGGTCGTCTATAATCTTTGTGACAATGCGATCCGTTATAATAACGAAGGTGGAAAAGTAGATGTTACGGTAAAACCGGTAAAGGGAAAAATCTATCTTTGTGTCGAGGACAATGGTATCGGAATTTCCAAAGAGCATCAGGAGAGGATTTTTGAAAGATTTTACCGGGTGGATAAGAGCCGTTCGAAATCTACCGGAGGAACCGGACTCGGACTTGCCATTGTAAAACACATCATCCAGCAGCACGGTGCTCATATGGAGCTGACCAGTGAAAAAGGCAAAGGAACAAAGATAGAGATCGAATTTTCAAAGAGCAGATAAGAGTATTCTGCATAAGATAAAATAAAAAATGGATATCTTTAACAAAATACTCTTTTATACTTATCACAAATCTTTTATCCAGAAACGAATGAGAAATATGAGAGCATCTCTTCGTGAGATGGAAGAAATCTTAAATAAGGAAGCCTAAGATTTCCTCCGGGGTGTCCACAATGTGGGATGCCCCTTCTTTTTCTAAAAAGGCACGTCCCTTAAATCCCCATGCAACACTGATGCAGTCCATGCCGGAATTTGCAGCAGTCTGTAAATCTACTTCAGAATCCCCGACATAAACAGCAGAGTCGGCAGATTCACCCAATTCCTCTAAGGCAGTAAAGACCGTATCCGGTGCAGGTTTCTTTCTTACGCCGGTTCTTTCACCGATTGCCACAGAAATGATCCCTTCAAAAAAATCTGCTGCAAGACGTTTGACTGCTGCATCATTTTTATTAGAAACGATCGCCATAGGGATCTCATGTTCCTGTAAAGTCTTTAAAAGCTCCATAATGCCCGGATACGGAGCAGTTGCTTCTTTACAGTGGTCAGTATAGTAGGTTTTAAAAGCGGCAAATACTTCTTCAAACTGTGGGTTATCCTCTCCCTGTGGGATTGCACGGATCAAAAGAAGCCGCAGTCCGTTGCCGACAAAGCTCTGGACTTCAGGAAGCGTTCTGGTCGGCATATCAAATTCCTGCAACGTATGGTTCAGGGCATTCGTTAAATCCTCGATCGTATTTAAAAGTGTTCCATCTAAGTCAAAGATGACGGTAGAATATTTTTTCAAGAAAAAGACCTCCTTGCAATTAATTTATGGATCGGGTGTCCGAGAGAAGAAAATTTTTCTTCGTATTCAGTCATTACATTTCCTTCGTTTAAGACCGGGTCGTGGTGCAGATCAAACGTATGCGCATCAAGCGTCCATCCGGCTTCTGCTACTTCCTCCATAGAGAAAGCAAACAGATCATCATTGTCCGTCTTAAATTCCACAACACCGTTTCTAGCTAAAATCTTATCATAGCGTTCAAAGAACTGCCGGCTGGTCAGGCGGCGCTTGGCGTGGCGTTCCTTTGGCCATGGGTCGGAAAAATTCAGATAGATCTTAGCGACCTCTTCTTCATCAAAGACTTCCGTAATGATGGAAGCGTCCATGCACAAAAAGCGGATATTTGGCAGAGGCTCTATCTCCATTTTCTGTAAAGCACGGAGCAGTACGGAAGAATAACGCTCAATTCCGATATAATTGATATCCGGGTGTTCCTTTGCAAGCTGCATGATGAACTGTCCCTTGCCCATGCCGATCTCAATGTGGATCGGATTCTCATTTCCAAATATCAGATGCCAGCGTCCTTTTTCCGCCATCGGTTCCTGTATACAATGCGGGCTGTCAGCGATTGCTTCGTCTGCGCCCGGAATATTCCTAAGTCTCATAATGTCACTCCTATAAAATCATTTTGCAATACATATTTTACATGAAAAGGACAGGAAAAAAAAGAGTTTATAAAAAATAAGTTGCACCAAGAGGACAGGGAGATTATACTATTAAATAGTGAGCAATTTTGAAAAAGAAGATAGAAACATCAGGGAATAATAATATGGAGAAGAAAGAATGAAGAAAAACAGATGGAAAAAGGGCATAGCACTCTTTTTAAGCATAACGGCAATATTTACAGGCAGCATGATCCCGGTACAGGCATCCGAGTACTGGCCGCAGGCACCGGAAACGGCATCCCCATGTGTGATGGTGATGGAAATGAACACGGGAGCTGTATTATATGAAAAAAATGCAGATGAGGTTCATTACCCGGCGAGTATTACAAAGATTATGACAACGCTGATTGCCATTGAAAAAGGAAAAATGGACGATGTTGTTACTTTTTCGGCGGATGCGGTATACAAAAATGAGGGAGACACCTCCCATATTTCAAGAGATTTAGAGGAGCAGATGACCTTAGAGCAGTGTCTTTACGGAGTCATGCTCGAATCTGCAAATGAATGTGCCTATGCCGTTGCAGAGCATATCGGCGGTGGTGATGTCAGCAAGTTTGTCGATATGATGAATGAAAAGGCAAAGGAATTAGGATGTACGAATACGCATTTTAATAATACCAACGGTCTTCCGGACGAGCAGCATTATACATCAACGAGAGATATGCTTTTGATTGCCCGTGCCGCATATGAGAATGAGGAATTTCGTAAGATTACAGGTACGAAGGTCTATGTCATTCCTCCGACCAATAAGCATGAAGACGAAACCACACTACATAATCACCACAATATGCTCTATCCGTTCCGTACGGCAAAATATATCTATGATGGATGTACCGGAGGAAAGACCGGATATACCGTAGCGGCAAACAGTACACTGGTCACTTATGCAGAGCGTGACGGAATGTCCCTAGTCTGTGTCGTTATGAATGCACAGGCACCGGCGCATTTTGAAGACACGGTAAATCTGTTCAACTACTGTTTTGACAATTTCCAGATATTCAGTGTCAAAGATAATGAAAAAGCATATACCAAGGACAAGATACAGGATACGGGAATCCTGAATACGGATCAGTCCTTTGCAGGCTTGGATAAAAACGGAGGGATCATCCTTCCAAAGACCGCTTCTTTTGAAGATGCGAAAGTAGAAGTGAAAGAAAAAGGTGAATCAAAGAACAGTGCCGGCCGTCTGGAATACACCTATGCAGGACATGCTGTGGGTGGAGCCGATATCATGGTCACAAAAGCAGAGCCGGAGAAGTTCCCATTTGACAATACAAAAGAAGCAGGCAAAAAGGGAGAAAAGACAGCATACGTCAAAGGAAATACCATTGTGATGTTAGTGATCATCGTATTAGTCTGTGCAGCATTAGCACTGATCGGACGATATGTTTCCGATAACTCCTTTGTGATAAAGACGAAAGTGGACAGAAAGCGAAATAAACCGGACCCACGTTATACCATCATCCGAAATTCGAAAAAGAAATGGCGCAGGAAATAAAATAAGACTTAAATCAAAGACAAACAATATAGAAAAGGACAATTTCAAGTTGTAGAAATTGTCCTTTTTGTTATTTATAGACATATTGAAAAAATAAATAAAATGTCAGATAATGTATAAATAATTCGCATTAAAATATCTAACTTAAAGTTCTATCAGACTATTTAAAAGAGTTACCAAAACAGGTTTATTTAAAGTATAGAACAGGATCCCATTAGAAGTCTTTACCATCGTAATGTATTTATCCTGAAAGGTAATGGAACCTTCGATCGTATCCATCAGATAGGAAGCTAACTTAGCATCCGCTCTTAAAAATACAGTCTCATATTCTTCTAACGGCTCGACAGAAGCGGAAGCCTTTTGAAACAGATAACGCAGATCCTCTTCCTGTTCTAACTGTTCTCTGGACTTATTGATGATAAAATAGCCGTTAGAGTCCTTTGGCATATTCATGGATTTGACAGCCCGCTGCACCTGTTTGGCAAGACTGTCGGAAGCAGGATAAAGAGATTCAAAGTAAGACATGAAATCAGAAGCCTGCTTAAAGTGTCGGTTTGTTCCTTTTTCTAAAACCTCCGTCATCAGAATCCGCTTGATAATGGTTTCGCAGGTCTGTCGTGACGGATTCTTGCGAAGTGTAGAATGCATGGTTTGATGGTCCATGGTAAATCCCCTTTCCTTTTTATTATAGTCATAGATTTCTCAATCATGTGCCAAAAGCATATAAGAATATTATAGAAAAAATCACCCGGAACAACAACCCTGTTTTACAAGGATTTTTCGCTTTTATAGGTTTGACAGGGATTTTCCAAGAGCATATAATAAGTATATAAAAATACCAAAAGTACATCTATGGAGCGGAAAAAAATGGCAGAAGAGAAGAAAGAACGATTATCCAGACAAGAGAAGAAAGAGCAGCAGCTAGAAGCAATCCGTAAGCTGATCGAAGAAAAGGGCGGGGTAGCGAAAACGTCAGAGCTGTATACCTTAGGTCTGGACTACCGGGTACTCCAGAGATTTGTAGAGGAAGGAACGTTAGAAAGGATCAAGAGCGGGTACTATTCCTTAGGTTATCGTAAGAAATCCGAAGAAGAGATTATACCGGTGCTGTTCCCGGATGGAGTGCTGTGTATGGAGAGCGGTCTTTATTATCAGGGATATCTCAAAGAACGTCCTTACATATGGAGTATTGCGGTGGATAAGAACACTTCAAAATCCAGATTTAAGATGGATTATCCGATCGTACATCCATACTATACGGAAACGAAAGTCTTAGAGATGGGTGTCGAAACCTTCGATATGAACGGACAGAAGATAAAGATATACGAAAAAGAGCGTCTGATCTGCGACTGTCTGAAATATGAGGACAAGTTAGATGCAGACAGTCTGAAAAAGGGACTGCTTGCATTCATCAAAGATGAAGAAAAAGACATCGCAAAACTCATGATGTATGCAAGAGAGCGTCGAGTAGTAGAAAAAGTACGCAATAGGATCGGGGTGTGGCTGTAATGTCCAAAAAGAGCCTGTCAGCCGTAAAGGCAAAGAGTGAAGAACTGAAAATCCCATATGAGAACCTGTTATCGGCATTTGTCATAGAAGAAGCCGTAACGGCGGTCTGTGAATCTGACGAGGCAGAGAACTTCCGGTTAAAAAACAACAGCATATTATCGTTAGAGTATTACAGGCGGAAAGCACCGACACGTTTAGAGTATGTGATCTTAAGCGAAGAAGAGCTGACCGTGCGGAATGTGATACACCGCATGAGTAAGATCTTTCAGAATGAGAAAAAAGCAGAGCTTTGGTGGAAATACCGGGTAGAAAAAGAGGACCAAGGCATCTGCGTATATTTAAGTGCTAAAATCGAAGAACTTCAGATCCCGGTGCAGCTGGTCTTAGAGCAGGAAAAAGAGGAGCCGTCAGAGCCTTCCTATGAAGAGCTTCATCCGTTCTTAGAAGAGGAGCGGAGTGTGGAATATCTGCATTATCCGATAGAAAGGATATTAGCGGAGCATTTTATCCGTATCATGCGGGATATGGAGCTTATCAATGACATGGGAAGTTATTATGTTCTCTATGAGCTGCTCAGCAAAGAAATGAACAGCAGCAGAAAAGTCACGGAGCAGATAGAAAGTCTTGCAAAAGAGCAGAGGATTCCGCTGAAAAAAGAGCGTTTTGAGATGTTTGAAGGATATCAGAGCAGTTCTTACATGAAAAAGAAATGGAAATCCTATTTAAAGAAAGAAAAAAAGAAGACCCCTTCCTTTGAAGAGGTCATGAAAGTCATGATTGCTTATTATCGTCCGATCTGGGATTCCCTTGCCGAGGGAAATTACTATTTAGGAGACTGGATGCCGGAATTAATGCGTTATCTGGATTAACCGATTAATTGGAAAGTTCGGAAGTTTCCCGAAATATGGCATCTCCTTCTAAGTCATGCAGATATTGTAAAGCCTGATAGTAGGAAGCTCTTGTATCGAGTTCAAAAAACTGTACATCAAGAGGCGGCAGGAAGTCTAAGTCCTCTTGCGGAACATACAACGTCTTACATTTGTCCTGAACATTCTTAATAGAATACTGGCGTAAAAGAAGGCATTTTCCTAATTTGGTAATGCAGGACTTAGAGTAAACCGTAGAAAGGATCTGCTCGGTCTCGTCTTCTTTTCGCTGTATCGTACAGATGTCGTAGGATGCACTCATTTCTAAGAGATGTGCGGCCAGCTTCGGATCGAAAAAAGGCGTATCTATGGAAATATAGAAAGCCCGTTCTTCATCGATCATGGACAAAGTGCTGAACACACCGGCTAAAGGACCGGCATTCAGGTAAATATCGGAAATCTCCTGTACGTTTAAATGCAGATGGGAATAAATACCCTTCTGCTTTACGGATAAATATATTTTTGAGAAATATGGCTCAAATTTATGAACAAGGTATTCAACCATGCAGCAGTTGCCAAATGGAAGCAGGGCCTTGTCAGAACCCATGCGTGAACTGTCACCGCCACAGAGAATTACTAATGCATTCTCCATAGGAATCCTCCTTTGTAAAAGACTAGAATCGACAATACTATATCACAAAATGCAAATGATTGCGAGGAAAAAATGAAGCAGGAATACTTAGATGCAAAATTAGAAAGATATCGTCAAAAAGAAATATACCCGTTTCATATGCCGGGACATAAGCGAAAAGAGCATGCATTAATGGACCCTTATTCCATGGATATCACGGAGATCGAAGGGTTTGACAATCTGCATGAACCGGAAGGGATCCTGTTAGAAGGCAAGGAACGGTTAGCAGAGTTATATGGAGCAAAAGAGAGTTTTTTCTTAGTAAACGGAAGTACCTGCGGACTGTTAGCAGCGATCAGTGCCGCCACAAGGAGGGGAGATACCATACTGATGGCAAGAAACTGTCATAAAGCCGTCTATCATGCCGTGGAATTATCAGAGTTAAAGACCGAATATCTCTATCCGTCCATCACGAAAGAAGGGATACAGGGCAGCATCCATCCGAAAGATGTGGAGGAGGCATTGAAAAGACATCCCGAGATCAAAGCCGTTATCCTCACCTCACCAACTTATGATGGAGTGCTTTCGGATATCAGAACGATCGCAGGGATGGTTCATGAGAAGAACATTCCGCTCATCGTAGACGAGGCACACGGAGCACATCTTGGATTTTCAGAGAGTTTTCCGGCTTCTGCAGTATCAGAAGGAGCGGATGTCGTGATCCAGAGTTTTCATAAAACACTTCCGTCACTGACGCAGACAGCCGTGCTCCACCGCATGAGTGAACGGATCGCACCCGAAAGAATACGAAAATATCTGAGCGTGTATCAGACATCTTCTCCATCCTATCTGTTAATGGCATCGATAGACCGGTGTGTGAGGATCTTACAGAGCCGGAGTGAGCGGTATTTTGCAGACTTAGAAGAAAATCTGACCACCTTTTATCGGAAAGTGAGGGACTTAAAGCATTTAAAAGTCCTGACAGAAGAAGATTTTTCAAAAGAAGAGGGATATGCATTTGATCCTACAAAAATCCTCATTTATACGGGAAACACGGATATGACCGGAAAAGAACTGATGGACATATTAAGAAAAGACTGGGATATGGAGTTAGAGATGGCATCCGGGTATTATGCACTGGCACTGACCGGTATTATGGACACGGAGGACGGATTTTTCAGTCTTTCCGAAGCACTTCATACGATCGATGAACAGATGAAAAAGACAGGGAAAGATGTTGCGGTAGAAGAATCTATCAAAATAGAAGATGAAAACGAACATGTTTCGTATCTCTTTATGCAGGAATTGTATGGAAAAAAAGAAGTGGTCTACCCGGTCTGGGAAGCAGAGGACATGAGAAAAATGGAGATCTCTTTAGAAAGTGCATTAGGAAAGATCAGTGCGGTAACGGTCAGCCTGTATCCGCCGGGAATCCCGCTCCTGCTTCCGGGAGAACGGATCGAGAATGGATTTTTAGAAGGAATCGCAAAATGCCGGGAAAGCGGACTGCATATCAGCGGATTGTCCGGGACATCAAATGAACGGATAGAGGTTGTGATTCCGTAAAAATTATATTATACTATTTATAATTGGCTTTTTGCCAAAAACGCATCAAGGGAGAGATCATGGGCAGAATATTTTGTCTGATGGGGAAAAGTTCATCAGGAAAAGATACGTTATATGCAAGATTATCAGAGAAGCTGCATTTTTCTACCATCGTTCCCTATACCACACGCCCGATCCGGGAAGGTGAAGAAGAGGGAAGAGAATATCACTTTATTACGGAAAAAGAAGTAGAAGAGTTCGAAAAGCAGGGGCGCATTATTGAGCTGCGTGCATATAATACGGTACACGGGGTCTGGAAATATCTCACAGTGGATGACAAACAGACCGATGTAGAGCATCGCGATTATCTGATGATCGGAACAGTGGAATCCTACCGGAAATTAAAAGAATACTACGGAGAAGCGTATCTGGTGCCGATATATATAGAAGTAGATGATGGTGTCCGTTTGCAGAGAGCTTTAGAGCGGGAGAGAAGTCAGGCAGAGCCGAAATATGCGGAGATGTGCCGCAGATTTTTGGCGGATGAGGCAGATTTTTCACCGGAAAAGCTGCAGGAGGCAGGCATCACAAAGACATTTGTTAACAACGATTTAGAGCATACCGAGCAGGAGATCATTTCTTATGTGAAATCCTGTATGACAGAATCCACAATGAGGTGACCGTATGGATATGAAGATTAATGAGACAACTCCGGTTTCTCAGGTAGAAGCGACAGCTCCAAAGGAAAAGGTGGACGGAGATTTTAAGTTTACCTTAACCAGTAAGATTGAAGAGTCGGAATTGCAGGAAAAGCTCAACGGACTGATGAAAGAGATCGACAAACAGGGCAAGAAGCTTTCCGAGCATATGGATGTAAGAGATATGAAAAAATACCGCTCGCTTGTCAAAGAATTTATGAACGAGGTAGTCAACCGTTCCCATAAATTTTCCAGAGAGAATTTTTTAGATCGGCGCGGCAGACACAGGGTATATGGTATTGTCCGTCTGGTAGATAAGAATTTAGATGAACTTGCGGAAGAGTTAGTCAAAGATGAGAAAGATCATATTAATATTTTAAATAAAGTGGATGAGATCAGGGGACTTCTGATCGATATTTCTACATAAAGGAGATTTCAATGGCAGGATTTGCGGAGATTATAGGACATGAACAGATAATTGAACATTTACAGAATGCGATCTTATCGCAGAAGGTATCACATGCCTATATTTTAAACGGACCGGATGATTCCGGGAAAAAAATGATAGCGGAAGCATTTGCAATGGCACTCCAATGCGAAAAGCATGGGACAGAGGGCTGTATGGAATGTCATTCCTGCAAACAGGCGATCAGCAAAAACCAGCCGGATATTATTTATGTGACACATGAGAAGCCAAACACGATTTCCGTGGATGATATCCGTAGACAGGTAAAGGACGATGTGGATATCAAGCCGTATGCAAGTCCTTACAAGATCTACATCATCGATGAAGCGGAAAAGATGAATGTGCAGGCGCAGAATGCATTGTTAAAAACGATCGAAGAGCCGCCGGCATATGTGGTCATTCTTTTATTGACAACCAATGCAGATTCGTTTCTGCCAACGATAAATTCCCGTTGTATCACACTGGATTTAAAAGCAGTGCCAAATGAAAAGATCAAAAGTTATCTGATGGAGCATTGCCAGATCCCTGATTATCAGGCAGAAGTGTGTACGGCGTTTGCACAGGGAAATGTAGGAAAAGCGATCAAATTAGCATCCTCAGAATCCTTTAACGAGATTAAAAACTCGGCATTACAGCTGATCCGCAGATTAAAAGAGATCGATCTCTACGAAATGATGGAGGCAGTAAAGCAGATCAGTGAATACAAACTGGAAATAAACGACTATTTTGATATCATGATGATCTGGTATCGGGATGTCTTATTATATAAAGCAACAGCAGATGTCAATCATCTGGTATTCCGGGATGAGATCTATGACATCAAAAAAAGTGCAAGTAAGAGTTCCTATGAAGGAATTGAGCAGATCTTAGAGGCATTGGAAAAAGCAAAGGTTCGTCTGAATGCCAACGTCAATTTTGATCTGGTCATTGAACTGCTGCTGTTGACGATAAAGGAGAATTAACATGATAAAAATTGTAGGAGTCCGATTCCGTAAAGCCGGAAAAATCTATTATTTTGACCCGGCAGGAATGGAGATAGAAACGGGAACACATGTGATTGTGGAGACAGCCCGTGGAATAGAATTTGGAACCGTGATGATTCCACCGAGAGAAATAGAAGAAAACGGTGTGGTACAACCGTTAAAACCGGTCATCCGTATTGCAACAGAAGCAGATGAGATGACAGAACAGAAGAATAAGGAAAAAGAAAAAGAAGCATTCCAGATCTGCTTAGAAAAAATTGCAAAACACAAACTGGAAATGAAGTTAGTGGAAGCAGAATACACCTTTGACAATAACAAGCTGTTGTTTTATTTTACGGCAGACGGAAGAATCGACTTCCGCGAGCTGGTAAAGGATCTGGCATCGGTATTCCGCACCCGTATTGAGCTGCGGCAGATTGGTGTGCGTGACGAGACAAAAATTCTTGGAGGAATTGGTATCTGTGGCAGACCGTTGTGTTGCAGTACCTACTTATCAGAATTTATACCGGTATCCATCAAAATGGCAAAAGAGCAGAACCTGTCTTTAAATCCAACAAAGATCTCCGGAGTCTGTGGACGATTAATGTGCTGCTTGAAAAACGAAGAAGAAACATATGAATATCTGAATTCCAGACTGCCGAATGTCGGTGATTATGTCACAACCATTGAAGGATTAAAGGGTGAAGTACAGAGCGTATCGGTATTACGCCAGCTTGTAAAAGTGATCGTAGAAGTCAATGATGAAAAAGAAATCCGTGAATACAAGGTGGACGAGCTGAAATTCCGTCCGAAACGCCGCCGCGACAACACGAAGATTTCCGCGGAAGAAATGAAGAAGTTAAAGGCGTTAGAGGACAACGGAGGAAAGTCTAAGATTGATGATACAAAATAATCTGTTAGAGAATGAACGGATAGACGATCTACAGAGAAACGGTTACCGAATCATACAGAATCCGGAAAAATTCTGCTTTGGCATGGATGCAGTGCTGCTCAGTGGTTTTGCAAATGTAAAACAGCAGGAAAAGGCTCTTGACTTAGGAACAGGAACCGGGATCATTCCGATTCTTCTAAAGGCAAAGACAAAGGGAGCACATTTTACCGGACTTGAGATCCAAAAAGAGAGTGCAGACATGGCAAGAAGAAGTGTCGTACTCAATGGATTAGAAAAGGACATCGAAATCGTAACAGGAGATATCAAAGATGCTTCAGAATTGTTTGGAGCATCTTCTTTTGATGTCATTACCACAAATCCGCCTTATATGATAGGACAGCATGGACTGCAGAACGGAAACGAAGCAAAGACCATTGCCAGACATGAGATATTGTGTGATTTGGACGATATCTTAAGAGAGAGCAGCAGACTGCTTAGAGAACATGGAAGATTCTATATGGTGCATCGTCCGTTCCGGTTGGCGGAAATCCTGAGTAAAATGTGTGCATACAGGATAGAGCCAAAACGGATGCGGCTTGTCTATCCCTACGCAGATAAAGAACCGAACATGGTACTGATCGAGGGATTAAAAGGCGGGAAGCCGCGGATGACGGTAGAAAAACCGCTGATCGTCTATCAGAAACCGGGGGTTTACACGAATGAGATTTATGAAATCTATGGGTATTAAATGATGAGTCATGTTCATAAGACATGACAGAAAGGAATGTTAGGATGCAAGGAAAACTTTACTTATGTGCAACTCCCATCGGAAATTTAGAGGACATTACCCTGCGTGTTCTTAGGACATTACAGGAAGTAGATTTGATTGCAGCGGAAGATACACGAAATTCCATTAAGCTGTTAAACCACTTTGACATTAAGACACCGATGACAAGCTATCATGAGTTCAATAAGATAGAAAAAGCACATCAGCTTGTGGAAAAGATGCAGTCGGGAACGAACATAGCGTTGATAACAGATGCAGGGACACCGGGAATTTCAGATCCGGGAGAAGAATTAGTAAAGATCGCCTATGAAGCAGGCATTGAAGTAACCTCTCTTCCTGGGGCAGCAGCATGCATCACGGCGTTGACGCTTTCCGGGCTGTCTACCAGAAGATTTGCATTTGAAGCATTTTTGCCAAAGGATAAAAAAGAGCGGAAAAGGGTGTTAGAGGAACTAAAGGATGAGACACGCACGATCATCATATACGAAGCACCTCATCATCTGATAAAGACCTTAGAGGAGTTAGAAAAAGAACTTGACAACCGTAAGATCACACTTTGCCGGGAGCTGACCAAAAAATATGAAGAGGCTCATAGAACGACATTACATGAGGTCTTGGACTACTATAAAGACAAAGAACCCCGCGGAGAATATGTCTTAGTCCTCGAAGGAAAGACAAAAGAACAGGTAGAGGAAGAACGGAAAAAAGAGTGGGAAAACCTTACGTTAGAGGAACATATGCAGGTTTATGAAGAAAAAGGCATTTCCCATAAAGAGGCAATGAAGCTGGTGGCAAAAGACAGAGGAATCTCAAAAAGGGATGTTTATCAGGCATTACTTTAGGGATTTGACGATAAGTGGGAAGTGACGTTTATTCACTTCCCACTTTCCGGTATATAGTCCAATAAATATTTTTTTATAATATCAAATGGTGCAGGTCCGATCCGAAGGACCGCTTCGTGAAATGCCCGGTCGGTGTATTTTTCCCCAAGGGCTTTTTTTGCGTACTTCTGTAAATCTAAAAACTTCAGGTATCCGATATAGTATTTTAAATAATTTGCCGGTTCGCCTAAGATATATTCATAGGTGTCATTTGCGGCGGAAGCATTGCTGATGCCATAGTCAGAAAGGAAGTTCTTGACATCGGAAGCATCCCAGCCCTGATAGTGGATGCCCATGTCCATGCTTGCATACAGGCTTAGAAGGATCGATTGGTTTAGTTGTAAAACTTTGGCGAGATCCTTATCCAGTCCCGCATACTGATAAGAGATCATTTCCACATAGGTTGCCCAGCCTTCCGTGTAGCCGGAATAATTCAAAAGCTGACGCACGGAAGGCAGACCGGAAGTATTTGCAAAGACGTTCTGGTACAGATGCCCCGGAAAGCCTTCATGTGCTAAGGTTGTAAAGAGCTTCATCTTTTCATAATGAGACCCTTCATTAATATAAATAGAATTTTCTTTATAGTCATCGATCGGAGAAGTTAAGTAAAAAGCAGGAGACAGATAATCTTCTAAGGCTTCATCCACATACTTTACCGTAAAATTCGCATCCGGTGCCTCCGGAAAATCCTTCTTGATCGTCTCCTTTAACTGTGCAAGAATCTGTGACGGATCACTGGTATCAAGCTGGTAGGATTCGCTCTCCTTTGCCAAAATGGGATTTTTGGTCAGCAGTTCGGAAAGCTGCAACAAATCCTCTTTTCGTTTTTGCTCGACCTGTTTTTGTAAATCCTTGATACTGTCGGACGAGCCGGTGGAGTATCTGACCAGATATTCATAGTAGTCTTTTCCGTCCTCGTAATTGTAAAGACCGCCTTTGTTACTGCCGGAATCCTTGAGTTCTTCTATGGCGGCAGCAAGATTTTTATAAGCAGGGATAATCTTTTTCAAGACATAGGTTTCGTTTTGGGAGCGATATTCTTCCTTGGCACTTGTGCTTAAGGTGGAGAGAGATTCGATCCGGTTATCAAAAGTCTCGATCAAAAAGCAGGATTTCGGGTTTTCTATAAAATCCTGACACTGGCTGATAACGGTGTCAGCGTTTTGCTTAGACATAAAAAGTCCGGCATTTGCCTTTGATTTTTCAAACTGAATGATTTCATCAAAATAAGAAGGAAGCAGTGACAAAAGTTCTAAATAATCCGTGACATCCTTCTCACAACGGAAAGTATATTCTGCAAGCAGAACCGGAAGCTGGGTATGGGTTCCGGTGCTTGGCTGAAGGACTTCACTGTAGAGATAGAGCTTCGCATTGTCAAGTTCTAACTTAGAATAATCGTCTAAAATATCATAGGTAAGCTGCTGGTCATCCCGTAAAGCGGGATAAGAAAAATCATCCAGAGAGGATCGCATATTTTCCAACATGGTGACACTTTCGGACAGAGATTCATCCGTGACGGAACCTAAGGAGATCTCATAATCATTGATCCCATAGGCAGCCGGGTCAGCCAGCGTATAATGCAGGGCGATCGTGTTCAGAGTGACCTCCTCTTCAAACAGTTCATCGGTATAGGTGTCGAACTCTGACTGGATCTCGGATTCTTTTTCTTCGGATTTCAGGGAAGGAAGAGATTTTTTGACATTACAGCCGGTAAAAAAAGAAGCCGTAAGTACAAGACTCATTCCCAAAGCAGCAAAACGTTTTCTATATGTCATGATTTTGTCCATCCGTTCTTATATTTAAGTTATCTCATTCTAACATATCTTATCGTAGAATTATATATTTTATTCTTCTTTTTCAGAATCTTCATCGAATGCAAAAGTATGCATAGAATAGAAAAAAAGCATGAGGAAAAATCCATGTTAAATTACCTATGGGGCTTTATGATTATCATAGGAACCATTTTTGCGGCTTTTACCGGAAATCTGCCCAGTGTCACAGAGGCGGCACTGGATTCGGCAAAAGAAGCGGTAACGCTTTGCATTACGATGATCGGAGTCATGTCCTTCTGGGTAGGGCTGATGAAGATTGCGGAGCGGGCAGGGCTGATAGAGGGGGCTTCTAAAAAATTAGAGCCGCTTTTAACCTTTTTGTTTCCTTCTATCCCAAAAGATCATAAAGCAAGAGAATATATTTCCACAAACATGATCGCAAACTTTTTCGGACTTGGCTGGGCGGCAACACCTGCCGGGATCAAGGCGATGGAGGAGCTTGAAAAATTAGAGGATGAAAGAAGAAAAAGTCCGGTGCTTGGCAAAAGGGGAGTGCCAAAAGGCATCGCTAATACAGAAATGTGTACATTTTTAATTGTCAATATTTCCTCGCTTCAACTGATCCCGATCAACATTATTGCCTATCGGACGCAGTATGGTTCCACGAACCCCACAAGAATTGTGGGAGCGGCAATTTTAGCAACCACGGTGTCGACTGTAGTTGGAGTTATTTTTGCATGGGTGATGGAAAGGGTGAAGAAGGTATGAAAATCTTACTGTTTTTATCGGATGCCATTATCCCGCTTTTAATATTTTCCATTGTAGGTTACGGACTGATGGCAAAGCAGAATGTCTATGACGATTTTATTGACGGGGCAAAAGACGGTTTTCACACGGTCATTCAGATCATGCCGACTCTGATAGGTCTGATGATCGGTGTGGGGATCCTTCGTGCGTCAGGATTTTTGGATTTTATTTCAAAACTGATCGCACCGTTGACGGAGCTGGTCGGATTTCCTTCGGAACTGGTTCCGGTCACGGTCGTAAAGATGTTTTCCTCCTCCGCGGCAACCGGACTGGTGCTGGATATTTTTAAAGAATATGGGACAGATTCACTGATCGGCACAATGACATCTTTAATGATGAGCAGTACGGAAACGATCTTCTATACGATGTCCGTCTATTTCATGGCGGTCAAGGTCAGCAAAAGCCGCTGGACACTGGCAGGTGCGCTGCTGGCAACTTTAGGCGGTACGGTGGCAAGTGTGGTACTGGCGTATATGATGGTGTAAAATGTAATGGAATATAAAATCGTTCATTTTCAAGGGATTGGAGATGGACGGTTTAGATACCGGATATGAAAAAGTATCAAAAAGCGGTTTCCTAAAAATTTTTTGATTGGCAACTTGCCAGCCACTAAGTTGTGAACCATTTTTTGACACTTTAATCAAAACAGGTATAAAAACTAAAATTTTTGCATAGAATTTGACAGTTAGAAGAAATAGGTCTATAATAATTATATTGACGCGGGATGGAGCAGTCTGGAAGCTCGTCGGGCTCATAACCCGAAGGTCGCAAGTTCAAATCTTGCTCCCGCAACTCGAAGGGCATTATTGCAGAGATCAGAGAATCCTGTGGTAGTGTCTTTTTTGTTTAAAAACATAGTGGTTGTACAAAGAAAAGATACATATTATAATGCAGATAGAGAGAAGGAACTGGGCAGCATTTTGATGAAAGAAGCAATCCTGACAGAAAAAATAAAACATAAAAAAGTGTAACATAAAAAAATAACGCGAGGAGGCCTGTAACATGAACGAGATAGAGCGCTTTAAAGAACTGGTGGAAAATTCGGATAATATTGTATTTTTTGGCGGTGCGGGAGTATCGACCGAGAGCGGTATCCCAGATTTCAGAAGTGTAGACGGTCTGTATAACCAGAAATACGATTATCCGCCGGAAACGATCTTAAGCCATTCCTTCTATCTGTATCATACGGAGGAATTTTACCGTTTTTACCGCGATAAAATGCTGGCACTGGATGCCGAGCCGAATATGGCGCATAAAAAATTAGCAGAATTAGAGCAGAAAGGTAAACTGAAAGCCGTCATCACACAGAACATTGACGGACTGCACCAGAAAGCCGGAAGCAAAGAAGTCTTAGAGCTGCATGGAAGTGTACATAGAAATTATTGTCAGAAATGTCATAAGCTCTATGATGCAAGATATATCCTCGAATCAGAAGGCATACCAACTTGCGAGTGCGGCGGTAAGATTAAGCCGGATGTGGTGCTTTATGAAGAGGGATTAGACAGCAGGACGTTGCAAAAATCCATTGAATACATCAGCAATGCCGATATATTGATCATCGGCGGTACATCCTTAGCCGTTTATCCGGCGGCAGGACTGATTGATTATTACAGGGGCAACAAGCTGGTTTTGATCAATAAAAGTGCAACGCCGATGGACAGCCGGGCGGATCTCATCATCCATGAGAGTATAGGAAAAGTATTTGGCACATTGTAGTCCGACCAGAAAAATCAGGAGAAACTATGAATCAATATCAATATGAAGTGGGAGATATCGTAAAACTGAAAAAACAGCATCCGTGTGGAAGCCATGAATGGGAAATCTTAAGAGTAGGCGCAGATTTCCGGCTCAAATGCACAGGCTGCGGACATCAGATCATGATAGCAAGAAAACAGGTAGAGAAAAACACGAAGGGACTTACGAAAAAGTCCTAAAAAACCACGAAAAATGGGAAAATGCCAAAAAATGCTTGAAAGTTGGAAAAACCCATGCTAAAATATATCTTCGTGATATATTATCAAATTCCTTGCTCCTTGTGAGACAGGGGGCCAGAGACCAAAAGGAGGTAAAAGCAACATGAACAAATATGAATTAGCACTCGTTGTGAACGCAAAAATCGAAGACGATGCCAGAGCAGCAGTCGTAGAGAAAGCAAAAGACTATATTACACGTCTTGGCGGCACGATCACAAACGTTGATGAGTGGGGTAAGAAAAGATTAGCTTACGAAATTCAGAAGATGAGAGAAGGATTTTACTATTTCATCCAGTTTGATGCAAACGCAGATGTTCCTGCTCAGTTAGAGGAAAACGTTCGTATCATGGACAACGTTCTTCGTTTCTTATGCGTTAGAGCAGACGAGGCATAAATAGAAAAGAGGAAATCGCATGAATAAGGTAATACTTATGGGCCGACTGACCAGAGATCCGGAGATCCGTTATTCTCAGGGAGAACAGTCAACAGCCGTAGCAAGATATACAATTGCAGTAGATCGAAGATTCAGACGTGACGGAGACCAGCAGACAGCAGATTTTATCAACTGTGTTGCATTTGGACGTCAGGGAGAATTTGCAGAAAAATATTTCCGTAAAGGAATCAAGATAGCAATAACCGGACGTATCCAGACCGGAAGCTACACAAACAAAGACGGACAGAGAGTATATACAACCGATGTCGTAGTCGAAGAACAGGAATTTGCAGAGAGCAAGTCTGCAAGCGAGAGCAATGCAGGATTTGCACCGGCTGAGAGACCTGCACCAAGCAGTGCGGCAGGAGACGGCTTTATGAATATTCCGGATGGAATTGACGAAGAATTACCATTTAACTAGAATTATAGGAGGTAAATATCATGGCTTACAATAAAGCAGAGAGAAGCGGCGACGCTCCGGCAAGAAGAAGAGCACCGCATAGAAGAAAAAAAGTCTGTGTTTTCTGTGGAAAAGACAATGTAATTGATTACAAAGACGTAAATAAATTAAAAAGATATATCTCTGAAAGAGGTAAAATCTTACCAAGAAGAATCACAGGAAACTGTGCAAAACATCAGAGAGCTCTTACAGTAGCAATCAAGAGAGCCCGTCACGTTGCATTAATGCCATATGTAACAGATTAATTGTAAAAATAAAAACAACATTTAGTATTCTAAAAACCCTCGCACCCAATCCGTTGTGGTGCGGGGGTTTTGCTTGTCCCAAGATGCAAAAAATGCTTTAAATATAGGGGTTTTAATGCTATACTTATATAGATTGTACCCACCTATAAGGAGTGGTATGACATCACAAAGGAGACATTATGAAACGTAATATTAAATTAAAAGGCCGTCTGCGGAACTATATGTACTGGCCGATGATATTGACGATATTATTAGCTGTATTCAACGTACCGGTGTATATGATCAATACAAAATCCGGCTGCGTGGTTACAGTATTTACCGTGATATATTTCATCGTTGTGTGCCTGTCTTATAATTATAACAAGCCGGTGCTTGTCAATGAGCTGATCAGTTTTGCGACACAGTACGGCAGCGCGCAGAAAAAGCTGTTAGAGGAATTTGAGATTCCTTACGCACTTTTAGACCATGACGGCAAGATCCTGTGGCTCAATCAGAACTTCAGCGAGGTAACAGGAAAAGACAAGACCTATCACAAGACCATCAACGGAATCTTTCCGGCACTGACAAAAGAACTGATCCAGAAAGAGGATGACGTGCAGGATGTCTATGTGACCATGGATGAGAAGAATTTCCGCATCCATTTAAAAAAGATTTATTTTGACAGCATGGCACCGGAGAGTGCGATCGTCTCATTAGAGCAGAGCGAGGATTTTTTGACAGCACTCTATATTTTTGATGAGACAAAGCTGCAGCAGTATATCCGGGAAAATGAGGAGCAGAAGTTAGTAGCATCCTTAGTCTATATTGACAACTATGACGAGGTTTTAGACAGTATAGAGGATGTCAAACGTTCACTATTGATCGCATTGATAGACCGGAAGATCAACAAATATTTTTCACCTGCAGATGCATTGGTGCGAAAGATAGAAAAAGATAAATACTTTGTGGTATTCCAGCACAAATATTTAGAGGAATTAGAAAAAGATAAGTTCAGCCTGATCGAAGATGTTAAGACGGTCAAAGTAGGAAACGAAATGGCGGTAACGCTCAGTATCGGAATCGGATACAACGCGGGAACCTATAACCAGAATGCGGAGTATGCAAGAGCGGCGATCGACCTTGCACTCGGACGAGGCGGCGATCAGGTGGTCATCAAAGAGCGTGACCAGATCACCTACTATGGTGGAAAATCCCAGAAGGTAGAGAAGAACACCAGAGTAAAAGCCAGAGTAAAGGCAGAAGCGCTCCGGGAGCTGATCGAGGGCAGGGAACGTGTCCTGATCATGGGACACCGTATAGCCGATGTCGATTCCTTTGGAGCTGCAGTCGGAATCTATTGTGCAGCAAGAGTTCTTGGAAAGCCGGCACATATTGTCATAGATGAGATTACCTCTTCCTTACGTCCGATCAAGGAGTGTTTTACGAAAGAAAACGGTTATCCGGAAGACTTATGTATTACCAGTGAAATGGCATTACATAAGGTAGACAGCCGGACGCTCGTTATGGTCGTGGATACAAACCGTCCGAATTACACGGAATGTCCGGAACTTTTGACAAAGACAAAGTCGATCGTAGTGTTTGACCATCACAGACAGACCAGTGATGTGGTAGAAAATCCAATTTTATCCTATATCGAGCCATATGCATCCTCTACCTGTGAGATGATCGCAGAGGTATTGCAGTATTTTACGGAAAATATCAAGTTAGAGCCCAGTGAGGCAGACTGCATCTATGCAGGAATCCTCATTGATACCAATAACTTCATGACAAAGACAGGTGTGCGTACTTTTGAGGCAGCAGCATATTTAAGACGTTGTGGTGCGGAAGTAACCCGCGTACGCAAAATGCTCAGAAACGATATGGATGCCTACAAAGCAAGGGCAGAAGCAGTCCGTCATGCGGAAGTTTACAGAGGACAGTTTGCAATTTCCGTATGTCCGGCAGATAAGATAGAGAGCCCGACCATTGTCGGAGCGCAGGCAGCAAATGAGCTGTTAAACATTATCGGGATCAAAGCATCCTTTGTATTGACACCTTATCAGGGCAAGATCTATGTAAGTTCCCGTTCCATAGATGAGATCAACGTGCAGTTGATCATGGAGCGGCTTGGCGGCGGCGGACATCTGAATGTTGCCGGAGCACAGCTTACCGATTGCACTGTGGAGGAGGCAAAACAGAAGATACAGAATACATTAGACGAAATGTTAGAGGAAGGAGACATTGAATAATGAAGATTATTTTATTACAGGATGTAAAAACATTAGGAAAAAAAGGAGATGTCGTAGAAGTCAGTGCGGGTTATGCACGGAACATGATTCTTCCGAAAAAATTAGGAGTAGAGGCAACCGCAAAGAATCTGAATGATCTCAAATTACAGAATCAGCATGCAGATAAAGTGGCACAGGAGAATTTAGAAAAAGCACAGGAGCTTGCAAAAGACCTTGAAGACAAAGTAGTAGAAGTAAAGATTAAGACCGGAGAGGGTGGAAAAATCTTTGGTTCTGTATCCACCAAAGAGATCGCGGCCGCAGCAAAAGAGCAGATCGGTTTTGCGCTGGATAAGAAAAAAATGCAGTTAGAAGAGCCGATACGTTCCTTAGGTTACCATGATGTACCGATCAGACTTCATACGAAGGTAACAGGTACACTGCGTGTAAAAGTAACAGAAGAGTAAAAGAGGAGAATTCTGATGGAAGAATCCGTAATCAAGCGGGTAATGCCAAACAGCCTAGAGGCAGAACAGTCTGTCATCGGTTCCATGATCATGGACAGAGAAGCAGTCATGGCGGCATCCGAGATTTTAACAACAGAAGATTTTTACCACAAGCAGTATGGGATACTCTTTGAAGCGATGTTAGAGCTGTTTAACGATGGACAGCCGGTAGATTTAGTTACCTTGCAGAACCGTTTAAAGGAAAAAAATGTACCGCCGGAAGTCAGCAGCTTAGAGTATGTGGGAAACATCGTGGCAGCAGTACCAACTTCTGCAAATATCAAATATTATGCAAATATCGTAAAAGAAAAGGCACTGTTACGGGAACTGATTCGTACAACTGAAGGAATTGAAAATGCAGCATATGCACAAAAAGACCCGGTGGAGGACATCCTTGCTGATACGGAAAAGAGCATTTTTACACTCCTACAGAATCAGGGTGGCGGAGACTATGTTCCGATCAAAGATGTTGTATTAAATGCCTTAGAAAAGATTCAGTTAGCGGCAAAGACGAAGGGAAATGTGACCGGGATCCCAACAGGCTTTATCGATTTAGATTATAAGATGTCGGGACTGCAGCCGTCAGACCTGATCTTAGTCGCAGCAAGACCTTCCATGGGAAAAACGGCATTTGTCCTAAATATTGCACAGTATGTTGCTTTTCACGAAGATGAGTGTACCGCGATCTTTAGTCTTGAGATGTCAAAAGAGCAGTTAGTAAACCGTCTCTTTGCCTTAGAATCGCATGTGGATGCACAGCTGCTCCGTTCCGGAAATCTGGCAGACTCCGATTGGGAGAAACTGATTGAGGGAGCGGGAACGATAGGAAAATCCAAATTAATCATAGACGACACACCGGGAATTTCCATATCGGAGCTTCGCAGCAAGTGCAGAAAGTATAAATTAGAGCATGATCTGAAACTGATTATCATCGACTACTTACAGTTGATGTCCGGTTCCGGCAGAGGTTCCGATTCCAGACAGCAGGAGATATCCGATATTTCACGTTCCTTAAAATCACTTGCAAGAGAGCTGAATGTTCCGGTGATCGCACTGTCACAGCTCAGCCGTGCCGTAGAACAGAGACCGGAGCACCGTCCGATGCTTTCAGATCTGCGTGAGTCAGGAGCGATCGAGCAGGATGCCGATGTGGTAATGTTCATCTATCGTGATGACTATTATAACAAGGACAGCGACATGAAGGGAATTGCAGAGATCAATATCGCAAAGCAGAGAAACGGCCCGATCGGAACCGTAAATCTCGTATGGCTGCCGCAATACACCAAATTTGCAAACATGGAAAAAAAGTAGAAAAAGACGAATCATGCAGATGCAGACGGAAAACCGCCTGTATCTGTTTTTTTCTGTCATATTTTCACGATGAAAAATTCTTGTAAATGTTCTATGCTCTGATATAATAGAATAAGATATTGGATATGCACTGCACATTCCATCGGACAAGCCGGGACACATACTGATATCTTAGGAAAATTGCATAGGAGGTATAGAGAGTTTGGAAAAAGTACGTTACACAATTTCGGATGCTGCACAGATGATGGATGTAGAATCACATGCGTTACGTTACTGGGAAGAAGAACTGGATTTAAGCGTCCCAAGAAATGAACAGGGACACCGGTATTATACCAAAGAGAATATTGAGCAATTTCAAAAGATAAAAGACTTAAAGGAAAAAGGTTACCAGCTAAAAGCCATTAAAATGCTCTTACACGAAGAACAGCCGCTTTTAGAGACAGAACCTCAACCGAAGGAAAAAGCGAAGGCAAAGGAAAAACCACAGGTTCCGGCGGCAACAGCACAGCCTCAGATGGCGCAGGTCACACAGATCACAAAGCAACGTGTACAGAGTAGTAAGACCGGGGCAGACGAAAAGATGGAACAGTTTCAGAATCTGATGACAGGAATTGTAAAAAGAGCAATTGAAGAGAACAATCAGGCACTGGGACTTGCAGTGGGAGAGCAGGTAGGAGAACGCGTCCTAAAAGAAATGAATTACTTAGCAAGGGAGCAGGAAGAGCAGGCGGAGGAGCGGTATCGAAGACTGGATGAAGCTATTCGCCAGCATCATAAGTCCAAGAAACTTTTTCATAAAAAGTCCAAGGATAAGACAGTCCTGCCAAAGACAACACAACTGACATAACAGGCGTTCTTCAGAACGGAGAAGAAGCTGCACACGAGCATTTCGTATGCAGCTTCAAGTATGTATGGTATCAAATTATTACTTATCTCCGATTCTGTTCTGGGCAATTTCATCTACAACACCCGGTTCAGCAAGGATGTTAATCATGGAATCACCGATTTCATCAATTTCATTTGATGCGATTTTACGAAGAATACGGCGTACAACTTTGCCGGAGCGGTTCTTAGGCATTTCTCTTACAAACTGAATCTTGCCCGGAACTGCGATAGGTCCGATATCGGAACGGACAACCGCTTTTAATTCCTTGCGGATATCTTCTTCGCTTTCTTTCGAATTTTTATCTAAAATAACAAATGCATATAAATCTTCACCTTTTACCTTATGCGGATAGCCAACAACAGCAGCTTCCACAATTGCCGGATGGGAAAGTAAAGCATCTTCAATCTCTACGGTACCAAGACGGTGACCGGAGATGTTTACAACGTCATCAATACGTCCGGTAATCCAGAAATATCCATCTTCATCTTTGTATGCACCGTCACCGGTAAAGAAGTATCCCGGCTGTTGTGTATAATATCCATTCTGATGGCGTTCCGGCTCACCGTAAAGTGTACGCATGATTCCCGGCCATGCGGATGCTAAGCAAAGTTCGCCTTTTTCATTGACATCTGCTTCTACGGCAGGTTCATCTCCTGAGGTTCTGCTGCGCAGAACTACCGGTTTTACACCGAAGAATGGGAGTGCTGCACTTCCCGGCTTAGAACCAAAAGCTCCCGGAATGGTAGAAATTAAAACACCGCCTGCCTCTGTCTGCCACCAGGTATCAACGATAGGACAACGGTCGTGTCCAACGTAGTGGCTGTACCAATGCCATGCCTCCGGATTAATCGGTTCACCTACGGAACCTAAAAGGCGCAGAGTGGAGAGATCATGTTTTTCAATCCACTGAATATCCTGATTCATCAAAGCACGGATTACAGTAGGTGCTGTATAGAAAATAGTAACTTTAAATTTATCAATAATATGCCAGAAACGGTCAGGTTCCGGATAAGTCGGAACAGATTCATACATCACAGTGGTTGCTCCATTTAAAAGCGGACCATATACAATGTAGGAATGTCCGGTAATCCAGCCGATATCTGCGGTACAGAAGAAAATATCATCTTCCTTATAGTCAAAGATATACTTGAAAGTTGTATAAGTATAAACCATGTAGCCTGCGGTGGTATGCAGAGTTCCTTTCGGACTTCCGGTGGAACCGGAGGTATACATAATGAAGAGAGGATCTTCGGCATCCATTTTTTCTGCCGGACAGTAATCAGAAATTTCATCCAGCATCAGTTCTTTAGAAAGAGCAGTGTCTCTATAGGTAATATAAGGAACTTCAAAGTCTACCATGCGGTCCACAACGAATACATCGTCAATGGTAAGACCGGCATTTGCACATAACATACAAGCCTTATCTGCGTTCGCCTTTGCATTAATCTTTTGTCCTGAGCGCCAGTAGCCGTTGGTAGTAACCATCTTCTTAGCACCGCATGCTAACATACGGTCTGCTAATGCTTCAGCGGAGAAACCACCGAATACAACGGTATGAACGGCTCCGATTCTTGCACATGCCAGCATAACGACCGGGAGCTGCCAGATCATCGGAAGATATAATACGATGCGGTCACCTTTCTTTACACCGTTCTTTTTCAGAGCGTTTGCAAAACGGCACACATGCTTTAAAAGCTCATTGTAAGTAAATCTCTTGCAGTCTGCTTCCGGTTCACCCTGAAACAGAAGTGCAACCTTATCGCCTCTTCCTTTTTCAATCTGTGCATCCAGACAGTTGTAACAAATGTTTGTTTTTCCACCGACGAACCATTCATTATCTCCGATTTCCGGTTCGCCACGGTAAACCTGTGTCCAAGGTTTGAACCAGTGGAAATCTTTTGCGATGTAACCCCAGAAGGTATCCGGGTCTTCAATAGATTGTTTCCACATTCTTTCGTACTCTGCACGGCTTTGAATGTGAGCCTGTTCAACAAATTCTCTTGAAGGTAAGTATAAATCATCTCTTTTCTCTGTCATGGTAAAGACCCCCTGTCCTTATAATTTGTATTTCATTTTGTGCAAGATTGTACTTAAAAAAATACATTTCTTATATTCTATTTTACAGATTGTTAATTATTTGTCAATAGGTAATTGTTATTTTTTTAACAAAATTTAGGATTCAAAGGTAACTTTACAGAATTTCTTCTTTCCACGCTTTACAACTTTGCCTTCTGCAAAGTCCCCAGGGGTGTAGGAAGTGTGGATATCCTGTACCTTTTCACCATCGACTGACACGCCGCCCTGCTCCGTATTTCTGCGGGCTTCAGAACGGGATGCACATAATCCGGTTGCAACCAGTACGCCTAAAATATCGATAGAACCGTCACGCAGATCGGATTCCTTTAAAACAGCAGTTGGCATATTTTCAACATTTCCGCCGCCGGAAAAGAGTGCGCGGGAGCTGTCCTGTGCTTTTTTTGCTTCTTCTTCGCCATGAACTAATTTGGTCAGTTCAAATGCTAAGATTTCTTTTGCCTGATTTAACTGACTTCCTTCCCAGCTATCCATTTTGTCGATTTCTTCTAATGGGAGGAAGGTCAGCATACGGATACACTTTAAAACATCTGCATCAGCAACATTTCTCCAATACTGATAGAAGTCAAATGGAGAGGTCTTATTCGGGTCAAGCCATACGGCACCGCTCTGGGTTTTTCCCATTTTTTTGCCCTCGGAATTGAGCAGCAGGGTAATGGTCATTGCGTAAGCGTCTTTGCCGAGTTTACGACGGATCAGCTCGGTACCGCCAAGCATGTTGCTCCACTGGTCATCACCGCCGAACTGCATGTTGCAGCCATATTTCTGGTATAATGCGTAAAAATCGTAGCTCTGCATGATCATGTAGTTGAATTCTAAGAAGCTCAATCCTTTTTCCATACGCTGCTTATAGCACTCAGCCGTCAGCATGCGGTTAACGGAAAAATGAGCACCGACTTCGCGTAATACATCAATATAGTTCAGATCCATCAGCCAGTCAGCATTGTTTACCATCAGGGCTTTTCCTTCAGAAAAGTCGATGAATTTGCTCATCTGCTCTTTGAAGCAGTCGCAGTTGTGCTGAATGGTTTCCGGTGTCATCATCTGACGCATATCGGTACGTCCGGATGGATCACCGATCATTCCGGTACCGCCACCGATCAATGCGATCGGTCTGTTTCCGGCCATCTGAAGACGTTTCATCAAGCAGAGTGCCATAAAATGTCCGACATGAAGGCTGTCTGCCGTAGGGTCGAAACCGATATAAAAAGTAGCTTTTCCATTGTTAATTAATTCTTTGATTTCTTCTTCATCTGTAACCTGTGCGATTAATCCGCGGGCTACGAGTTCGTCGTATAATGTCATAGTTCTGTCTCCTTTAATAATAATATAATGTTGTTTCGGGGTATTTTTATGAATGATCCGGATGTCCATGGAAATGTTATCTGTAAATTGCACAAGGAATCTTGGAATATTTTATTTGTGCAAACTATACATTAGTTTGGATGTCTGAAAAATAAAAAAGCCCCGTCCTGATCAAAGGACGAGGCACATACCCGTGTTACCACCTAAGTTTACAGCCAGTTCACACTGTCTGTCTCAATAAGTACGGCAAAAAAGCGATACTCTGGCACGATAACGTGTGCGAATCCGTTGCAGCCTACTAATTTTTTATAAAAAATATTCGGTGCAAGGCTCCAAGATGTATTCGGAATCAGCAGCTCATGCACCTCTCAGCGACCGGTCACTCTCTGTATGACTGTTCTCATTCTTACTTCTTCTTTTCTACGCCTGTCTGTAAAACTACCGTCATTATAGGGGTAAAATACAGGTTTGTCAACAATGAACGGGCAAAAGTGGATAAAAAAGTGGATAAAGTAATTGACAAATGAGAATCAATAAGATATGATTACGAAAGTGATTCCGTGAGGGAGTAGTTTGCGAGAAATCGTGATTTGTCAACAGACCCGGTCATGTAGGATGTGACCTGGCAAATCTTAAAAAATGAGACTCATGTATATCAGATTTTCTGATATGCGTGGGTCTTTTTGTGTGGCAGACAGAATTTGCGGGCATGATTTTTAAAAAGATCGGGAGATCAGAACAAAATGAATACAAAGGAGATAAGAAAGTAATGGGATATTTGGAATTATTATTGATCGGAGTCGGACTTGCAATGGACGCATTTGCAGTGTCTATCTGTAAGGGTCTGAATATGAAAACTATTAATAAGAAACATTGTTTTATCATTGCATTGTTTTTTGGAGGATTTCAGGCATTGATGCCGTTTATCGGATGGCTTGCCGGAATACAGTTTGAACACTATATCAAAGCATTTGACCACTGGATCGCATTTGTTCTTCTGGTTGTGATCGGTGGACATATGGTGGTAGAGGTTCTTCGTGGAGAGGATGAGGAAGATGAAGTCTGTCTTTGCGCCGCAGAGGCAGCGGAGGAACATCTGGATATAAAAGAGTTGTTTTTACTGGCGATCGCAACCAGTATTGATGCACTCGCAGTCGGCGTGACGTTTGCTTTTTTACAGGTAAATATCGTACCTGCAATCATCATTATAGGAAGTGTGACGTTTGTAATTTCAGCAGCAGGAGTCTTTATAGGAAATATTTTTGGAAGCAAATATAAGAGCAGTGCGGAGCTTGCCGGTGGAATTATTCTGATTTTACTGGGAATTAAGATTTTATTAGAGCATTTAGGAATTGTTTAAGGATATTTTACAGAAAATTTATGGTATTGGAATTGCATGGTAATGAGGGTGCATGGTATAATGAATGCAAGCGAGTCAACATGCCTGCATGATTGATAAGCGGTGAAATTATTGAGGGAGCTATGCTCACGATGTAATGACGCACAACAAAATTCAACCATACATAGAAAGGGGAAGAACGATGGCATTTTTTGATAAACTTGGAGAGACAATTGTAAACGTTGGAAAAGATGCAACACAGAAAGCAAAGGATTTATCAGGTGTTGCAAAGCTGAACTTAGATATTAAGGCAAAAGAGGACTATGTTCAGAGACAGTATACAGAACTTGGAAGAATCTATTATGAAGAGCATAAGACAGAGAGCGAAGTAGATGGAGCAGAGCATTTTGAATTGATTAAAGAGGCTTTAGAAGAGATAGAAAGAATGAAGCTTGAGATCATGGAATTAAGAGGAACCAAAACCTGTCCAAAATGCGGAGCAGAGCTTGCTGACGGAGCAGAATTCTGTAGTGCCTGCGGCGAGAAGGTTTCTGTTGTAGTCGATACAGATCCTGAGGCTGAGGATGTGACAGTAGAAGAAGTATCCGAAGAGGAGAAAAAGGAAGAACTGTAAGAAGCCATTTTTAAAGCTTAATGAAATATTATGAGAAATGAAAGCCTGCCGGGAATTCGTTGAGGATTCCCGACAGGCTTTTTCCATCATATGTGATCACAAGATAAAATGTCTTCAAATAATGTTCCTGGAAGAAATCAGCACATCGTTGTATGTCCGAAATATTCATGATTCCTCCTATTAGAAAACAAAAGCTCCCGGACTTATCCGAGAGCCTTGCTACCGGCAATCGTTCACGATTATTTTTTATACAGGGGAGTGCCCGGATCAGCCGATCTGATTCCCTCAGCAAGTGAGCCTGTGTTGTTTTCTAGCATCAGTATATACAATATTACAGAAAAGTCTATGGTAAATTTGCACAAAAGAATTTTGGAAAGATTGCATTTCAGAAGCCATGTCTTGTATTTCATTCGTCATATTTGTCATGTTATCCCGTTTTTTCACACAACCAAAAAGTAAACTGCTAGAATAACAGCATCTTTAATATAGCTAAAGGGGAGAGAAAAATATGTTAAACAGTATTCTGGCATATGTAACATTTAATATCAAAGCACTTTTAAAAAACAAGATTTCTTTTGTCTGGTCCATTGCTTTACCACTGGTAATGTTCTGGATAGACAAAGATGCGATCTCAAGTGAAATAGAATTGATCTACTGGTGGGTGTATATGGTCCTATGTTCCTATATCTATGGGATTGGCCTGTATGCACTGGAATTAAGGGAATCGGGAAGCCTTAGGACGATCTTTTCGATACAGCGTTCCTCCTGGAGTTTTTTCTTAGGGAATCTGTTGACACAGATATTGTTCTGCATTATCAGTATCGGAATATTTGATATTGTTGTAATAATTGCAAAAGGATTTTCAATAACGCATATTCTTTTTTACAGTATCTATACGATCCTGGTGTGTATACCGTTTGCATTCCTGAGTTATGTGGTTACACTGCTGCCCAGTGTTCATGCCGATACGATACGGACGATTTTTTCTGTTGTGATATTTGGAATGTTTATGCTGCTAAGCACGGATCTCACGATCAACAGGTACAATCCAATGTTTTATATCTCGCAAATGCTGATGCAGAAAACCATGAACAATCTGATCCTGTATAGTATTGTGTCGCTGGTATCCATAGCACTTGGCATGTTAGGGATCATAAAATTTGAACCGGGTTCCAATGAAAGGAGGTGAGAAGCAGGATGTGTGCGGAAAATATTTTTGTCGATGAACTATCCATAGAACCGTGTCACAAGACCATGACAATGACTTTTCAGAAGGGATTGAATTATCTGAAGGGGCAGAATGGTTCGGGAAAAACCATGCTGTTAGACTATGTGGCAGGGATCAGAAATGACCAGAAACAACGGATATCGGGGAATGAGAATATCGTTTATATTAACCAAAACATCTTTTTTGCAGATCGTTTAACAGGAACGGATTTTGTAAAATTTGTATATCGGCTGGACAATAAAAGCAGGGAAAGAGAAAAGTTTTTTGAGTTTACGGAAAGATTTGACATAGATAAAAAAGTTGATGTAAAGACATTGATGGAAAAACAGTGGGGGCTGTTGTCAGGTGGTGAGAGGAAATACCTGTATTCCATGGTATTGCTGTCGTTAGACAGGGAATGGTACATTTTAGATGAGCCGTTCGCCTATTTAGACACCGAGAAAAAGGAGATTTTGTGGAAAGTCATAGAAGCATTTGCATCAGAAGGAAAGGGCGTTATATTGACATCACATGAGGAGGATAGTAGAATAAACGGAAGTGACATCCATGTCATAAATTTGGATTAAGTTGACAGGAGAAATACCGTGAAGGTAGAAATCAGACTTACACAGGATGCATATGAGCCGTATGCGGTGATCTACACGAATGAGATTACCGATGAAGTGCGTGAGACAGCGGATTCCATTCATGCATCCAACAGGATCGTAATTGCAAATGAAGATGAGAGAAGCATTGTTCTTTCTGCAAGGGATATCTATATGATCCGCATAGAAGATGCAGCCGTATGGATTCATTGTAAAGAAAAAAAATACAGTGCGAAAAAGCGGTTGTGCGATATTGAAAAAGCACTGGGCGAAGGCTTTATGCGGATTTCTAAAACAACGCTGGTAAATCTCAAATATATTGCATATGTAGAACCGTATTTTAACGGAACGATGCTATTGGTAATGAAAAACGGCAGTAAGGACAGTATTTCAAGAAAGTACCTTCCAAAATTCAAAGAATATTTAGGATTATAAATCATGAAAAGAATCATAGAACTTTCCATAAAAGGTGTCGGTCTGGCACTGGCACTCTTCGCTGTATTCGGTTTGGTAGCGGATGTGGCAAACCAGGGAGTGTTTACATTAAAAAATTACAATTATACCAAAATGGTCATTGGGGCAGTCATCGTGGGACTTGGTTTTTCTGTTCCCGGAATCGTATATGAAACAACCGATTTTTCCTATGCGGTAAAAATTCTGATCCATATGGGAACGGGATGTGTCATCTTTTTGATTACCGGATATGCCGTAGGATGGTTCTCGTTAGCAGGAGGGATAAGACAGTGCATGCCTCCGATCTTAGCAAGCCTTGGAACATCGGTATTGCTCTGGGTCGTATTCATGCTTCGGGACAGGAGAACGGCAGAAAGGATCAATGAAAGGATCAGGGAGCTCGAAGATGAGGATGAAGTTCATGTGACAAAAGAAGCATAGTGGATGCGGTAAAAGCAGCTTTGGAAATTTCCGAAGCTGCTTTTGTCCACCCTAATCCTCACCGACACCCAGTAACTTCTTCACGGCATTCTGCATCTCTTCGTGTTGCCGGTATTTCTGGATCAATTCATGCTCTTCTTTAGAGAGTAAGAGCTCTTCTGACGGCGGCTGATAGCCGAAAGTCTCTAAAATATTATCAATCTTATAAATTTTACAAAGGACTAACAGCGTATCCGCATCCGGCTGGGTCTGTCCGCTTTCCCATCCGTAAATGGTCTTTGTGGCAAATGGAAGATTTTGTTCCTCTAATTTAAAGACCACATCTTCCACCGAGTAGTGGTTTTGTTTTCTATATTCTTTTAAAACTTTTGCAATATTTGGGTTTTTCATGTTTTCACCTCTTTCGTTATCATATAGTACCCTATATTTTGCGTCAATAAAGTCTGAAAAATTCTTTGAAATCAAGGAAATACTGTATTGATATTCCTTTATAAAAAGAATATAATGAAGTTCTAAGTGGGGGAATTCTCTTCTTCAAAGAAAACAGGAGGATCGTATATGAGGAATGAAGCGACATTATGGCTTGCAAAGTACATGGAAGATCATGGAATTTCTACAAAAAAAATAAGCAGGGAACTTCATATACCAAAGAAAAAGCTGATTCCGGGAACAAAAGAAAGTCTGGACGCAGACGAATTTTTAGCACTTTGTTCTTATCTTCAAATTAACCCCCAAACTATACCGATCAGACAGGGAGAAAAATGATTACATATATATGCCGCAATAAGGACATTAAGACAGGAGAAGATTTACCCTGCACCAATACCGTATGTAAGACAAGCATCTGTCCATCCTGTGGTCAGAGAGCAGATGCCGGCTCACAGATATACTGGTGCAAAAGCTGCAAAACCCCTATATATGAGGAAGTCTGCCCTATCTGTAATAAGAAAGGAAAGAAGCTGGCAACGGATCTGCGTCCGGTCTTTCCGGAAGAGAGGCTGCTGTTAGAGCTCATTTTGGGGACACCCTATGCATTTTTAGAGAAGTCTGTGTGGAATGGTTCAGGAAATCACTATTATGTAGATGGGAAGAGAATGCCTTTTTCCGTAAAGGATTTAAAACAACTGAATATTGATAAAGTGCGGGAAGAATATCAGAAATATCAGGAAAAAAATACAGACCGGTATTTTAAAGAACAGATGGAGATATTCTTACAGGCAAACAGAGAGCGTTATGAGGCACTGGTGGAAGAGGCAGATGAGTATATCCGCAGAGTGGCAGCAGATTATAACTTTATGGAAATGTTTGTTTCGTTCAGCGGTGGAAAAGACTCTACCGTTGTTTCTGATCTGGTCATGCGGGCACTCGGAAACCCGAAAGTGCTCCACATTTTTGGTGATACGACACTGGAATTTCCATTTACCTATGAATATGTAAAACGTTTTAAGCAGGAGCATCCGCAGACACCGGTCATTACCGCTTGCAACAAAGAGAAGGATTTTGAGGAACTCTGTCGTATGATCGGGCCGCCAAGCCGTGTGATGCGCTGGTGTTGTACGGTCTTTAAGACCGGAAGTATCCAAAAGACCATCAAGTCCCTGTTTCGCAATAAAAAAGAAATCCTGACTTTTTACGGCATCCGAAGAAGTGAGTCGGCAAGCAGGAGCAAGTATGACAGGGATTCGGACAGTCCGAAGATCACAAAACAGAGGATCATATCACCGATCATTGACTGGATGGATTTTGACATCTGGCTTTATCTTCTGACTACGGGAATCGACTTTAACCGGGCATACCGGCTGGGTTATGCGAGAGTGGGCTGCTGGTGCTGCCCGAATAACAGTGGATGGTCGGAGTTTTTATCAAAAATCCATATGAAGGAGCAGAGTACGCATTTTCGGGAGATGCTTTTGGAGTTTGCAAGGGAAATTGGAAAAGAAGATGCAGAGGTATATGTGGATGAAGGATATTGGAAGGCAAGACAGGGAGGGAACGGAGTTGCCTATGCACAGAAATCCGTCATTGCATTCGAGCCATGTGCGACGCAGGAAAATACCTATAATTATGAGCTGCAAAAGCCGATAGAAACAGAACTTTATGAATTGTTCCGTCCGTTTGGCTATCTGAATTATGAGCTTGGAAATGAAAGACTTGGAGAAGTCTATATATTAGGAAAGAACGGAGTACCGCAGTTGAAGCTTCAGGGGAGGATAGGAACGAAGAAGCTGAAGGTTACCCTATTAGATCAGAAGATTACGGAAGATAAGATAAAGTGTCAGATTACCAAATACCAGATGTGTATGGGATGTCTTGCATGTGAGAGCGTATGCAGGCATGATGCGATTTCCATAAAAGAAGACGACGATGGGAACATCCATTATCAGATTTTGGATGAAAAATGTGTAAGGTGCAGGGAATGTGTCAGTCATTTTTCTGCAGGATGTTATATGAGAAAGGTACTGGCAATTAAAAGAAATTAACAGGTGAAGAAACCATGACAAAGATAAAATACCGTTTTAAAGGGCATGAAAGCTTTATTTTGCGGGAGGGCTGGCTCAATAAAGGCATGAGGGAAGTGAGAAATGATCCGTTTGTTTTTTCGCAGAACTATGGAGCAGATGTGCTTGGGGTGGGTCCGAACATGGCAAAGGCGATCCGCTATTGGATGCGAACCTGCGGGTTATTAGACGAGCGGGGAAAACAGGGTGTATTCCTTTCAAAGCTCGGAGAGCAGATCTGGGAATATGACAAATATTTAGAGGAAACATTTTCCCTGTGGATCATTCACTGCAATATCGTAAAAAATCGTAGGCAGGCAACCGCGTGGAATCTTTTTTTTAATGAATATGATGAAATGGAATTTACCAAAGACGAACTGGTGAAGGAGCTGGTAAACAAAGCAGGAAATCTGGACGGACTTGAAAAATTTTCGGAAAAATCCGTAGAAGCAGACGGAGAGGCACTGCTTCGTATGTATGTAAGAAAGCCGGAGCGGGGAAGTGATCCGGAGGAAAAGAACATCAGCCCGTTTGGCATTTTTGAATTGGTAAAGCAGAAAGGCAGTCTTTACTGGAAAAGCCAGCCGCCGCTGCATCTGCTTCCGGCAGAGATCGTCGGGTATCTTTTGAAAGACTGCACGTCCAAAGAAGGAGCTGTCAGTATCGATGATCTTCTGACAGGAAAGGATTCGCCGGGCAGGATCCTGAATTTGAAGAGGACCGGTCTGGTAGAAAAACTTGAAGAGTTAGAACAAAAAAATTATATACAAATGAACCGGACAGCAGGCTTGGACATGGTATATCTGAACCAGTCTGTAACAGGAGAAGAAATTGTTAAAAAATACTTCCGACCATAGAGAAGAGGGGGAGAACAGACAGATGAAAAATTTCGTAAATGTAGACACAAGATTTCAAAAATCAATCAATCTTACTTTAGATACAGGGGATATGGCATTGGTAAACCGTTATATACCGACACGTTCCTCCGTATCTATATTAAAACAGTATCTGACAAATATCGTGCGGGGACAGGGAGAACATGCAACGATATTGATCGGTCCTTATGGAAAAGGAAAATCACATCTTTTACTGGTATTGCTGGCGTTGCTGTGTAAAAGCAAAGACGAGACAGCAGAAATACAGAAAAAAATCATAGAAGCCGACAATTCAACAAAGTTGCTTTTTATGGAGCTTGCCGAAGTGGGAAGACCGTTTTTGCCGGTGATCGTCTCTTCTTTTCAGGGAGATTTAAACGAATCATTTATTTTTGCATTACAGGAGGCATTAAAAAAGACCGGTATCAGAGATCTGCCGCTTCCGAGTGAGTACAGTGAAGCCGTCCGTACGATGGAGAGTTGGAAGGAATCCTATCCCGACACCTATCAGCGGTTTGAAAAAATGTTAGAAGAGAGAGGATGTACCGCCTCTTTATTTAAGGAACGTTTAAAAAAACAAAAAGAAGCTGCACTCTTAGAATTCAAAGAATTTTACCCGGTACTGACATCCGGAAGTGTTTTCAATCCAATGGTGCAAAAAGAAGCACTTCGGGTCTATGAAGAGGTCAACCGTGTGCTTTGTGCAAAGTACGGATATGCCGGCATTTATATCATCTTTGATGAATTCAGTAAGTATATAGAAGGACATGAAGCAAAGAATTTTGCAAAGGATATGAAGATTTTGCAGGATATGTGCGAATTGGCAGACAGCCGGAAAGAAGAGCAGATGTATCTGACCTTTGTGGCGCATAAGAGTATCCATGAGTATGTTAAAAGTATTGATTCGGAAATGATCCATGCATTCCGTGGGGTAGAAGGGCGGCTGAAAGAGATCCGGTTTGTAGTTTCTTCCCAGAATAATTATGAACTGATTGAGCATGCACTGCATAAGAAAGAGGGATTTTATACCCCGGAAATACAGGAAAGGGCAGAAGCGTCTTATCAGCTTGCCTGTTTTTCACATCTTTTTGAAAAAGAGGATTTTAATCAGATCGTGGCAAAAGGCTGCTATCCGCTGACTCCGGTATGTGCATATGCACTGCTGAATATCAGTGAAAAAATCGGACAGAACGAAAGAACGGTTTTTACATTTTTAGCGGGAAACGAACCGGGCAGCCTGAACCGCATTATGGAGGGCAGGAACAGAGAAAATCTGATCGGTGTAGAATATGTCTATGATTATTTCAAAAATCTGTTTCGGGAGACTGTGGATGAGACCTATATCCATAACGAATGGTTAAAAGCAGAGTATGCTTTAACGAAAGCGGATACGGAGATTGAAAAAAGGATCATTAAGGCAATGGCGATCATCCGTATGATACGCCGCCCGGAAGAGTTAGCGGTACTGAATAAGCCGATCTGTCTGGCGTTGAATATCGAAAAAGAAGAGTGTGACAAGGCAATGCGTGAGCTGATGAAAAAAGAAGTGATCTTTTTCCGCTCAAGTCTTGGTACCTATGCATTTAAGAACAATATCGGTATTAACATTGAAGAGGCGATTGAAAAAGAAATCCGGCGGCTGCGTCATAGCATCAATACCTGTAAAGTGTTAAACGAGATTTCCGAACTGACCTATGCCGTTCCGAAACAGTACAATCAGGACCGGGCAATGACAAGATATTTCCGATATGAATTCATTGAATATGAAGACTTCCTTTCCATTGGCAGTGCAAAGGTCTTTTTCGAGCACCGTTTTTCCGATGGATATATCTTAGCGATCGTGACAGCAGACAAGGTAGAAAAGGAAAAAGTGCTGCGTCATCTGCGGGAATTAGGGGATGAACGTATTATCGTGTTACTGCCTAAAGAAGAATTTTTATCGGAATGGGCGCTTTTGCGTCTTGCGGCAGTCAGAAGCCTTGCAAAGGATGAGCATTTTATTGAAGAGAATAAAGCGCTCCGTCAGGAATTAGACCTCTATGAAGAGGACATCCGCTATGAGGTAAATGAGAGATTAAAGAGAGATTTTATGCCGGAAAACGGCGGCTGTTATGTACTTCATACAAGCAGAAAAGAGCCGCATATCCGTACCGGAATGGAATTTAACCGGTATTTAAGCCAGATCTGTGAAGACTACTATTCGTTAGCACCGAGGATCAACCATGAGCTTTTGAATATCCAGAATGTGCAGGGACAGTACTTAAAGGCAAGAAATGATGTGGTAAGAGCCATTTTAGATGGAAAAGATCTAGAGGAATATGAGCGGGGCAGCAGTCCTCAGGCAATGGTGTATCGTGCGGCATTTCTTCGGACAGGACTTGCCGGAGAAGATTTCCCGTTAGACGGCGGCTGTCGAAAGATCATGGAGGAGATCGAGGACTTTTTTGTGAAAGCAAGTGGAAAGCGGGTATCCTTTCAGATTCTCTATGAGCGTTTGCAGGGAAAAGATTACGGGGTAAGAAAAGGCGTACTTCCGCTGTTTTTAGCATGGAAGTTCTATCTGCTGGAAGGTATGCCGGTGCTGTACCTTGGAAATAAAGAACTGCTGATTACCGTAGAGGTACTGAATAACATCAATCAGTTCCCGGAAAGCTATGACCTTTATATAGAAAAGAAAGATATGGAAAAAGAGCTCTATTTACAGGAAATGGAGAAAATCTTTTGTGACGCACAGACGGAAAAAATCATACGCTCTAACCGCCTTTCCGTCATTATGGAGAATATGCAGAAATGGTATCGTTCCCTGCCGCAGTATACAAGGGTCAGTGAGCGTTATCCGCAGGAACTGCTCGATGCCGTCAGAAATTTCAGAAGATTGTTAAAGCAGACCGAGTTAAATCCGAGAGAGTTCCTGTTTGAACAGCTTCCGAATGCCATGAATGCTTCAAAGGACCGGATGACAGGATGTTTGGTACAAGAAATGAAGCGGAGCATGGATACGCATTTTGAAAATGCGATAGAAGATACGGCAAAGGAGATCAAAAAAATATTTGGTGCAAAAGAAAGCGACAGTCTCAAGGCATGTCTGCAGGACTGGTATGGCAGACAGCAAAACCGTTCCAAACGCTATGTATTGAACAAAAAGATCAAGAGTTTTATGGAATATGTGGGAGAACTGAATACCAACGACGAGCGGGAGATTGTTGCCGTATTATCCAAACGTCTGGAAGATATCTATATTGAGGACTGGAATGACAGATTACAGGAAAAATTCCTGCGTGACATTACAAAGATACGCCAAAAGACAGAGGCGGCAAAGGAAGATGCCGGTTTAGAAAACGGACAAAAAGAGATTTTCCTAAAGACGGCGGATGGAGCGGAGATCCACAAATATTATGATGCGGACGTAAAAGACAGCACCAGTGAATTTTTGAAAAATATGATCGAAAAAATACGCTTATGATGAAGAAAAAGATTATACCATACCAAGAAATAATAGGGAACTATAGCTGTCAAGGGTGGTATGGGATATTGGAATCATTATCCATACCCCAAAATAAAAAAATACCGTTGCTTAGAATTATATAAATTGTATAATACACTATTTTATCCAACTATACCTGCGGTATAAATAACTAAAATTGCAAAAATTCACAAGCATTTACTTGAAAATCATTTCACAGCTCGCTTTCAGAAAAGTCCCACATCACCCTTTACAAAAACTTTCCATACATTTTACAAGCAACTGATAGCAATAAAAAACATGAATTTGCTACATTAGAAATAAGAATAAAAGACAGATGTGAAATGGAGAGCAGAATGAAGGGAAAAAAGACACTGGTATGGGCACACCGGGGAGCCAGCAAATATGCACCGGAAAACACATTGCCGGCGTTTCAAAAGGCAATCGAGATGGGAGTAGATGGAATCGAGCTGGATGTTCAGATGACAAAAGACAACCAATGTGTAGTCATTCATGATGAAACGATAAAACGTGTCAGCAATGGAAATGTTCAAGTCAAAGACAGTACCTTAGAAGAATTGCGGGAATTTGATTTTGGCAAAGGATTTACGGAATACGGAAAAGTGCGGATACCGACACTGGAAGAGGTACTGCAACTGGTGGTACCGTCCGGTCGGACCATCAATATAGAATTAAAAACAGGAAAAATCTGTTATAAAAATTTAGTGGATGAAGTGCTGCGGCTGGTCTATCAGTATGGATATCAGGAAAAAGTAATCTTATCTTCCTTTAACCACTATACTTTACAGGAAATCCGAAAAAAAGATAAACACATTCAAACAGGGTTGCTCTATAGAGATGGAATCGTCAATGTATGTGAATATGCTTATCGGGAAATAGGGACAAATGCGCTGCACCCGGCGCTGTATAATACCAGATATGAGGAATTTTATCAGCAGGCGGAAAAGTTTTGTCAGAAAATACATGTGTGGACGGTAGATAAAAAAGCGGACATCCGGGAAATGTGCCATAATCAGGTAGATGCGATTATAACCAATGATCCAAAGTCCGCCAAAAAAATCGTAGATGAATATGAGAATGGCAGTCTGATACCGGAACTGGTAAAAAAGATGAAAAAGTTATAAAAAAGAAAAATATAAGCCTCGTGGTTTTTGGAAAAATCAGAAACCACGAGGCTGTTTTAAAATATGCAAGAAATATGAGTGAAAATTATAAAAAAAGAATTAAAACAATTGAAAAGATAGAACAAAATGATATAATTAAAACAATAGTCAGAACTATAGGGGGAAAGCTATAATGTTTCTGAAAGGAAGGGAGAAGGCATATGGTGAAGTATTTAAAGAAAATTTTCAGAACAGAAAAGATCAGAAAGAAAATTATGACATCGTTTATTGTTGTCATCGTATTGATGTCAATAGGAACAACATTGGGGGCAATTACGTTGTTCTATACGACAAGGCAGTATAATGCAGCATTGGAAAACTATGGATTTTCACAGGGGGATATTGGAAAGGCAATGATTTCCTTTGCGGATATGCGAAGTGCGACCAGAGCTGGCATCGGAGAAGATGATACAGAACTGATAGAAGCGAGCGTGAAAGAGCATGATGCTCAGGCGGAAGAATGTTCTAAAAACATGAAACTCATCAAAGAGTGTTTAAGTTCAAAAGAAGAAAAAGCAATTTATGAAAAAATAGAAACGACCATGAGAGAATATTACACAATAGAAGCAGAAGTACTTGAGCTTGGAACGACGAAAGATCTGAGCAAGAGTGTGCAGGCACAGAAAATGGCAGCAGAGAAATTAGACCCTGCTTATGATCAAGTGTATGACAATATGAAAGATTTATTAGACCTTAAGGAAAAAGAAGGTAATGCCTTAAAGAGTTTATTGTTAAAAGCAATCAATATCGCAGTGATCATATTAATTGTTGTATTAATCATCAGTATCAGCATTTCTAATGTTTTAGCAAGAACCGTATCAAACGCGATCGCAACACCATTGCAGGAGCTTGCAGAGCGGCTGAAAGCATTTGCAAAAGGAGATTTAAGCAGCGAGTTCCCGGTTATTGATACACAGGATGAGGTTGCGGATATTGAAAACGTTGCTCGTGAGATGGCGCAGAATCTGGACGTGATCATCGAAGACATCAAATATTGTATGGGTGAAATGGGAAATGGTAACTATACCGTAAGAACCAGTGCAGAAGAAAAGTATACAGGAGATTTTGAGGCACTTTTATTATCCATTCGTCAGATGCATAGAAATATGAACGATACCTTACACCAGATAGATGATTCTTCCGTTCAGGTACTTGCAGGTTCCGAGAATTTAGCACAGGCGGCACAGAGTCTTGCAGAAGGTGCAACGGAACAGGCGGGAGCAGTGGAAGAATTGTTAGCAACTTTTAGTGATATTACATCCGGCGTGGAAAAGACGGTGCAGCATGTAGGCGAAGCAGGAAGCATGTCACGCCAGTATGCGGAAGATGCGAAAAAGAGCAGTGAAGAAATGAAAGACATGATGGCGGTCATGGCACATATGAGTGAGACATCACAAAAAATTGGCAGCATCATAGATGAGATAGAAGAGATCGCATCCCAGACAAACCTGCTTTCACTGAATGCAAGTATTGAGGCAGCAAGAGCAGGCGAAGCAGGAAAAGGCTTTGCGGTTGTAGCGAGCCAGATCGGAAAACTTGCAGACGAGAGCGCTCAGTCAGCAGTCAACACCAGAAATATGATCATGACCGTCATTAATGAGGTAGAGAGCGGAACAAATACGGCACAAAGAACAGCAGAGACACTGGAAGAAGTAGTACAGGGAGTCGGACAGATCGCAGACGTAACAGAAGAGGCAGAAGAGCTGGCAAAGACTCAGGCAGAAGCAATGCGGCAGGCAGAAGCGGCATTGAATCAGATATCCGAAGTCGTACAGTCGAACTCAGCGACAGCAGAAGAATCCTCAGCAACAAGTGAAGAGCTTTCCGCACAGTCCGAAGGATTGAAAGATTTAGTCGGTAAGTTCCAGCTGGATGCAGTATAAAAACAGAAAAATAAAATAATAGAAAAAAGGAGAGTTTTTTAAAAAAGCCCCTTAAGAAAATCCAAATACATCCGATAACTTATATAAGAAACCAGTAAAAAAGGTTTTTGCACCTGATTTTCAAGGAAGAAAGGAGATGCCGTTATGCGTATAGATGCATATAATCAGATAGCACAACTGTATAAGACCGGAAAAAGCATCAGAACGAACAAAGTAAATAGTACAGCTTCTGTTCGCGATGAGGTACAGATTTCCCAGACAGCTCGTGATTATCAGATCGCAAAACAGGCAGTTGCAGGGGCTTCAGATGTTAGGGAAGATAAGGTGGCACAGCTAAAAGCAAGTATGAGTTCTGGTAATTACAGCGTAGAAACGGATAGCTTCGCAAATAAGTTATTAGAGAAATACAAGGCTGCAATGATGTAAGTGAGGACAGAAATTGGCTAGTTTGATGAACGAACTTTTGGAAGTTCTGGAAAATGAAGAAGCGGGTTACCGCGAATTGGTAGAGGCATCCACCAGAAAAAAGGAAGTCATTATTAAAGCGGATATCAGAGCTTTGGAAGAAATTACTGCAGAGGAACAGGAGATTGCCGGAAAGATCAAGAACATTGAGAATAAGCGAATTTCCATTATGGAAGATATTGCCAATGTTTTAAATCGCAAGCCGGAGGACTTGACGGTAGATGCCCTGTTAGAAATATTAGCGAATCAGCCAAAGGAGCAGGAACAATTAGCCAAGATCCGCTTACAGTTAAAAGATACCCTGACAGAAATGAAGAATATCAATGAACAGAATCAGACATTAGTGAACCAGGCAATGGAACTGGTGGAGTTTGATATGGCATTGTTAAAGAGCATGAGACAGGCTCCTGAAACTGCCAACTATAACAGACAGGCATACAATACCGGAGAGCTTTTAGGAAGCGGCGGTTTTGATGCGAAACAGTAAGATGGCAGGAGGAACATGTAATGGCAAACGGAATGGGTACGCTATACATAGCATCATCTGGACTGCGTAACAGCCAGAATGCGTTGAATACAACTGCGAATAATCTTGCTAACGTAGATACGGAAGGGTATGTACGTCAGCAAGTTTTATTTTCAGACAAAGAATATAATACATTTGGTACGGCTGCAGTCAGTAAGCAGCAGGCAGGTCTTGGCCTTGACATTGGCGACGTGGTTCATGCCAGAGATTATTTTTTAGATAAGGCATATCGTGCAGAGTCCGGAAGACAGGCATTTTATGAATCCTGTTTTACCGCAGTAGACGAGATACAGACCTATTTTCAGGAAATGGAAGGAAAGACCTTCCAGTCGGCATTGGAAGATTTCAAAAAAGCATTTCAGGAACTTGCAAAAGATCCGTCAGATTCCGTAAGACAGAATCTGGTTGTTCAGAAAGCAGGTTTATTCCTGTCGCGCTCCCAAAGTGTATATGAAGGTTTGAAATCCTATCAGTCCAATATCAATACAAAGGTATCCCAGGATATAGACAAAATAAATAAACTTGGTCACAAGATACATGAATTAAACCAACAGATCAGTAAGATAGAAGCCGGCGGTATAGAAACGGCAATGGATCTGCGTGATGAAAGAGATTTAGCGCTTGATCAGTTAGGAGCGCTTGCGAAGATTTCATATAAAGAAGATTACAAGGGCGTTGTAACGGTAAAGTTAGAGGATGAATACTTTGTCGATGAACTTCACACATATGAAATCGGTAAAAAGACAGATAAACTGACAGGCTTTATCACACCATATTGGCCACAACTTTCAGATACCGACAGGGATATCTATGTGAACGTGTTTGACTTCAATGTGGATATCAGTACAGCATTAAACAGTGATGTTGGAGAATTAAAGGCACTGATCATGTCAAGAGGTGACCATTGGGCAGACTATTCGGATATTGAAGGAAAAGGCGAGCAGGAGTATCTGGATACAACGAACCTTTCTGTGATTATTGATATGCAGGCAAAGTTAGACCAGATGGTTCATAACATGATCACAGCGATCAACGATCAGCTTTGCCCGAATGTGACAGGTCCGGTCGGCGTTACCTATCAGGATGCCAACGGCAATACCGTAAACCTCAGTGATGCAAAAGTACTTGATACAGAGAACTGTGCAAGGGGAAGTGATGGAGAACTTCCACCGCGTGAACTGTTTGTCAGAGCAGGGATCGAGCGCTATACAGAAGTGACCGGAAGTGATGGTAAAACCTATTATGTATATAATGAGGAAGATACCAGTGATACTTCCTATATGTATAGCCTGACGAGTTGCGGAGTAAATGAAGAGCTGAAAAAAATCGAAACGTTATTCCCTCATTTGAAACAGAACGGAGAAGTAGACCAGCAGCTTGGAGAAAGGTTAGAGGCACTTTGGAATAAGGACTTAGTCGGACTTGATCCGACAGATCCGGATGAATGCAACATAGAAGAATACTATCAGAAAATGATAGGAGGTCTTGCAACGGTAGGAAATGTTTACCAGAAGAAAGCAGAAAACCTTGCAGGAAGTGTTCTGACAATAGAAAATAACCGTCAGCAGGTCATCGGAGTGTCTTCTGATGAGGAGCTTCAGAACATGATAAAATTCCAGAATGCATACAATGCATCCAGTCGTTTTATGACAGTGATCAGTGACATGATAGAACATATCGTTACCAGATTAGGAAATGGTTAAGGAGGGATAAGAAATGCCATCTACATTTTATGGATTGACCATTGCAGGTTCGGGATTGAATTCCTTTCAGACCGCAGTGAATACAACCGCAAATAATATCGCAAATGTGCAGACGGAAGGATATACCCGTCAGGTAGCAAATCGTAAACAGGCAGAATCTCTCCGTGTATATGCACGATATGGAACAACCGGAAGTGGTGTTACCACAACTTCCATAACACAGATCAGAGATGCTTATTACGATGTGAAATATTGGGAAAATAATTCCAGCCTTGGTCTGTATGAGAAAAAGTTATATTACATGAACCAGATAGAGGAATATTTTAAAGATGATGACAGCTCGAAAGGTTTTACAACGATTTTAAACAGTATGTTTAATAATTTAGAGTCTCTTGCAGGTGCACCGGGAGATTTAGACAGAAGAAAAACCTTTATCAGCAGTTGCCAGGATTTTGCAACCTACTTCAACAGTGTATCCATTGGATTGAATCAGATTCAGACCGATGCAAACTTAGAAGTTAAGAGCACAGTGGATAATATCAATGCGATCGCACAAAAAATCGCACTCCTGAACAATCAGATCAATGTGATCGAGATGCAGGGTGGTCATGCAAATGAGCTGCGCGATGAACGTGCACTGTTGATCGATGAGTTGTCCAATATCGTTCCTACGGAAACACAGGAAACAGAAGTAATGAACACCAATGACGAGTATTATACAGGTTGTACCGAATTCAGAGTAAAGATCAACGGACAGCTTTTAGTAGACACCAGAGAATACCGTACACTGGAATGTAAGACAAGAGATACAAAAGTAAATCAGTCAGATGTGGATGGGCTTTATGATATTGTCTGGTCAGATACCGGCAATACCTTTAACGCAACATCAAAGTACATGTCAGGAACCTTGAAAGCACTGTTAGATACGCGTGACGGAAATAACGAGGAGAACTTTAAGGGAACCGTGGACTACCTCTATGGAACGAAGCTGGTGATTACGAACACGACACAGAACAGCATGGAAAAAATGACCATGGCAGAAGAAGGAGTCATCACGATCGATAATAAGAAATTTGAATACAGCAGCTTTACCGTAGACTATGATGCGGCAGGCAATGCAACCTATACCTTTGCATTAAAAGAGCCGGCAGGTGACGGAGCGGATTTGCTTGCAGGACATCAGGCACAGATCGGAACCAGCATTGATGCAATGGGAGTTCCGTATTATCAGGCACAGATGAATGAGTTTTTAAGAGCATTCTGTATGAAGTTTAACGATATAGAGATGCAGGGACAGGATTTGAATGGAGATCCTATGAAAGCATTCTTTGTGGCAAGAGATCTGGTTACAGGAGAGCAGGAAGATTTAAATAAATCCGATACCTATACACAGATCACATCTGCAATGTCCAGTTATTATAAGCTGACGGCGGGAAGTTTTGAAGTGGCAAAAGCAAGTGTGAAAGATCCAAACATCTTCAGTACCACAGCAGATATTGTCAATGGACCGGATAAGGCAGAGATATTAGAACTGTTAAAGCCATTAAAAGAACAGGAAAAATTATATCGTGGAAGTGGTGCAAACGGATTTTTGCAGTGTATGTTATCAGATATCAGTGTAGATACCAATGAAGCAAAACTGTTTTATGAGAATCATAAAAACATCTCGCACACGATCACAAACCAGAGATTATCCATTTCGGGTGTAGATGAAGATGATGAAGCGCTTGATCTGGTAAAATTCCAGAATGCATACAATTTAGCATCAAAAATGATCTCTACCATGGCAGAAATGTACGATCAGTTAATATTAAATACAGCAGTATAAGGGGGCAGACAGAATGCGTATTACAAACAGTATGATAAGAAATAATACATCCAATAACATGAGTACGAATAAAGGTTATGTGGATACCTTGAATACACAGATGTCAACACAGAAAAAGATTGACCGTCCATCGGATGACCCGGTTATTGCGATCCGTGCATTGCGTCTCCGCAGCAGTTTAAGCGAGATAAACCAGTATTATGAGAAAAATATACCGGATGCAGAATCATGGCTTGAGGTAACAGAGACAGCATTAAAAAATATGGAAAGCATCCTGACCGATGTATACAGACAGTGTGTCAATGGTGCGACAGATCATTTGAACGAATCGGACAGAAATACGATTTTAACCAATCTGCAGAAACTTCGTAAGCAGGTATATGCCGAGGGAAATGCCGATTATGCGGGAAGAACCGTTTTTACCGGATATAAGACAAATAAATCCCTTACATTTGGCGAGGATACATCAGACACCAGTTATAATATTACCCAGAAGCTGGAATTTGAAGATATTACCCAGAAGACATATTATTCCGGATTGTCTTCCGTTCCGACGACAGATGACCTGGCAGCAGGCAATCTTCCGGCAGGAAATGTAGAAGACCATACTTATAGCAGAGTTCGTCTGGCATATGACAACATCGATAATATTACACAGTTGCAGTACAAAGATGCAAATGGCAATCTGCAGGATATAGAGGGAATGGAGATTACCTATTTGGATGCAGATGGGAACACCCAGACGGCAACGGTATCCTATAATGTCCATAACTATACGGACTGGCAGAATGCACAGAATCTGAATGTTGGCGATAACGAAGTGATTTTTGTAAAAGAAACCGGAGAACTGATCTTAGGAAAAAATGTAGCAGCTTACATGAACTCCGAGAAACCGGATATGGTAGTCAGTTATGACAAGACCGGATTTAAGAAAGGTGAGGTTCGTCCGGAACACTATTTTGACTGTATCGATACGACAAATGCCAATCCGGCAAATCACATTACCTATACAAAAGAAGATCAGGAGATCAACTATACGATCGCATTTGGCCAGACTTTAGCAGTCAATACACAGGCATCCGATGTTTTTGATTCCAGTATCGGAAGAGACATTGATGAACTGACCGATGCGGTGCAGATGGCGATCACGGCACACAAAAAAGTGTCAGATATCGAAAATCTGATGAAAGAAGAAAAATATGCCGGTGAAGAAGATCAGGCATTGCTTCAGCAGTGGTTAGATGCAGCAGAAAAAGAAGCATCTTATGCAGATGATAATATGAAAAATCTTTATTCAGAAGGAATTTCAAGTTTTCAGAGTTATCTTTCCGATGTTGTACTCGCAAAAACAGATGTCGGAAGTAAAGGAAGCCGTCTGGCATTGACAAAATCCAGAATGTCCGAACAGCAGATGACATTTAAAAAACTGAAATCCACAAACGAAGACAAAGAGCTTTCCGATATTATCATAGACTATACAGCAGCATATAATGCATACCAGGCATCCATGCAGGCAGCATCAAAAGCGATCAAGCAGACTTTGCTGGATTACATTTAAACGGAGGTAACAGATGAAGTTAAAAACCAGAGTATTCGGAGAAATTGATATAGATGATGAAAAGATCATCACATTTGAAAATGGGATCATCGGTTTCCCGGACTTAAAGAGATTTACATTAATATTTAATGAAGAAAAAAAGGGAGGAATTTCCTGGATGCAGTCACTGGATGAACCGGTGGTTGCACTGCCGGTCATGAATCCGCTTGCGATCAAAGAAGATTATAACCCGATGGTAGAAGATGAACTGCTCAAACCACTGGGAGAAATGACACCGGAGAACACCTTTGTGTTAGTGACAGTTACCGTGCCGGAGGATATTAAAAAGATCACCGTGAATTTAAAAGCGCCGATCGTGATCAATGTTGCAGAACGCAAAGCAGCGCAGATCATCGTAGAGGGCGGTGAGGTGAAATATCCGATTTATGAAATGATCAAATCAGGAATGGAAAAGGCAGGTGAGTAGAGATGCTGGCACTTACAAGAAAAAAAGGTGAATCTTTAGTAATCAATAATAACATTGAAGTAACGATATTGGAAATCCGTGGCGATCAGATAAAATTAGGACTCTCTGCTCCAAGAGATGTATCCATCTATCGAAAAGAAGTATACTTGCAGATACAGGAAGAGAATAAGGCGGCATTAGAGACAAATAACGCAGAAGCACTGAAAAATTTATTCTAAAGTCCTAATTTATTTAAAAGAAGTTCCGATATAAACATTAGATAACAATGAGTATAGGTTCACATGGAGGTGACATACATGGCAATCGAAGCATTAAAGAGTGTAGGAGCAGTCTATCAGGCATCCTCTACACCGGAAGTAGCGAAGGAAACATCACAGCCAAAGACACAGATTATTGACATCCAGACAGGAGCGGCAGCAATGGCAGCGGATGCAGTAAAAGTGAATGCCAAAGAGACAAATGAACAGCAGGGAAGTGGTCAGGAGTCTCAGGGAAAAGCAGAATCAGAGAATCTGAAAAAAGCAGTAGAACAGATTAACCAGAAAATGTCTGACTCAGAAGCAGTGTTTGGAATTCATGAGAAGACAAATCGTATTACAATCAAAATCGTAGACAAGAAGACCAAAGAAGTGATCCGCGAGTTCCCGCCGGAGGAAACCTTGGATATGATTGCAAAGGCATGGGAATTAGCAGGAATTTTGGTCGACGAAAAAAGATAGGGGGAAGACGATATGGCAATTCGGATCAGTGGTTTAACATCAGGACTGGACACAGACTCTATCGTACAGGAACTGGTATCAGCATATTCCACCAAGAAAGAAAATATCGAAAAGAAGCAGACAAAGCTTTCCTGGACACAGGATGCGTGGAAGGAAATGAATACAAAAATTTACGGTTTTTACAGTAAATCATTGACAGAGTTCAAATTCATGACAAGTTTTAACGGCATGAAAAAGACAACATTGTCAGATTCTTCCAAGGCAACAGTAACAGCCGGAGCATCCGTAGTAAACGGAACACAGAGTCTGAAAATTAACAAACTTGCAAAAGCAGCATATTTAACAGGTTCTAAAATAAAGAGCAACGATAAACTGAAATCATCTTCTAAGTTATCAGAGCTTGGAATCGCCGATACCGAGTTAGAATTTCAGGTGGGTGATAAAAAATCTACCATTAGTGTGAATGGTGATATGACCATCAAGGATCTTACAAAAGCACTGAGTGATCAGGGCGTAACAGCATCCTTTGATGAGACGCAGCAGAGATTCTTTATCAACTCCCAGGAAAGCGGTGAGGAGTTTGATTTCAAATTCAATGTCAAGGGAGAAGACCAGGAAGTAGCACTTCGTAAACTTGGAATGCTGAGTGCTGACTACATGGTAGAGAAGACCGCAAAAAAAGCAGCAGATGATGATATTCAGGCATTGCGTGAAAATGCAACGATCAAAGCTTCTGCCGTACAGATAGCAGGAATTACCGAGGATGAATTTGATGCACTTGACGAGACTGCACAGAAGGAATATTTAGATGCAGCTATCGTAAAGGCATATGATACAGATAACGGTATTACAACGGGAAGAGATTATACCAATAAAGCATATGTGGAAGCACGTTTGAACAACTTCCGTGAAGCTGTAACAGATCAGTATATTGAAGATTTAAAAGGCACAGATAAATATGAAAGTCTGAAAAAAGAGTACGCAGTAAAGCAGGATGCATCCAATGCAGAGATTGAATTAAACGGAGCAATTTTTGAAGGAAGCAGCAATACATTTACCATCAACGGACTAACCATTACAGCGAAAGAAGTCAGCGATTCAACGTTAAGTCTGGTAACAGAGACAGATGTAGATGCTGTCTATGACAAAATTGTAGATTTTATCTCACAATATAATGAAGTGATCAATGCCATGGATTCTGCATACAATGCTGATTCATCAAAAGGCTATGAGCCATTAACAGATGACGAAAAAGAGTCCATGAGTGATAAGGAAGTAGAAAAATGGGAACAGAAGATCAAAGATTCCCTGCTCAGAAGAGATTCTACCTTAAATAGTATTGCAAGTTCCATGAAAGTGGCAATGGCAAAATCTTATACCATAAATGGAAAGAGTTACAGTCTGTCATCTTTCGGAATCAATACACTGGGATATTTCGTATCCGCAGATAATGAAAAAAACGCATACCACATTGATGGTAATTCCAAAGATGAATCCGCAAAATCCAATACGGATCGTTTGAAGGCAGCAATCGCTTCTGATCCGGATACCGTTGCAACCTTCTTCAATGAGCTTGCAAAGGGAGTATACTCCGAATTAGACAGCAGAATGAAGACTACCACCTTAAGCAGTGCTTACAAAGTGTATAATGACAAACAGCTCAAGAGCGAGTATGATGATTATACAGAGCAGATTAAGAACTGGGAGAGAAAGCTGAGTGATATGGAGGATTATTATTACAAAAAGTTCAGTTCAATGGAAATAGCGTTGTCCAAGCTGAATTCACAGCAGACACAGTTATCTGGATTGCTCGGTTCATAATACGACAAGGAGGTTGCGCTATGGCACCAAATAATGCATACCAGGCATACAACAACAGTAAGATCATGACTGCATCGCCGGCGGAGCTGACATTGATGCTCTATGAAGGGGCTATCAAGTTCTGCAACATTGCGATCATGGGTGTTGAAGAGAAAAATGTTGAGAAAGCACACACCAACATTATGAAGGTGGAGCGCATCATCGAAGAATTTCAGGCAACACTGGATCATAAATATGCAATTGCAGAAGATTTTGATAACGTTTATAAATACCTACAGGAACGCCTTGCAGAAGCGAATATGAAGAAAGATAAAGAGATTCTGGAAGAAATCCTGACACATCTTCGTACTATGCGTGATACATGGAAAGAAGTTATGCGGCTGAATAAGCTTGCAAGAGCCAACTAGGAGAATATTTTATGCAGGAGAATAGTTATATTCAAGTGCTGATACAAAGCCTTCACCAAAAAGTGGAGGCTTTAGACAGCATTATAGAAAAAAATCAAGAGCAGTATGAGATCTTATCCGCGGAAGAAGCTGATATGGATGCCTTTGAAAAGAATATAGATGAAAAAAGCCAGTATATTGATAAAATCGTATTTTTAGATGATGGCTTCGAAGAAATCTATACAAGAGTCAAAGAAGAACTGGATGGAAACAGAGCTGCATATACGGAAGAGATCCAGAAGATGAAAGATCTGATCTCCATGATCACAGAACGCAGCATGAAGATCCAGGTTCAGGAGCAGCGCAACAAAGAGCTTGCAGGAATGCAGTTCTCAAAGGCACGGAAAAAGATACGTCAGGTCAAAGCCGGCAACAAAGCTGCCACACAGTATTATAAGAATATGCAGCAGATGGACGCAATCCCTCCGCAGTTTCTGGACAAGAAAAAGTAGGAAAATCAAAGGGGAAATGCGATTATGAACAACGCGGAATTATTAGTTGAGATTGAAAAGCTGCTCGACAGGAAGTTAGACGAGAAACTGGATAAAAAGCTGGACGAGAAGCTTGATGCAAAATTCAAAGAAGAGCTTGGACCGATCCGACAGGATATTCAGGAGTTGAAAACAGCAGTACATCATACTAACATGCGTCTGGATGTAGACGTTGTTCCAAGATTACAGACAATTGAAAGCTGTTATCTGGATACTTATGAAAGGTATAAAGACGGTGCAGAAGACATAGAGAACCTGAAAGGTGATATGGAACTGGTAAAAGGCATTTTGCAGGAGCATAGCAGGGAACTTCAGAGGATGTCTGCACGTTAATCTGATAAAAGTAAAAAAATTTCAAAAAGGCTATAAAGTAAATCCAAACCTAACCGATATATAAGGTACAAAGGAAAAAACAAACACATACGAGTAAAGAGAATCAGAGATTCTTTTACTATAGAGTAAGAACATTACTTAGCAGAATGTGAAGACTAATGTTGAATGGTAAGAACGAGCGCGCGGCGGGAGGACTGCTCACAGAGGCTGGAACAGACTGCAAGCATTGACACAGGCAAGGAAGCCTGATTAAATTCAAATTCAAGGAGGAAAACATTATGGCAATGGTAGTACAACACAATCTTACAGCAATGAACGCTAACCGTCAGTTAGGAGTTACAACAAGCGCACAGTCAAAATCAGCAGAGAAATTATCATCCGGTTACAGAATCAACCGTGCAGGCGATGACGCAGCAGGATTAAAGATTTCTGAAAAAATGAGAAGCCAGGTTCGTGGATTGAACCGTGCATCTACAAATGCTCAGGACGGCGTTTCCTTAATTCAGACAGCTGAAGGTGCTTTAAATGAAGCTCACTCTATCTTACAGAGAATGAATGAGTTAGCAGTACAGGGTGCTAATGATACAAACGAGTCTATTGACCGTGAAGCGATCAACGAAGAGTTAGATGCTTTAACAACAGAGTTAGACAGAATTTCTTCTACAACTCAGTTCAATAAGCAGAACTTACTGGATGGTTCTTTCAAGAACAAAAAACTTCAGGTTGGTGCTAACGCTGATCAGAACATCGAAATCAGCATCGGTAGCATGAATGCTAAGACATTAGGATTAAAAGATGTTTCCGGTACTATTGAAAAAACTGCACAGGAAGGTGTAAACCCTACTAAGATCATGTATCAGGGAATGAGCTACACATATAAACCAAAAAGTTCATTAGATAAGAACACTACTAACGCAATCTCTTCTTTCAAGAAACAACTTAGAGGTAAGTATACAAAGGCTAACTATGCAGCACAGTTCGAGAATGGTAAAGTATTCTACAAATCATTAGTTAATGATAAGACATACTCAACTGTATCCAAAGCAGTAGCAGGTGATATCGCAGCTGCACAAAAGGCAATGTCTGCAGATGTTAAGAAAAACATCAACACATACCTTCAGACAAGTGCTGTTACAGCAAAAGCATTATCCAGCTATACACAGAAAGGAAATGCAAGAGTTGATACTTATGAGATGGCAAACAACTCCATCACAGCAATTCAGGATGCAATTAACAAAGTATCTTCACAGAGATCTGCTCTTGGTGCATTACAGAATCGTTTAGAGCACACAATTGCAAACTTAGACAATGTAGCTGAGAATACTCAGGCAGCTGAATCTCGTATCCGTGATACAGATATGGCTTCTGAAATGGTTGAATACAGCAAGAACAACATTCTTGGTCAGGCTGGTCAGTCCATGCTGGCACAGAGCAACCAGTCAACTCAGGGAGTGCTTTCTTTATTACAGTAAGTATGAAGTTGGCAGTCATTCAGTAATGAATCGACGAATTACAGAGGGACGAGAATTCGTCCCTCTTTTTTACTAAGAAAGAGATGGATGGAAGATGAGAGCATTAGCAGCAGAATTGCGTGGGGAAATTGATGGTATTTGTATCGAATATCACTATTTTAAAAATGAAAATGTAATAGAAAAAGCAAAGGAAATAATTCCGACAATACAAAAGTTTTGTACAGGATTCCTACAGGGAAATTCTTATGGGATCAGTGAAGAAGAATATCAGAACCTACAGGTTTTTGTAATAGATGTATTAAAAGATTATGTGGCAGCAATCGAGCAGGAAGATGTGGTCTGGATCATAGACACATTGGACTATGGACTACGAGAATTAATTGAATTATATATAGATGATGATGCAGAGGAGTCAGAGGATGAGTAAATCTATTTTAGAAAAAAATTTAGAAGCAATGGAAAAATGGTATCCTGCCTTTGCAGATTTGATCCGGGAGGAACATGAGACAGAGGACCCAACCAATGTTATGGTAGAGACTTCCTGGGATGGAGAGACAATATTCAGAATAGAGCAGGACGGACGACAGCTTTATTTAGGTGGCAAGAGAAATGCAAAAGAACCGATACAGATCTGGAGCGAGAGAGTCGGAGAGATACATAAATATGCACCGGTATTCCTGTTTGGTGTCGGAAGTGCAGCATATTTAAAGGATATCATTGAAAAGAGTTCAAAAGAAGCAAATGTTGTCGTTTATGAGCCATCGATCCATATTTTTATGGCAATGTTAGAGAATATTGATATCTCGAAAGAAATTGAGGACAGACCGATCGCATTTGTGGTCAAAGGATTGAATGAAGAAGAGTATGAACCGGTAATGCGGGGAGTTATGACCTTGGAAAATATGAGTTTCTTAATTGAAGAGATCCATCCAAATTACAGAGGATTTTTTCTAGAAGACATTTTAGAAAAAGTAAAGAAAGTACAGCGGTTAGTTGAGTCAGAGATGGTGCAATTTAATACGCTGAAGAAGCTGTCCATGAATATGGCGCAGAATATCCTTCGCAATATGAAATATGTATGTGAAGGTTATCATACGAAATTGCTGTTAAAGGCAGTTTCTAATAAAGATGCGGCAATTTTGGTAGCAGCAGGTCCTTCGCTGAATAAGAATATTCAGATGTTAAAAAAGGCAAAGAACCGTCTGTTTATCTTAGCGGTGGATACAGCCGTAAAGCCATTGATAAAAGCAGGCATTAAGCCGGATGCGTTTATTACCATTGATGCAAAAAAAAGCCCGGATTTAATAAAGATTGATGGTGCAGAGACCATACCGGTTATTGCACCGCCAACGGCTGGTTACAAAATCATGGAAAGACAGAAAGCGAAGAAAATATTTTATTATGACGGTTATTTCCTGCCATATTCCATTTATTTTATCAATGATAAAGTGCTTCCGGATGTTTCTACAGGTGGATCGGTTGCATGTAGTGGATTTTCACTGTTACATAAGTTAGGATATGAAACGATTATTTTAGTGGGACAGGATTTGGCATTTACTGATAATAAATCTCATGCAGACGGAACCTTTGAAGAAAAGATGCCAGTGATGGATACCGAAGGCATGGAGATGGTCAAGGGTAATTATGTGGATAAAATCCCGACCAGAATGGATTTAAGAATATTCTTAAACTGGTTCCAGGAGTATATCCATGATATTAAAGAAGCAAATCCAAATATCCGTGTTGTCAATGCAACGGCAGGAGGAGCTTATATTGAAGGTACCGAGATACGGGCATTAGACGATATCATCGAAGAAGTTTGTAAGAATGTACCGGAAGAGATCAATTTTACAGAGCGGATCGAAGCATTAGAATCTGAATTTACAGAGGAAGAGCATAAAAAGGCAGTGGACTATCTGAAAAATGTTCCAAAAGATTTTGAGGATATGTTAAAGGATGCCAAAGAATTAGAAAAAGCGTATCAGAAATTAGGAAAAATCGGAAAGTCCGGTACGGTTGAGAAAAAAGGATGTTTAAAACAGTTAAAGAAGATCAAAAAGATCACAACAAAGATTGAAGAGTCAGAAGAGTATCAGCTGATCCTTACCTGTATTCCGATCGCAGATTATATCATTCGTTCAGAGTATTATTTTGAAGGAGATACGATTGCAAAAGAGACAGAAGAGATTGCAAGAAAAGGAAAGCTTTACTGTGAGGTATTAGAAGAGTGTATTATCCTGTTAAAGGGACTTTCAGAAGAGACTTTGTTACCGCTAAAATAAGTAAGGCTGTGGTGAATATATGAAGAGTGTAAAAATTGGTGACATTGTAATAGGAGAATCCGAGCGGCCGCTGGTGATCCCGGAAATGGGGATCAACCATGAGGGAAGTTTAGAGACCGCAAAAGAGATGGTGGATGCAGCACACCGGGCAGGAGCAAGGATCATCAAGCATCAGACACATATCGTAGAAGATGAAATGAGCGGTGCGGCAAAAAAAGTCATACCGGGAAATGCAGATGTTTCTATTTATGAGGTTATGAACCGATGTGCCTTGTCTGAAGAAGAAGAAAAAGAACTTATGGACTATACACAGAGCCTTGGAATGGTATTTTTAAGCACACCGTTTTCAAGAGCAGCGGCTGTAAGATTAGAGAAATTCGGAGTGGCAGCGTATAAGATCGGTTCGGGAGAACTGAATAACTATCCGTTGATCGAGCATATTGCGGAGTATGGAAAACCGATGATCGTATCTACCGGAATGAACGATATCCGCAATATTACAAAGGCAGTAAATATATTAGAAAAATATGGTGTGGAGTATGCACTGATGCATACGACAAATCTGTATCCTACAGACCCGGCATTAGTTCGTTTAGGAGCGATGCAGGAGCTGATGAGAGAATTTCCGGATGTGCCGGTTGGTTTATCGGATCATACACTGAACAACAATGCCTGTATCGCAGCGATGGCATTGGGAGCAAAGTTAGTCGAGAGACATTTTACCGATTATATGGAACGTACCGGTCCGGATATTGTATGTTCGATGGATGAGCAGGAACTTGGAAAATTATTGCAGGCAGCAAACGAGGTACCGCAGATGTTAGGTGGAACCAAATGTGCAGCGGCAGAAGAACAGGTTACCATTGATTTTGCATTTGCTACTGTGGTAGCAATTCGGGATATCAAAAAAGGAGAGAGTTTTACGAAAGAGAATATCTGGGTAAAACGTCCGGGAACCGGAGAGATTCCGGCAGAGGATTATCCGAATGTATTAGGAAAAAAGGCGACCTGCGATATCGCCTCAGATGCACAGATTAAGAAAAGTATGGTAGAATCATTATGAGAAAAATTCTGTTTATTACCGGAACAAGAGCAGACTATGGAAAAATTAAATCATTAATACAGGGAATCGAAGCATCCAAAGACATGGAAGCCTATGTGTTTGTATCAGGAATGCATCTGCTGGAGACCTATGGAAACACCTATCGGGAAGTCTTAAAAGACGGATATAAAAATGTCTATGTGGCATACGGATTGATCAACAGCGGTAACATGAGCTATGATCTAGGCGATGTGGTATGCCAGCTGACAGGATATGTGCAGAATATCCGGCCGGATATGATCGTCATTCACGGAGACCGGATCGACGCTTTAGCCGGAGCCATGGTTGGAGCTTTGAATAATATCCGGGTTGCCCACATTGAGGGTGGCGAATTGTCAGGAACGATCGATGAATCGATCCGTCATGCAATCTCTAAGTTTGCACATGTGCATTTTGTATGCAATGAAGAGGCAAAACGCCGTTTGATGCAGCTTGGAGAATCCGAGCATCAGATTTATGTGATCGGTTCGCCGGATATTGATATTATGCTTTCGAGCCATCTGCCGACGTTTGAAGAGGCAAGAGAGAGATACGAGATACCGTTTGAAAAGTATGGAATCCTGATGTATCATCCGGTGACAACAGAGTATGAGATTATCGGAAAGCATGTGGAAGAACTGGTCAATGCAATCAAAGAATCGGGAAGAAATTATATCGTGATCTATCCGAACAATGATCTCGGTTCAGAGGTTATTTTAAATGCTTACCGGACTTTGGAAGATGAGACGAGATATCGTCTGTACCCATCGACCAGATTTGAGTATTTTTTAACCTTATTAAAAAATGCGGATTTTATGATCGGAAATTCCAGCGCGGGTGTCAGGGAAACTTCCATTTATGGAATTCCGGCAATTGATGTCGGAACGCGTCAAAAGGGACGTTACAGTACGGAATACAGTCAGAATATCCAGCATGTGTCAGAGGATAAAGATGAGATTTTGCAGGCAATAGAGCATATTGAAGATTTTCGTAAGCAGGGAGCCCTGTTTGGAAAAGGCAACAGTACGAAACAATTTTTAGAGATTGTCCATGATAAAAATATCTGGGAGCATGGAATCCAGAAAGTATTCATAGATCGGTGGGGATAACATGATTGAAGGAAAACGGGTGTTGGCACTCATTCCGGCAAGAGGCGGAAGTAAAGGCATTAAAGATAAGAATATTACACCATTGTGCGGAAAGCCGTTAATCGCATATTCTGTGCTAGCGGCAAAGAACAGCCGGTATATTGATGATGTGGTCGTTACAACGGATTCGGAACGGATTGCAGAAACAGCGAAGGCTTATGGGGCAGAGGTACCGTTTTTGCGTCCGGCAGAACTGGCATCGGATACGGCAAAGACGATAGATGCCGTGCTTCATGCCGTAAAGTGGTTAGAAGACCATCAGAAGTCCTATGATCTGCTGGTGCTGCTCCAACCGACGCAGCCACTGCGAAGGACAGAAGATATAGACGGAGCGATCGAACTTTGTATACAAAGGGATATGCAGGATGTTGTTTCCGTAAAAGAAGTCTCGGAGCATCCGATTTTAATGAGGACTATCGATGAAAAGGGAGAATTGCAGAATGTACTCTCCATGCAGAGCACGGTCCGCCGTCAGGATATGCCACAATATTATCTGGTGGATGGAAGTGTTTATGTAAACCGGATTGAGACGTTAAGTGAAAGCACCAGTTTTAATGATAACCCGATCCCATATATCATGGATGCAAAATATAGTGTTGATATTGATGAACCGTCTGATTTAGAGCAGGCGGAAACGCTGTTAAAGAAATATACATAAGGAAATGGAAAAGATACTCTTTTGGCTAGCTGGTTTACAACTGCATTACAATACCATATGAGAGATTATATGGAGGCGCCAAAGAGTCTTGAGACGTTTCACAAATGCCCATTATATTTATAGAGAGGGAAGAAGAAGTGATTAGAGCATTACATTTAGCAAGTTTTAATGGTAATATAGGCGATATAGCAAATCATGTTGGGTTTTGGAATCTTTTCAAAAAATACGTAACTAATGATGTTGAAGTTACATATCTCGAGATTAGAGAATACTATAAATCATGGAATCTAAGACAATTTGATGATTCGTTTGCCGATTTGGTTAATCGATATGATTTGCTTGTTATCGGTGGGGGGAATTTTTTCGATGTTAAGTGGGATTATTCAACCACTGGAACTACTCTTAATATTTCTGATGAAATTTTAAGAAAGATACACATTCCAATAGTGTTTAATGGACTTGGTGTTGATTATTCACCAAATATGTGTTTGGCAAAAGTAAAGGATTGTTTTGGTTCATTTATCAAATACTTAGATTCAAGGTCAGATAAGTTTCTTGTTTCTGTAAGAAATGATGATTCTAAAATGCTTTTGGATCAATTTTTTGATGGTTCATCATTAAAGAATATAATTCAGATTCCAGATGGTGGGTTCTTTACCAGTGCTGGTGAGTACCGTCATCCTGAAATTCCTGATGATAAGACTGTTATTGCAATCAATACTGTTAGAGACAGAATGGAAGACAGATGGGGAGATAAGGAAAGTTATCATCAATATTGTAATGAATTTTCTTTGTTCATTGACAAAGCTATCTCAAGAAATCCTAATCTCCACTTCGTATTTGTGCCACATATCCCATCTGATTTACAGGCAATTTCAGATGTGCTTAATGCCGTACAAGATTATAATTGTAGAAGAAATATAACAATTGCTCCTTATTTAAATGGAATTGCAACGCCTGGCGAATATTTGGTTGATCTTTATAGAAAATCAGCGGTAGCAGTTGGAATGAGGTATCATTCAAATATTTGTTCTATTGCAATGCATACACCGACAATCGGAATTGTGACATTAAAAAAGCATGTTGAATTATATAGAAATATTGGAATGGATGACAGACTGTTTAATGTTAATGAAAACTCATTTAGTGAAAAGCTATATGAAAGATTAATTTGGTCTATAGAAAATAGGGATTTACTTACGGAGCAGAATGCATTGTTGGTACGTAAATTAGAACAAAAATCTGTTGAATATTATGAGAAAATTGCTCAGCTTTTATATGGAAAGGTGTTATAATGCAATTGTTGTGATATTAGGGTCAAAATGAGTGGAAAAATCATAAAGAAGCAATAGATAAAGTAAATGTTCTCAAGTATGCAAGCACGCTTTTGAATATTTAGTAAAAGGACGAGTACAGATGAGAATAGCAATTTGCGATGACTTGCAGACAGAACGACAAAAAACAATAGAAGCCTTAGACTCCGTCATCAGAAATTTTTCCGTTAATGAATTTGATGATGGAGCCGAGCTGATCAAAAGTCATGAGGTATTACCTTATGACTTGATTATTTTAGACATATTGATGCCAAAGATCAGCGGAATGGATACGGCGGCTCAGATCCGCAAAAAAGATACAAAGACACCAATCGTATTTATATCGACGAGTGAAGAATTCGGTGTACAGAGCTATCGGGTGCTGGCTTTTGATTATTTATTAAAGCCGATCGATACAGAACAACTGCGGGCATGTATGAGAAGGCTGTTATCACAGCGGACCAAAAAACATTATATTACAGTGACCTATTCCGGAACCGAAACAAAGATCCTGTTGTCTAATATCCAGTGCTTAGAGAGCAATCTGCGAAAAGTGATCTTTACACTGTCGGAAAACAGAGAGATTGAAGTAGTCGGAAAACTGACAGACTACGAGGAATTTTTACTGCATCATGGATTTTGCCGCTGCCACAAAAGCTATCTTGTAAATATGGAGTATATCGACAGCATAGACAATGACGTGTTTTATTTGACGAGCGGAAAAACGATGAAGATCTCAAGAACATATCTGCAAAGTGCAAAAAAGGCATATTTTGACTATGTATTTGCGGCGGAGGGAGAGACATGAGCCATTCAGGAAATATCGTATCGCTGTTTGTGACGCTTTTTATATGTACTCTGGACGGTTATTCCATGATGAATTACCGTGTGCCGACAAAACGTGCCTATGGGTATTTTGCTGCCGTAACGGCAGTCTGTCTGGCATTCAATTCTTATATCACGATTCATTATGGAAGTACGGTGCTTCGAAGTGTTATTTTATTCACAATCGGACTGCCGTATTTTGTGTTGATATTGTTGATCACCAAAGATAAAATATCACAGACTGTGTTTAACTTTTGGCTTTGGATCAATATCTATGACATCATTGCAAATTTTTCTGCATTCATCAACGATTATACTTTAAAAGACGCTTATTTTTTAACAGCATTGCGTTTTGTGCTCTTTGGCGGATATTTTATCCTGTATAACAAACATTTAAAGGCAAAACACCGGATGCTGATGGATCGGTTAAAGGTCAACTGGTGGATATTTTCCTTTATCCCGATGTCCTTTACCGGGCTGATCTGTCTGGTCAACTATTACTTTTTGGATTTTCACGGCGTCACACGCAACTATCCGGTATTGCTGATGATATGCATACTGATGCTGTTAGTCTATATTCTGATATTTTATACCTTTCAAACGGCAGGCGATGCGATGGAAAGAGAGCGGATTGCCGGGAATATGAAAGAGCAGATCCTGCTGCAGAAAAAGCAGTACGAATTCTATCTGCAAAAAAGAGAGGCAGAGAGGATTTTTCGCCATGATGCAAGGCACCGTGACAGTATTTTGATCAGTTATCTTGAAAATGGAGACGTGGAAGGAGCAAAGGAATTTTTAAAAAAAGAACTGGCGGAAATAGAAAAAAATGCAAAAATACCGTTTTGCGAAAATACTCTGATCAATGCGGTTCTCAGTGAATACCGGACAAAAGCAGAGCAGGAAGGACTGGAATTTTCTGCACGGATACAGATGCCAAAGGAACTTGCCTGTGACGAAGCGGAATTCTGTGTGATGCTCTCGAATCTGTTAGAAAACAGTCTGGATGCGGCAAAAAGTTATATTGCAATCAGCATCAAGCATTTAAACCATCAGCTCTCTTTAAATGTAAAAAATGATTATGAAGGTGAGTTAAAAAAGAGTGCGGAAAACAATTATCTTACCACCAAACCACAGGGCAGCGGACTGGGATTAAAAAGTGTAGAAGCGATTTTAAAAAGCAATTCCGGATTTTTAAAGATCGAAGATACAGACGGAGTATTTGATGTGTTTGCAACCTTAAAAAATTGAGTAAATAAAGTGCCGATGACTCCTTTTTTGCAAGTTATGACGATTTCATGCAAGTTATGACATTTTCATTGAATAAAAGCATAAGATTACATAAAATAGCAGGTAAGAAAAAGCAATAAGGAGGAGTTTATATGGCACTTATCATTGTGGGAGTTGTGCTGGTAATTATCATTTTATGGTTTATTTCCGCACAGAGAAAGTTAGTAGCAATGGATGAGAACATCAACAATGCGATGGGGCAGATCGGTGTTCAGTTATCCTCGCGCTGGGATGCGTTAACGGCACTGTTGGATCTGACAAAAGGGTATGCTGATCACGAGTACAAAACCATATCGGATACGATCAAAATGCGTACCAGTATTAATTCAAACAGTTCCGCAGCAGAAGTAAATAAGCAGGAAAACATGCTGACAGAGGCAATGGGCAAGATCATGGCAGTTGCAGAAAGCTATCCGGAGCTGAAAGCAAATGAGAATTATATCAAGACCATGGACAGCGTAAACGAGTATGAGAAGATGGTACGTCAGTCACGTCTGATCTACAATGACAGCGTTACCAAACTCAATCGTACGATCCGCATGTTCCCAACTTCAATCGCAGCAGGCATGCTTCATATTACAAGCCGCGATTACTTAGAGGCAAGTGAGCAGAAAGCAGATATGCCGGATATGAAATAAGGAGCAGCCTATGAAGTGGATAAAAAAATTACTGCTTGTGGCACCGTTGATGCTGCTGTTGATCTCCGGTACGGCATATGCTAAAAACAATGTCTCGGAAATAGACATTTCCGTTACCGTAAGGGATGACGGAAGTGCTTATGTAGTTCAGAACTGGCAAGGTACTTTCGAGGAAGGAACCGAGAATTATATACCGATCGCAACAAAAGACATCGGCATATCAGATTTGAAAGTATCCGATGAAAAAGGTGAGTATACTTTTGTTGATGATTGGGACATCGATGCAGACTTTGATGCCAAAAAGCGAAAATGTGGGATCAACAAAACCGATGACGGCGTAGAGTTGTGCTTTGGAATAACCGATTATGGTGAAAACAAATATGCGATCGAATATGTGGTCACAGACTTTATAAAAAGCTATTCCGATTATGACGGAACGAATTTTATGTTTATCAATCCGCAGATGTCTACGTTTCCGACAGACGGAAAGGTCAGCATTCGTTTAGAGAACGGTACAGCTTTAGACGAGAACAATGCAGGAATCTGGGCATTTGGATATGAAGGAGAGGTACAATTTCAACAGGGTTCTATTGTGGCATACACAACCTCTGCTTTAGAAGATGACAATGACATGATCGTGATGTTCCGGTTGGATAAGGGAATCCTATCCCCGACGAAATCCGTTTCAAAATCTTTTGAAGAGGTGAAAGACACAGCTTTTGAAGGCAGTGATTACGGAGATGACGAGGGTGGATTGTTAGAAACCATTATAGGTTTTGTGGTTTTGATCGGAATTGTGGTAGTAGTCGTATGGCTGATCAGTAGTGTTGTAAAGAGAAAGAAAGCTATTAAAGCGTTCTACGAACAGGCGAATTATTACAGGGAGGTGCCAAACGGCGGAGAGATCCGGGTTTCGCATTTCTTGGCACAGACCTTTGATGTGGCAAATGAGGAGAGCCTGCTCATCGGAGCATTGATCCTTTCCATGATCAACAAAGGATGTATTGATCCGCAGACAGAAGAAAGTGTTGGAGCTTTTGGAAAGTCGAAAAAATCCGTCAACTTAAAGCTGATAAAAAAACCGGATACCGATATCGAAAAGAAATTGTATAAGGTTTTAGTCAAAGCGGCGGGCGAAGATGGTATTTTACAGGAAAAAGAACTTGAGAAATACGCATACAAACATCCGAAGTCTGTAAGCAATCTGTTAGAGAATGCCTTAGATGACGGAAGAGAAATTTTTGCAGAAAATAAAGGTTTTACCGGTCATTCGGGAAGAAAGATCAGTGATCTGACTGCAAAGGGCAAAGAAGAACTTGCCGAGGTAATGGGACTGAAGAAGTATCTGGAAGATTTTTCACTGATATCAGAAAGAGAAATCAGCGAAACGATTATCTGGCAGGATTATATGGTATATGCCACATTGTTTGGCATAGCCGACAAGGTAATCAAACAATTTGAAAAAGTCTATCCTGACAGGGTGCCTGAGTTTGAAAATTACAATAGAAATGTGATCATAGCACACAGCTATTGTCACAGCATGCACAGATCTGCAGAGAGGGCAATGCAGGAAGAGAGAACCAGTGGTCAGGGAGGTTTTGCGTCGATAGGCGGAGGCGGAGGCTTTTCCGGTGGAGGTACTGGAGGCGGTTCAAGGTAACCGTTTACAGTCACCGTGGGAGGATTCCTTTGAGAAAGTTGGTGATGCGTTTGGATGTCATTGATTTTACAACAATAATAAAAAATAATCATAAAAAAGGAGAATACAGCAATGAAAAGTTTTAAAAAAGTAATGGCAGGAATGTTAATGGGTATTATGGTAATCGGAATGCTGACAGGATGTGGCGGAGACCCGGTTGCAGATGATTTTGAAAAGTTCTTAAACACAGACATGGTAGATGTCAATGCAAACTATGACAAGATCAAAGAAGAGTCTGCAAAATGGGGCGACTTAGAGACAAACGAAGAGATCAAAGACAGCATCAACAATGGAATCATGCCAAACATTGATGATTCACTGGATAAACTTTCTAAGATCAAACCGGAAACAGATGAAGTGAAAGCTATCAAAGAAAAATATGTAAAAGTAATGGAAGCATACAAAGAGGGTTATACAAAGATGCTTGAAGCCTGTGACACAAATGATGAGCAGACTGTCACAGAAGCTACTGAAAAGATTGATGAAGGAATCAAGCTCTTAGATGATTATAACAATGCGTTAGAATCATTAGCAAAAGAGAAAGATATGAAAATAGAGTATTAATAATGTAAAATAGAGTGTAGTAGAAAGGCTGGATATTCGTAACATTACGAGTATCCGGCTTTTCAATTTTTCTATAGAAGTAGCAAAAGAAAAAAACATGAAGGTGCTGACCCTTTCCGGTTTCAAAGAGGACAACCGTATTAAGCAGATGGGAACCTATAATCTCTATGTGCCTGTCTGCCACTATGGAATGGTAGAATCCATACATAATCTGATATTACAGCAGATCGTAGATGTGATCTTAGAACGGGATGGAGAGTGTCTGTAATGAGCGCCTTAAACAAAGCAGTTTTTTTAGACCGGGACGGTGTTTTGTGTGAGGACACAGACTACATCACCTCCTTTGAAAAACTGCATATCTATCCATTTGCAAAAAAAGCCGTAGAGCAGATCCATAAAAAAGGCTACCTTGTGATCGTCGTAACAAACCAGTCCGGAGTAGCAAGAGGCTATCTGACGGAAGAAATGTTACAAAAGCTGAATGCCTATCTTCAAAAGGAGACAGGGAAAGTGATATCCAAACAGGCAAAGCGGCAGGAACGAAAACGGTTTTTGTCAAAGGACGGAAATGCAGCGAGCAGCCGGATTTTGTAGTTTCAAATGTTTGGGAATTTGCCAAAAGTATAAAAGGTTGAGAAAACAAATACCATTAGCACGAGGCTAATGGTATTTGTTTTATAATATAGATAATTCAAAAAAAGAACAGATTGGCGTTAGCATCGCCGGTCTAACATCATACCGGCATAAATCGAAGAAATATATGGTGCTGCAAAATTGTGTCCCGGATTCTTATAGGCCACAATTATTTTGTTTACATAATTCATAGGATTGATAGAGGCATTAGAAGCCTTATCATTTAAAGCATCCTTAAATGCATTCAGTACGGAAAAACTCTCCTTAGCATCATCGGATGAGATCGCATCTGCTAAGAGAGCACGATCTACTCTGATCCGTCCGTCATCCTGCGAACAAAGACCGATAGCTTCCAATTCACTGTTGTAATTTGCGGTAACACTCCGCATATCGTTCAAGAGGCGGTTGCCCTGCTGTTCCTCGCCTACAGGATTCGTTGCAATATCAATGATAGAGTTATAAGAGTCCACTAATTCCTGTAAATTATCTGCAACTGCATCCACACTTGGCTTATAACCGATCGTTTCGGATTCGCCTTCATTGTGAATACCCTTTAATTTTAATTCAAAAGTCTTATCTACCGTAATCGTATTGGAACGGGAAACATGTTCTTTTCCATTTAATAAGAAAGAAGCATTTTTCGCAGGAGAAGCAATCTCACTGATCCCTAAAATTCCCATCGCTGTACGGGAGTCCGTTGTGCCTTCCGGAACAATATTAAAAAGATACTGCTCGCCCTCAGGCAGTCCGGTCTGTGACGATTCTAAACGTAAAGCAGACTGTCGATTGTCGTTTTCAAGGATTTCTGTTTTTAATCCAAGATTGGCACTGTTGATCAGACGTGCCAGTTTATTCAGAATATCCCGGTTAGTTTCTCCGTCGTTTACACTGAATTGAAATTCATACGATGCAGAAGGGGTGTTCAGATCAAAAGAATAATTTCCGACAGGGATGTCACGCACACCGCTGTATAAAAAATTACTCTGGTTTACCTGTGGTTCCGCTAAAGAACGGACTTCAATGTCAAAGCTTTCCGTTGCTTCGGATTCATCATTTGCACCGATATATTTTGCTTCTACCATTTCATCATCGGTAGAAGATGCAACTTTTTTCGAAAAAGCGGCTTCGATGCCCTTGCCGCCGCCGGACAGGGAAGAAATTACATTCTGAATCTGCCTGGCACTCTCCTTAATGTCAATGGCAAACCTTGCGGCATTCTTTGTTTCCTTAATCTTATACAGAGGGGATTCTTTGTTGGTCTTGACCATACGGTTATAAATGTCACGCAATTCGCTTTTCTTGTGTGAGTCATAACGCGATACGGTCGAATTAGCATATGTACTTAGATAATAATGATATACTGTATCAATTGCAGCCATAATAAAACCCCTCCTTTCGTCCATGAAATATGCAGAATGCATCAGGGTAGAATAAATCCATTTATATAACTATATTATAATAGGTAATTACATATTTGTCATCTAAAAATAGCAGAAAAAAGTATTTTTTGCTTCTGCTTCATTAATTATATCGGAAAAAGGGACAAAAAATTAACAGTAATTGGAAGAAAAATTAACATTGACACCTATCTGGGATTGTGCTATATTAGACTAGCGATGGAAGTAGGTCTTTTTTTTATGCCTAAAAACAGAAAGAATTAAAGTGGAGGTGGAAGTTGTGCGCACGAAAATAACATTGGCATGTACGGAATGTAAGCGGCGTAATTATGATACGACCAAAGATAAGAAAGCTCATCCGGACAGAATGGAAACAAAGAAGTATTGCAGATTCTGCAAGACACACACATTACACAAAGAGACTAAGTAATTGTGACCAGACAAAGGGAGTGACTAAGATGGGAGAAACCACAAACAATGAAAGTGCCCCGAAAGAGAGCAGATACGCTGGTCTGAAGGCTGAATTCAACAAAATTGTCTGGCCTGATAAAGATTCAGTCACAAAACAGACAACAGCAGTTGTGATTGCATCCGTTATTCTGGGTCTGATTATTGCACTGATTGATTATATCATTCAGTATGGTGTAGATTTCCTTGTAAAATTGTAATGGAGGCAAAGGTGATTTTATGGCAGAGGCACACTGGTATGTAGTTCATACCTACTCAGGATATGAGAATAAGGTTAAGGCAAACATTGATAAAACAATTGAGAACAGACATCTTGAGGACCAGATTTTAGAAGTCCGTGTCCCGATGCAGGATGTGGTGGAATTGAAGAACGGTGCTAAGAAACAGGTTCAGAAAAAAATGTTTCCCGGTTATGTACTTATTAATATGGTAATGAATGATGACACATGGTACGTTGTCAGAAATACCAGAGGCGTTACCGGATTTGTTGGTCCGGGGTCTAAGCCGGTACCACTCACTGAAGCTGAAATGAGACCGTTGGGAATCGAATCAGAAAATATCGTTGTAGATTTTGCAGAAGGAGACAGCGTGGTTGTAACCGGTGGTGTTTGGAAAGATACCGTCGGAGTGATCCAGAGCATGAATTCCGGCAAGCAGATCGTCACAATCAATGTAGAATTATTTGGCCGCGAGACGCCAGTAGAAATAAGTTTCGCAGATGTAAGAAAGACAAACTAAAAAGGAGGACTTATCCAAATGGCAAAGAAAGTAGAAGGATATATCAAATTGCAGATTCCGGCTGGTAAGGCAACACCTGCACCACCTGTTGGACCTGCACTTGGACAGCACGGTGTTAACATCGTAGAGTTCACAAAACAGTTCAATGCAAGAACAGCCGATCAGGGAGATTTAATCATCCCTGTAGTAATTACCGTATATGCGGACAGAAGCTTCAGCTTCGTAACAAAGACTCCGCCGGCACCGGTATTGATTAAGAAGGCATGCAACATCAAATCCGGTTCTGCAGTACCGCAGAAGGATAAAGTAGCAACCATTTCCAAGGCAAAATTACAGGAAATTGCAGAGTTAAAAATGCCAGACTTAAATGCAGGTTCTTTAGAAGCAGCAATGAGTATGATCGCTGGAACATGCAGAAGTATGGGAGTTACAGTAGAGGAATAGGTCGAAAGTAACTACCTTAAGACAATCGCAAAAAAGACTGAAAACGAAACAATCGTGGGAGGGAACACTCCCGATATTACCACTAGGAGGTTTTTTAATGAAAAGAGGAAAGAAATATGTAGAGGCTGCTAAGAACATTGACAGAACTGCTCAGTACGACGTTGCAGAAGCAGTTAGCCTTGTAAAAAAAGCAGCAGTTGCAAAATTTGATGAGACAATCGAAGCTCATATCAGAACAGGCTGTGATGGCCGTCATGCAGAGCAGCAGATTCGTGGAGCAGTTGTACTGCCACACGGAACCGGTAAAGCTGTAAAAGTATTAGTTATCGCAAAAGGTGAAAAAATTGATGAAGCAAAAGCAGCAGGCGCTGACTTCGTTGGTGGAGAGGAATTAATTCCAAAGATCCAGAACGACGGATGGTTAGATTTTGATGTTGTTGTTGCTACACCGGATATGATGGGTGTTGTTGGACGTTTAGGTCGTGTACTTGGACCAAAAGGTTTAATGCCAAACCCGAAAGCCGGAACTGTAACAATGGATGTTACAAAAGCGGTAAACGAGATTAAAGCCGGTAAGATTGAGTACAGATTGGACAAAACAAATATTATCCATGTGCCAGTTGGAAAAGCATCTTTTACAGAAGAACAGTTAGCGGACAACTTCCAGACGCTTATGGATGCAATTAATAAAGCAAAACCAAGCAGCTTAAAGGGTCAGTACATCAAGAGCATTACATTAGCTCCGACAATGGGACCTGGTGTAAAATTAAGCGTAGCAAAAGTTGCACAGTAATTATTAGTTGACATCGAAAATAGATAATGATATAATACAAAAGCATATTGCCGAAGACAGCAGGTGCCGAAAGGCGTAATCGCAGAGCCTGCCGAGGGAATTTATTGATGTAATATCACAATGAATTTTAGACCTCTCTGTCATTTGGCAGAGAGGTTTTTTGAACCTTTTATGTCTGAGGAATACAAAGAAAAATAAAAGGAGGTGCACGATTCGTGGCAAAAGTAGAACTGAAACAGCCTATCGTAGAGGAGATTTCTGCAAACATTAAAGATGCACAGTCCGTAGTTCTCGTTGACTATCTTGGACTTAGCGTAGCAGAAGATACTCAGTTGCGTAAACAGTTAAGAGAAGCAGGTGTTACTTATAAAGTATATAAGAACACATTGATGAATTTTGCATTTAAAGGAACTGACTTTGAGAGCCTGGCTCCAATGTTAGACGGACCAAATGCAATCGCTATTTCTACAACAGATGCTACTGCTCCGGCAAGAATCTTAAGCAAATTTGCAAAGACTGCTCCGGTATTAGAGATCAAAGGCGGTGTTGTAGAAGGAACTTTCTATGATGCAGAAGGAATGAAAGCAATCGCTTCTGTACCATCAAGAGAAGAATTACTTTCCAAATTACTTGGAAGTATGCAGTCTCCTATCACAAACTTTGCTCGTGTTATCAATCAGATTGCAGAGCAGGGCGGTGCAGGTGAAAGCGTAGAAGCTGCTCCGGCTGAAGAAGCTCCTGTTGAGGAAGCTCCGGCAGCAGAAGAAGCACCGGCAGAATAAGCCGAAAAGCAAAGACAGAAACAAAAATAAACCATAAAAATGGAGGGAAATCAGAATGGCAAAATTAACAACAGCTGAAATGATCGACGCTATCAAAGAGTTAAGCGTATTAGAGTTAAATGAATTAGTAAAAGCATGCGAAGAGGAATTTGGTGTATCTGCAGCAGCAGGCGTAGTAGTTGCAGCAGCAGGAGCTGAAGGCGGCGCAGCAGGAGAAGAAAAATCTGAGTTCGACGTAGAGTTAACAGAAGTTGGACCAAACAAAGTTAAAGTTATCAAAGTAGTTCGTGAAGCAACAGGCTTAGGCTTAAAAGAAGCAAAAGAGTTAGTTGACGGAGCTCCTAAGGTAATCAAAGAAGCTGCTGAGAAAGCAGAAGCTGAAGACATCAAGACAAAACTTGAGGCTGAAGGCGCTAAAGTTACTCTTAAATAATTGTTTATTAAAAAGTAACCAGGCTGTACTTGGTAGAGTGCAGATAAAGAGAAGAACCTGTCCGGAAGAAGTGCCGGATGGGTTCTTTTGTGTTATGGGTGGATGTGAGGGTAGGCTGGGGAGGGGACGGGCTGCACCAATCAAGTATTCCGCGTTTCCTTGTGCAGAACATTCCGATGAACCTCCGAAAAGCAGAAATCGTGTGCGCCAGTGGGCTTCACGATTTCCGGAGTTTCATCTTCATTGCACAAAAAGAAACGCTCCATATTTGATTGGTGCAGCCCTGACACCGGCCTTCGTGTAACATGCTTTCGCATCAGAACTCATAACATAAATCCTACGAACTGAACACCATGCGAAGAAACAAATATGAAATATTTGTTTCCAGCAGCTACGACTGTCAGATTTGGATGGGTGGGAGGACATACAACACAGGTCGAGGAGTTTTGGGATTGGGGCGGGCGGCGTTATTCCTGCAAATGGAACTGTTTGAGCGTAGCGAGTTTTCCATTTGTAGGAATGAAATTAGCCGACAGACCCAATCCCTAAAACTCCCGAACTGGCGTTGTGGTCCTCCTGCCCATCCAAATCTGACAATTGAAACAGAGAAACACAAAAAAATCCTTGACTATTTCCGCCATCTTGTGCTATCATATACGGTGCACTATTGTGGTGCCGTAGGCTTATTTGTGCTACCCGGAAATAGGTGGGAAAAGTTAGTGAATAATTCTGCATAATAGGTGAAGTTAAATATAAAAAACGAGAGGTGAAACGTCAATGGAGAAAAACAGAATACGTCCGGTCAAAGCCGGTAAAAGCATGCGTATGAGTTACTCGAGACAAAAAGAGGTATTGGAAATGCCAAATCTTATAGAGGTTCAGAAGGAATCCTATAAGTGGTTTTTGGACGAAGGTCTGAAAGAAGTATTTGATGATATCTCTCCAATTGCTGATTACAGCGGACATCTGAGCCTGGAATTCGTGGATTTTACATTGTGCGAAGATGATGTAAAGTATTCCATTTCAGAATGCAAGGAGCGGGATGCCACATATGCAGCACCGTTAAAAGTAAAAGTAAGACTCTATAACAAAGAAAACGATGAAATTAACGAGCACGAAATCTTCATGGGCGACCTTCCGCTTATGACAGAGACGGGAACCTTCGTTATCAATGGTGCGGAGCGTGTTATCGTAAGCCAGTTAGTACGTTCCCCTGGTATCTATTATGGCATAGATCACGATAAAGTAGGCAAGGAATTATTTTCCTGTACCGTAATCCCGAACCGTGGTGCATGGTTAGAATATGAGACAGACTCTAATGATGTGTTCTATGTCCGTGTGGACAGAACCAGAAAAGTGCCGATCACCGTATTGATCCGTGCACTTGGAATAGGAACAAATCAGGAGATTATCGACTACTTTGGTGAAGAGCCAAAGATCGTGGCAAGTTTTGGAAAAGACGTTGCAAACAGCTACGAAGAAGGTCTTTTAGAATTATATAAGAAAATCCGTCCGGGTGAACCGCTGACCGTAGAGAGTGCACAGAGCCTCATCACAGCGATGTTCTTCGACCCAAGAAGATATGATCTTGCAAAAGTCGGACGTTATAAATTCAATAAAAAATTAGCGTTAAGAAACCGCATCAACGGACAGGTTCTCGCTGAAGATGTTGTAGATGTTACAACAGGTGAGATCATTGCAGAAAAAGGCACCACTGTAACCAGAGAGTTAGCAGATGCTATCCAGAATGCAGGTGTTCCTTTTGTGTGGGTTCAGACAGAAGAACGCAATGTTAAGATTTTATCAAACTTAATGGTAGATATCAATGCACAGATCGAGGGTATTGATGCCAAAGAGCTTGGCGTGACAGAAGCCGTATATTATCCGGTACTTGCAAAAATCTTAGAAGAAAATGAAGATATCGAAGATATTAAGCAGGAAATTCGCAGAAATATCTCCGAATTAATACCAAAGCATATTACAAAAGAAGATATTTTTGCTTCTATTAACTATAATATGCATTTAGAGTACGGTGTAGGACACGATGACGATATCGACCATTTGGGTAACAGACGTATCCGTTCTGTAGGTGAATTATTACAGAACCAGTATCGTATCGGTCTTTCCCGTTTAGAGAGAGTAGTCCGTGAGAGAATGACCACACAGGATTTAGAGGGAATTTCTCCGCAGAGCTTAATCAATATCAAACCGGTAACTGCGGCAGTCAAAGAGTTCTTTGGTTCATCCCAGTTATCACAGTTCATGGATCAGAACAACCCATTGGGTGAGCTGACACATAAGAGACGTTTATCCGCATTAGGACCTGGTGGTCTTTCCAGAGACCGTGCGGGATTCGAGGTACGAGACGTTCATTATTCCCATTACGGAAGAATGTGCCCGATCGAGACGCCTGAAGGTCCGAACATCGGATTGATCAACTCTTTGGCAACTTATGCAAGGATCAACGAGTATGGATTCATTGAAGCACCATATCGTAAAATTGATAAATCAGATCCTCAGAATCCACGTGTCACAGATGAAGTAGTATACATGACAGCAGATGAAGAGGACAACTACCATGTAGCACAGGCGAATGAGGCTCTCGATGAAGAGGGACATTTCGTGCGTAACTCCGTATCAGGACGTTACTTAGATGAGACACAGGAATACGAAAAGACCATGTTTGATTACATGGACGTATCTCCGAAGATGGTATTCTCTGTCGCTACAGCATTGATTCCGTTCTTACAGAACGACGATGCGAACCGTGCGCTGATGGGATCTAACATGCAGCGTCAGGCAGTGCCGCTTTTAAATACAGAGGCACCGGTAGTTGGAACAGGAATTGAGCCAAAAGCAGCCGTAGACTCCGGAGTCTGCGTAGTAGCAAAACATGCAGGTGTAGTAGAACGTTCCGAATCTGACAAGATCATCATCAAGACAGATGACGGAGCAAAAGACACCTATAAATTACAGAAATTCAAAAGAAGTAACCAGTCCAACTGCTACAACCAGCGTCCGATCGTATTCAAGGGCGACCGTGTAGAAGAGGGCGAAGTCATTGCAGACGGTCCGTCTACATCTAATGGAGAATTAGCACTTGGAAAGAATCCATTGATCGGATTTATGACATGGGAAGGTTATAACTACGAGGATGCTGTATTATTATCCGAGCGTTTAGTACAGGATGATGTGTATACATCCATCCATATGGAAGAATATGAAGCAGAAGCGCGTGACACCAAATTAGGACCGGAAGAGATCACAAGAGACGTTCCGGGAGTTGGTGATGATGCATTAAAGGCATTGGATGAGCGCGGAATCATCCGTATCGGTGCAGAAGTCCGTGCCGGTGATATCTTAGTCGGAAAAGTAACTCCAAAGGGAGAAACAGAGTTGACGGCAGAAGAGAGACTGCTTCGTGCGATCTTTGGTGAAAAAGCAAGAGAGGTAAGAGATACCTCATTAAAAGTACCACACGGCGAGTATGGTATTGTTGTAGATACAAAAGTATTCACAAGAGAAAACGGTGATGAGCTTTCACCGGGAGTAAACCAGTCTGTGCGTATTTACATCGCACAGAAGAGAAAGATTTCCGTAGGAGATAAGATGGCTGGTCGTCATGGTAACAAGGGTGTCGTTTCCCGTGTATTACCGGTAGAGGATATGCCATATCTGCCAAACGGTCGTCCGTTAGACATCGTGCTGAATCCGTTAGGTGTACCTTCCCGTATGAATATCGGACAGGTGCTTGAGATCCACTTAAGTCTTGCGGCAAAAGCATTAGGATTTAACATTGCAACTCCGGTATTCGATGGTGCAAAAGAGACAGACATCATGGATACACTGGATCTGGCAAATGATTATGTAAACTTGGAATGGGAAGAGTTCAAGGCAAAACATGAAGAAGAGTTGTTACCGGAAGTTTTAGACTATCTGTATGAAAACAGAGACCACAGAGAACTTTGGAAAGGCGTACCGCTTTCACGCGATGGAAAAGTAAGACTGCGTGACGGACGTACCGGAGAATTCTTCGACAGCCCGGTAACCATCGGACACATGCATTACCTGAAACTCCACCATCTGGTAGATGATAAGATCCATGCACGTTCTACCGGTCCTTACTCTTTAGTAACACAGCAGCCGCTCGGTGGTAAAGCACAGTTCGGTGGACAGCGTTTCGGAGAGATGGAGGTATGGGCACTCGAGGCTTATGGTGCAGCATACACCTTACAGGAGATTTTAACTGTAAAATCAGATGATGTGATCGGACGTGTGAAGACCTACGAAGCGATCATCAAGGGAACTAATATTCCTGAGCCGGGAATTCCTGAGTCCTTCAAGGTACTCTTAAAAGAGCTTCAGTCTTTAGGACTGGACGTACGCGTGCTTCGTGATGATGACAGTGAAGTTGAAATCATGGAGACCAGTGAGTACGGTGAGACGGATCTGAATGCGATTATCGGAAATGATAAGAATTTTGCATTTGAGGACAGCGAGTCCTTTGAAAAAATGGGATTCACAAAGCAGGAGTTCGATGCTGAGAGCGAGGAACTTGTAGATGTTGAAGAAGAACCTTCTGAGGAGGAGCCGGTATTTGCTGGCGAATCAGCAGAGGATTTCGATGAAGAATAGACGGAAGGGAGTATCGTAAATGCCAGAGAATAAGACAAACGAAGGGTATCAGCCAATTACATTTGATGCGATCAAGATTGGTCTGGCCTCTCCGGAAAAAATCAGAGAATGGTCCCGCGGTGAAGTAAAGAAACCGGAAACCATTAACTACAGAACCCTGAAACCGGAAAAAGACGGTCTGTTCTGCGAAAGAATTTTCGGACCGAGCAAAGACTGGGAATGTCACTGTGGAAAATACAAGAAAATCCGTTATAAGGGTGTTGTCTGCGACCGATGCGGCGTAGAGATTACGAAGGCAGCCGTTCGTAGAGAACGTATGGGACATATAGAGCTTGCAGCTCCGGTTTCCCATATCTGGTATTTCAAGGGAATCCCGAGCCGTATGGGATTGATCCTTGATCTATCTCCGAGAACCCTTGAAAAAGTATTATATTTTGCATCCTACATCGTATTGGATTCCGGCGATACCGAGCTTTTATACAAACAGGTATTGACCGAGAACGAATATCAGGAAGCAAGAGAAAAATATGGAAGCAGCTTCCGTGTGGGCATGGGTGCTGAGGCGATCAAAGAGCTGTTAGAGGCCATTGACTTAGAGAAAGATGCTGCTGAGTTAAAGGCAGGCTTAAAGGATGCAACAGGACAAAGACGTGCCCGTATCATCAAGAGACTTGAAGTAGTAGAAGCATTCCGTGAGTCCGGAAACAAACCGGAGTGGATGATCATGGACGTGATCCCGGTTATCCCGCCAGACTTACGTCCGATGGTACAGTTAGACGGAGGACGTTTTGCAACATCCGATTTAAATGATCTGTACAGAAGGATCATCAATAGAAATAACCGTTTGAGAAGACTCTTAGAGCTTGGCGCACCGGATATCATCGTGCGAAACGAAAAGAGAATGTTGCAGGAAGCAGTAGATGCCCTGATCGACAACGGAAGAAGAGGAAGACCTGTTACCGGACCTGGTAACCGTGCCCTGAAATCCCTTTCCGACATGTTAAAAGGTAAATCCGGACGTTTCCGTCAGAACTTACTCGGAAAACGTGTTGACTATTCCGGACGTTCCGTTATCGTCGTAGGACCGGAACTGAAGATCTATCAGTGCGGTCTGCCAAAAGAAATGGCGATCGAGCTGTTCAAGCCGTTCGTAATGAAAGAGCTTGTAGCAAACGGAACAGCACACAATATCAAGAGTGCAAAGAAAATGGTTGAGAGACTTCAGCCGGAAGTTTGGGATGTCTTAGAAGACGTTATCAAAGAGCACCCGGTTATGTTAAACCGTGCTCCTACACTGCACAGACTTGGAATCCAGGCGTTTGAGCCGATCTTAGTAGAAGGTAAGGCAATTAAGCTGCATCCTTTAGTATGTACCGCATACAATGCCGATTTCGACGGTGACCAGATGGCTGTCCATCTTCCGCTATCCGTAGAGGCACAGGCAGAGTGCCGCTTTATGCTGTTATCACCAAACAACCTGTTAAAACCATCCGATGGTGGTCCTGTGGCAGTACCTTCACAGGATATGGTACTTGGAATTTATTATCTGACCATGGGTAAGATGATCGATCGTACCAATGAGGTTGATTTAGATACCGTAGCAGAAAAAAATTATGCAGATAAAGAAGAAGTCAGAAAAGCGGTAGAAGCAGAAGAGATCACAGAGTATACCAATATCCGTTTCAGTGCCGGAGACGGAAACCATGTTGTCATCTGTACACCACATGATCTGATGGGACACAACTTCACCAGCACAAACCATGCGCTTCTTGCATACGAGAATGGTGATATCACACTTCACCAGAAGATCCGTGTCAGAAGAGAAGCAGTCAATGCAGACGGAGAAAAAGTAACAGGCATGATCGAGACGACACTTGGCCGTTTGATCTTCAATGAGATCCTGCCACAGGATTTAGGTTTTGTAGACAGAAGCAAGCCGGAAAACCTGTTAGTGCCGGAAATTGATTTCCATGTAGGTAAAAAAGGATTAAAACAGATCCTTGAAAAAGTGATCAATATCCACGGTGCAACCAAGACAGCAGAGGTACTTGATGATATCAAGGCAATGGGATATAAATATTCCACCAGAGCTGCCATGACAGTATCCGTATCCGATATGACCGTTCCTGCGAAGAAGCCGGAGCTGATCAAACAGGCACAGGATACCGTAGACCTGATCACAAAGAACTACAAACGTGGTCTTGTAACAGAGGAAGAGCGTTACAAAGAAGTTGTAGAGACATGGAAAGAGACAGACGATGAGTTAACAGAAGCACTGCTTTCCGGTCTGGATAAATACAATAACATCTTCATGATGGCTGATTCCGGAGCCCGTGGTTCCGATAAGCAGATCAAACAGTTAGCCGGTATGCGTGGATTGATGGCAGATACAACCGGTAGGACCATCGAGCTGCCGATCAAGTCAAACTTCCGTGAAGGACTTGACGTACTGGAATACTTCATGTCTGCACATGGAGCCCGTAAAGGACTTTCCGATACAGCTCTTCGTACAGCCGATTCCGGTTACCTGACAAGACGTTTAGTAGACGTATCTCAGGAACTGAGTATCCGTGAGTCTGACTGTGCATTAGAATCAGGCAAAGAGATCCCCGGAATGTATGTCAAAGCATTCATGGATGGAAAAGAAGAGATCGAGAGTCTGCAGGATCGTATTACAGGACGTTTCTCCTGCGAGACAATTTGTGATAAAGACGGAAACGTATTAGTAAAAGCAAACCACATGATCACACCGAAACGTGCGGCAGCAGTTGTAAGCAAAGGTGTGGATGCAGACGGCGAACCACTGACACAGGTCAAGATCCGTACGATCTTAACCTGTCGTTCCCACATCGGTATCTGTGCAAAATGTTACGGTGCGAATATGGCAACCGGTCAGGCAGTACAGGTCGGTGAGGCAATCGGTATCATCGCAGCACAGTCCATCGGAGAGCCGGGTACACAGCTTACCATGCGTACGTTCCATACCGGAGGAGTTGCCGGTGACGATATCACACAGGGTCTTCCTCGTGTTGAGGAGCTTTTCGAGGCAAGAAAGCCGAAGGGACTTGCGATCATTACCGAATTCGGTGGTGTTGCAACCATTAAAGATACAAAGAAAAAACGCGAGATCATCGTAACAAATCCGGAAACCGGAGAAACAAAGACATACCTGATCCCATACGGTTCCAGGATCAAGATTATGGATGGAGCCGTTTTAGAGGCAGGAGATGAGCTGACCGAAGGTAGTGTAAATCCACACGATATCTTAAAGATCAAAGGTGTCCGTGCAGTACAGGATTACATGCTTCAGGAAGTACAGCGGGTATATCGTCTTCAGGGTGTAGAGATCAACGATAAGCATATCGAGGTTATCGTACGTCAGATGTTAAAGAAAGTCCGCGTTGAGAACAACGGAGATTCCGAGCTGTTACCGGGAACACTCGTAGACGCATTAGATTTTGATGATGTAAACGAGAGACTCGAAGAGGAAGGCAAAGAGCCGGCAGAAGGAAAACAGGTACTTCTTGGTATTACCAAGGCGGCACTTGCAACGAACTCCTTCTTATCCGCAGCATCCTTCCAGGAGACAACCAAGGTATTGACCGAGGCTGCGATCAAGGGCAAGAAAGATCCGCTGATCGGATTAAAAGAAAATGTCCTGATCGGTAAACTCTTACCGGTAGGAACAGGAATGAAGCGTTATCGCGACATTAAACTGGATTCCGATTTAAACCGGTTCGCAGATATTGATTTTACAGATGAATATGGCGAGTTTGGCGAAGAGGAAACTGCAGAAATGTTAGAATCTCCGGAAGAGAAGATAGCATCCATGAGTGCTCCGGAAACAGAAGAAGAGGAATAAGAACCGATATTCAAGGCGGTGGGAGAAATCCCGCCGCTTTTTTTGACTCTGTTTTTAAAAAATACTTTGTAAAACCTATAAAGTAAAAATACCCATAATGCCGATATAATATATGCGAAAAGCAGCATCCGCTTTAGCGTAGAAAATCGCTTGAAAAAAAGCGAAAAATAGCATATAATTACCTTGAGAAAATGTATTTACAGGATAAGTGCGTTTTTAGAACGGATACTAGGGAAGGATGGTCAATATATGTACAAGGACGTTTGGAAAAAAGCAGCTGCATTATTCTTATGTGCGTGCATGGCAGGTACATCGGTAGATTTAACCGCATTTACGGTTCATGCACAGGAACAGACAGCAACAGAAGAAAAGGTTGAGGCAGAGAAGACTGAACAACCGGAAATAACGGATGAAACAACAGAGGATGCACAGAAAAGTGAAGTGCAGACAGAGGCTGTAAACCAGGAAGAGGAGCAGTCTGTTTCAACATATATAGCGCCATTAGTAGAGGAACAGGAAGTCCCGGTACTGGGTGCACCGGATGGAGTCACAGAGCTGACAGACGCAAATACAGCGATCGTTCTGAGTGCGTCTACTTATACATATGATGGAACAGAGAAAAAACCAACCGTTACCGTAGTATGTAACGGTGTCAGACTGACACAGAATACAGATTTCCTTCTGACCTATGCAGATCATGTCAATGCAGGAACCGCAAGCCTGACAATCGTAGGTCTTACCAATTATACAGGAAGCCTGACAAAGAATTTTACAATTAAGACAAAGAATCTGAATGATTCCTCCATTACAGCAAGTCCAACCGTTCTGACAAACGTTGTATATACAGGAAAGCCGGTTACACCGGTTGTTACATTAAAAGACAAATCTACCGTACTTTACAGTGATGTGGATTATACGATCACATTTGATAAAGATGCGGCTCAGCGTGTAGAGGCAGGAGTCAGTGCAAGAATGACCCTGACCGGAAAAAATAACTACACAGGCACGAGAATTTTTGACTTTACGATCGACAAAAAGAATGTAGCAGATACGGATGTCAGCATCAGCTATGATTCCGTACAGAGTTATACGGGTTCAGCCGTTACCCCGGAAGTAACACTGATGTATAATGGCGAGCTGATGGTAAAAGATAGGGACTATAAGATTACATATTCTAACAACATTGCAGCATCTTCAAGTGCAGCGATCACCATCACCGGAACAGGAAATTTCAAAGGAAAAGTAAATAAGGTATTTACGATTTCCAGCAGTGATATCGCTTCGGCATCCATTACGCTTGATACCGACAGTTATGTATATGACGGAAATCCGAAAAAACCGGGCGCAACCGTAAAGCTGACAGATGATAAGGGAAAAGAAAAGACCCTGCGTCTTGGAACCGATTACAGTATTGAATACAAAGACAACACCAATGCAGGAGAAGCAAGCGTTGTTGTAAAAGGAAAAGGCAACTACACCGGAACCTGTGAGAAAACATTTACCATTTCGGCAAGAAGCATGAGTGACTCACAGTATGCGAGTGAGTTTATGATCCAGGCGATACCGGATCAGTATTACCTTGGTAAAAATGAACAGGTAAAGCCGACCATCACAGTACAGCGGGAAGGCGAAGAACTGAAACTTGGAACAGATTATACGGTTCAATACTACAATAATACAACCGTAAGTACGGATAGCAGCAAAGCAAAAGTTACCGTTTACGGAAAAGGAAATTACAAGGATGAAATATCCGCAGAATACAATATCGTAAAAGTCCCGATGGACAATGTGACGATCAGTGACATTGACAACTGGACAAAATTAGGAACAGCACCAAATCCGGCAGTAACCGTTACTTATAATAATGTAACCCTCCGCCGTGGAACAGATTATACCATAGAGTATGTGGATGAGAGCGGAAAAGCACTGACCAATGCGGCAAAAGGAATGACCGGAGTAGTCAGAATTACAGCCACGGCAGACAGTGTATATGAAGGAATCACATCCAAAGATTTCTGGATCTGTTATGATATTGCCGACACCTTGGCAAGTGATGTAAAAGCAGAGTATCTCTATACCGGAAAAGACATTGAGCCGGCACCTACGATCAAGACCACTTCAGGCAAGACCTTGAAGGCAGGCGTTGATTATACCGTAAGCTATAATCAGGATACGGTTAATGCCGGTGACAAGACCATAACTATTTATGGAATGGGCGAGTATGCAGGAGAAACTACCTGTGCCTATAAGGTTACACCGAAACCTTTGACAGCAAGTGACATTACCTATACAGCAACTTCACCGGTATATACGGGAAGTACTGTGAAACCGGAAGTAACCGTTAAGAACGGTGATGTAACACTGAGCGAAGGAATTGATTACGAGATTGAAGAAGTTACAGATGCTGCAGCCGATGAATATATCAAAGCAGGTGAAGGCAAACGCTTAAAGATCGTAGCAAAATCAGGAAGTAACTATACAGGAACGAAAGAGATCACCTATACAATTGCACCGCGTCCGATAGCCGATGCGGCAGGAAAGGCAGCATCAGATATAGAAGTACAAGGCTTGGATGGTTTAGAAGAACTTTATACAGGTTCTCCGATCACCGTCAGCGGAATCAAAGTTCTTAGAAATGCAGCAGAACTGACAGAGATCACAGATTATGTCATTACATATGGAAACAACACAAATGCAGGAACCGCAAATGTGTACATTACCGGAAAAGGTAACTACACCGGAATGATTCAGGAGAGTTTTGACATCAAATATGATTTCAGCAAGGTAACAGGAAAGACCATGTTAGATGGTCAGGAAGAGACTGAATTTGAGTATGACGGTGGACAGCAGATCCGCCCGACCATGAAGCTGACTTATGATGATCTGGCAAACCAGATCTCCAATGAACTTTCAAGCAGTGATTATGTAGTCACAGGCTATAGTGGCAATATCAATGCGGGCGCAGAGAATGGAGCTTCTGTTACATTAGAGGGAAGAGGATTGTACAAAGGTACATTGACTCTGAACTTTACTGTTATTCCAAAATATATTGATTCGGAAGATATCTTAGTAGCAGATGCGATTAACACACCGGTTTATGATGGAGAAAGCCATAAGATCAACAATCTGACCATCTATTTCCGACAAGCATTGGAGTTAGGAACCGATTACAACCTGACAAAATATGTGGATTCAGGAGACAATGACCCGAGCAATACAAACAGTGACTGTATCAATGCAGGAACCATTACCATTACGGTAGAAGGTGTCGGTAACTATCAGGGAACCAGAGAAGTGACCAGATATATCGCACAAAAGAGCATTGAAGACAGTGATATTGAAGTAACACAGATGGCAGACATCGTGTACGATGGACAGCCACACAAACTGACAGCAGACCAGATCACAGCAGTTTATAACAGATACAACTCAACACCGCTGAGCTTAACCAGTGCAGATTATACGGTTACTTCATGGAAGAACACCGGAGATGACCCGGATGAAGAAGACAGCGAATGTATTAATGCCGGAACAGTTACGATCACTTTAGAAGCAAAAGGCAATTATACCGGAACAAGAACCATTGTATATCGGATCATTCCGAAGTCATTAATAAAGAGTGATGAAAGTATCGCAGATGATATCCATGCAAGTATCACAGGAGGTAATACAACCGTTTATAATCGGGAAGTGCAGGATCCTGAAGTAACAGTCACAGCGGATGGAATCGAAACATTGTCAGATAAAGACATGACCATTACCTATCTGAAAGAAGTGACAACCGGAAGTTCAGCAGGTACTTATACAGAAGTAGATGAATGTAAAGATGCCGGTAACTATAAGATCAGAGTTACCGGAAAAGGAAACTACAGTGGAAGTTTTGATCTGAGCTATACGATTCAGCAGAGAAACCTCAATGAAGATGCCGAGGATTACCGATTTGCCATTGAACCGATCTCAGATCAGACATACACAGGGGATGCCATCATACCGGAAGAACTGAAAGTATTTGAATATGCTTATGATGCATCTGCTCCGGATGATAAATCTAACGAAAATGCAGTGCTCGGAGAAGATGATTACAATGTAACGGGTACAAACAACATTGATGTAACATCAGATATACAGAAAGCAGAGCTGACCATTGAAGGAAAAGGCAACTATACTGGAACCCTTACAACAGAGTTTGTGATTCTGCCGAAGAACATCAATGATAAGACAGACAGTGTATACGATGTTGGTCTGACAGAGATTTTAGAAGTAGAGTACACGGGAGAATTGTTAACACCGGTACTGCCGCTGAAATATAATGGTCATGATTTAGTAGAAGGAACGGATTATCAGGTAAGCTATCAGGTAGCAGATACAGATGAAGAAGGCAATCCGATCCAGGTAGATACGAACCGGGATGTAGGACCGGTTTACGGAACCATCGAGGGAACCGGAAACTATATCGGCACCAGAACATTCACGGTAGATGACCCGATCTTTAAGATCGTTCCAAGATCCATAAAGAGAACTTATGAGAGCGGAGAACTTACGGTAGAAGCATTCCCATCCTATGTATATGATGGAAAAGAGCATAAACCGGAAGTTGTTATCAGAGATACATTTAAAGGTACAGAACCGTTAGTAGAAGGAATCGATTATACCGTAGTATATGAAGAAACAGTGAATGCCGGAACAAATACAGTCCGGATCACCGGAATCGGAAACTACGGTGAGGAGATAGAACTGACCTATAAGATCATTCCGAAGAGCCTGTTTACCGGTTCGGGAGCAGATGCTGCCATGGTAGAGGGAAGCCGTATGGAAGAGATTGCGGAGCAGACCTATACCGGAGCAGAGATCACACCGGGTATTGGAATATTTGATACCATCAATGATGCTGAGGTACAGTTAGAGGAAGGAAGAGATTATACAATAGCTTACCAGTCTAATACAAATGCAGGTACAGCTACAGCAGTTATTACATTCTGTGGCAACTATACAGGTTACTATGATGCAATCAAAGATACCTATTACAACAGCTATCAGAAGACCTTCCAGATCGTACCACGAGACATTGCAGATGAGAACATCATCATTGAGTCAATAGACGATCAGGAGTATGATAAAAATCCAAAGGAACCGGAACCGGTCATTACGTTTGGCGCAACAACATTAGTAAAAGGCGTGGACTACACACTGGAGTACAGTGAAAACCATACGGACAGTGGAACGGTAACGATCACAGTAACCGGAATTAACAACTTTAAGAACACAAGAACAACAACCTATCAGATCACGCCGAAGTCCTTAGATTCAGCAGATATCCAGGTAGCTGCCATCGATAATCAGGATTATACCGGAAGTAACGTAGTACCGGATGTAACAGTAACTTATGGAACCACAGTACTGAAAAAAGGTGTAGATTATCAGTGTGAAGCGGGAACAAATACCGTAAAACCGGGAACTGCAACCGTGGTCATCAAAGGTATCGGAAACTATGGCGGACAGGTCACAAAAGACTTCAAGATCATCGGAAATCTGGAGTCCAACGGACGTATTGAAACCATTGCACCACAGGCATATACCGGAACAACGGTAAAACCTGCGGCAACCGTAACTTTTGGAGGTTCCAAGCTGATACAGGGAACGGATTACAACATTGATTGGAACAATAACATTGAAGTAGGAACTGCAACTGTAACAATTACAGGAACAGGAGTTTATAAAGGAACCATTCGTGGAACGTTTAACATTGCATATGATCTTGCGGCAAACGGAGGAAATAAAGTAGAAACCAATTCGATCGCTGATGAGTATACTTATCAGGGAAGTGCGATTGCACCGATCACACAGGTTTCTTACAGTGGTCAGGCAATGACAGCAGGCACAGATTATATCCTGACTTACAGCCGGAATACGAATGTGGGAACTGTAAAGATCACAATTACCGGAATGGGAAAATATACGGGAAGTGTGAGCAGAAGTTTCAAGATCGTAAAGAAAAATCTGGCAAACTGTACATATTCTTCTGTATCCGGATTTGATTATGATGGTACGGAAAAGACACCGACTGTAACCATCAAGAACGGAACACGGACATTGTCACGTGGAACAGACTATACGCTTCAGTACAAGAACAATAAAAATGCAGGTGTTGGTCAGGTGATCATTTCCGGAGCAGGCAACTACTCGGGAACAGTCATCCGTTACTTTAACATCAACGTATTGCAGCCGACCGGTCTGCGTATGGAATCCAGTAAAGCAAACAGCGTGAAACTGGTATGGAGTTTTAGCGGAAAAGCAACCGGATATGAGATCTACCGCAAGCAGAGCGATGGAAAATACAAGAAGATAGCAACGACCAAAAAGACCACTTACACCAACAAAAAGCTGGCACCGTCAACCTCTTATAAATACAAAGTAAGAGCATATGTAAAGAGCAGTGCCGGAACAGCATACGGCAAGTTTACCAGTGTGGTGATCGCTAAGACGACACCGGCAACGCCGAAGGTAACAGTTACTTCGCCAAAGGCAAAACAGGTAAAAGTAAAGTGGAAAGGACTTGCTTCTGCATCAGGATATGAGGTATACCGCAGTACATCTAAAAACGGCAAATATACCTTAGTAAAGACCATCAATAAACGCTCGACAGTCACATATGTGAACAAAAAATTAAAGAGTAACAAGACCTACTACTACAAAGTGCGTGCATTTAAGAGCAGCAAGGGTGTAAAGACCTATGGAAGTTACTCCTCTGCAAAGAAAATAAAAGTGAAGTAAAGATTTATGAACAGAGAGTACAAGATTGGTGCATACGTTTTTCAGACATATGAGGAATATAGCGACGGACTCGACGATGTAAATACGATACGTTACATCGTCGACAATGTCGACATGGATGATATGGATGTACTATTACATCTGTACGATTGGATGAAGCAGGAAAAACTGGTTTTTAAAAGTCCAATAGGAGAAGCATTTTTTGCAGATATTGTGGAGCGGGTTGCGACGCAGTCCCAGCAGCAGTTAGAGGCAGAGAAAAAGATCGAGGACAAAAAAGAGACGACAGACAGACTTCGGAAATACGGAGGAATCATCTGTGTCATAGCCGCAGTAATTTGTTTTGCAATTTACTTCGGAATAGAATATAGTAATTATAAAGGGAAAAAAGAAATACAACATTTGCAGGACTTAAAGCAGACTTCCGTGAATGCACCGACAACCACACTTGAAAAAAAGGGTGACATTTCTAAAAAGCAGGAAAATGCAGAGAGTAAACAGGAAGAACTGCCGGACATTCTGCCGGAATATCAGGCAATATATCAGGAAAATCCGGAGTTTGCAGGCTGGCTGACAATACCGGACAGCATTGTAGATTATCCGGTGATGAAGCCGAAGAACGATACCGATTACTATCTGGACCATACGTTTAGCGGCGAAGAGGACAAAAACGGTACGCTGTTTATAGACAGCAGAAATGACATTGTCCACCGCAGTACAAATATAATCATATACGGACATAATATGAAGAGCAGTGCCATGTTTGGTTCTTTAAAAAAATATCTGGACGAAGAATACTGGCAGTCGCATAAGACGATACAGTTTGATACGATCTATGAAAAAGGAACTTATATTGTAACAGCCGTATGTCTTGGAAAAGTAGAATATCAGGACGATGATGTGTTCCGATACTACGATTTTTTAAATGCAGAAAGTAAAAAGGAATTTAATGTATTTAAGAAAAACGTGGAAAAGAGTGCGGTATTAGCGGACAAAGAGCCGATCAAATATGGAGATAAACTTCTGACATTATCCACTTGCAATCAGTATGTGGAGAACGGAAGATTATATATAGTAGCAAAAAAAATAGAACAATAAAATTTCAAGGATGAAGGCAGGGCGATGAACATGAAAAGAAAGACAAAGAGAAGAGTGGGAATTTTTCTGGTAGTAGCTATGCTTGCGGTCATGATCTATCCGGCATTTTCTACAACAGCAGAAGAAGAGAGTGCAGGATTTATCATTGAAAACGGCGAGCTGACAGCATATACCGGAAGCGGCGGTGACATTACGATACCGGATACCGTTACAGGGATCAGTGATAATGTATTCAGCGGCAATACATCCCTTACAAGTGTAACGATACCGGGTTCCGTGATCAGCATTGGTTCGGGAGCATTTTCCGGTTGTACCAATCTGTACCGTGCAGTGGTACCGGCCAGTGTAGTGAACATTGGAAACAGTGTATTTGCAGGCTGCAGCAGTCTGTCCGATCTGACATTTTCCGCAAACGTGGGAGTGATCCCGGACATGGCATTTTATGGCTGTGCAAGTTTATCATCCGTGACCATTCCGGGTACGGTCACAAGTATTGGAGCAAGTGCGTTTGAAAATTGTACTTTATTGGGGAGTGTGACCATTCCGGCAGCGGTAGATACGATTTCCGATACCGCATTTGCAGGCTGCAGCAATTTAAGCAGCGTAGAAGTAGATGGCGGAAACGCTACCTATTCTTCTTATGACGGATGTATCTATAATAAGACACAGACAAAATTATTGTACTGCCCGGAAGGAAAGTACAGTGTAAAAATATCGGATAAGACATCCACATTGTCTTATGCAGCATTAAATGGCTGCTATGGAATTACAGAGGTAACACTTCCGGCAAGTGTAACCGTGATCGAGCAGAATGCTTTTTCAAACAGCGGCGTACAGACCATTACCATTCCATCCAGTGTTACGGATATCGGTTCACAGTCATCCTGGACACCACAGATGATTTATACCTATTCCAACAGTGCGGGAGAGGAATTTGCAGTAAACAATAACTACACATATGAATTGCTGGATTCACCGGCAAGCCCGGCAGATCCGAACGGAACAGATGATCCTGGTGTAAAGGAAGATCCGGAACCGAGTGATGGTCCGACACCGAGCGATCCGGGAACTACAGATGATCCGGCAACTCCGGCTGACAATGGTACAACGAATGCATCCTCTAATAATACACAGGGCAGTGGAACAAGTGTGACCAGCACATCCGGCAGTGTAACGGGAAGAAACCTTGCAGCAGGCGGTGTAAGATCAGCAAGTAAGTTTACGGCAAAGGAGCATGTATTAGACTCCACACCAAAGACAGGTCCGGAGACAAACGCAAAAGTAATTCTCTGTATGGCAGTATTCTTTGTCGGCGTATATCTGATCATCAGCAGCAGAAAAGAAGAAGAGCAGACTGCATAAACTTGTTCATTTTTCACAGAAGTTCTTCATAGAACAATGCAAAAGAATTTTATTGGGTATATTATATAGAAAGAAGAGGCAGAATCTCATTAGATGAGAGCTGCCTCTTTTCGGATTTATGCGAGCTTTCATGCCCCTGAAACGCATTTGGAAAGAAAAAAATCTTGACAATCCGCCATTCTGCTTATATAATTATTTAGCGTGCATACAAATGCATAAATTGAAATTAAACTACAGGAGGTGAAAAACATGCCAACATTTAACCAGTTAGTAAGAAAAGGACGTCAGACATCTGTAAAGAAGTCTACAGCACCAGCTCTCCAGAAAGGTTTTAACTCTTTAAAGAAAAAACCTACAGATTCTGCTTCACCGCAGAAGAGAGGTGTCTGCACAGCAGTTAAGACTGCAACTCCTAAAAAACCTAACTCAGCTCTTAGAAAAATTGCCAGAGTTCGTCTTTCTAACGGAATCGAAGTAACAAGCTACATTCCGGGTGAAGGTCACAACTTACAGGAGCATAGCGTTGTTTTAATCCGCGGAGGAAGAGTAAAAGACTTACCGGGTACAAGATACCATATCATCCGTGGTACACTGGATACAGCAGGTGTAGCAAACAGAAAACAGGCTCGTTCCAAATACGGCGCTAAGAAGCCAAAAGACGCTAAGAAATAAGACTTAGCTATCAACAATGTATCACAAACAGAACTTGGTAAAAGTGTTGGAATGTAAGTTCACCTATTACGGATAAATTCGTATGAGAACTTTTCCCGCACGAACACAGAGAACGACACATGTGAGTACCGTTGAATTAATCGAAATCAAAAAAAGATGATTAAGGAGGGAAGTACCGTGCCACGTAAAGGACATACTCAAAAAAGAGACGTTTTAGCAGATCCGCTGTACAACAACAAAGTGGTTACTAAGCTTATCAACAACATCATGTTAGATGGTAAAAAAGGTATCGCACAGAAGATTGTATACGGAGCATTTGAAAGAGTTGCAGAAAAGACCGAGAGACCTGCCCTTGAAGTATTCGAGGAAGCAATGAACAACGTTATGCCTGTATTAGAAGTAAAGGCAAGACGTATCGGTGGTGCAACATACCAGGTACCAATCGAAGTAAGACCGGACAGACGTCAGGCATTAGCACTTCGTTGGCTGACCCTGTATTCCCGCAACAGAGGCGAGAAAACAATGCAGGAGAGACTGGCAAATGAGATTATGGATGCAGCAAACAATACAGGTGCATCTGTAAAGAAAAAAGAAGATATGCACAAAATGGCAGAGGCAAACAAAGCTTTTGCACATTACAGATTCTAGTTTAAAAGCAGCTTAGTGAATCCAAGACGAAGTCGAAGAGGAACTTAGTGTAGAGGAAATTAAGGAGGAAAATCCCTTGGCTGGAAGAGAATATCCATTAGAGAGAACCAGAAACATTGGTATTATGGCTCATATTGATGCCGGTAAAACGACATTAACAGAGCGTATTTTATACTATACCGGTGTTAACTATAAAATTGGTGATACTCATGAAGGAACTGCAACCATGGACTGGATGGAGCAGGAACAGGAAAGAGGTATCACAATCACTTCAGCCGCTACAACATGCCACTGGACAGAGCAGGAAAACTGCAAACCAAAGGCTGGTGCATTAGAGCATCGTATCAACATCATTGATACTCCTGGACACGTTGACTTCACTGTTGAAGTTGAGCGTTCCCTGCGTGTATTAGATGGAGCTGTCGGTGTGTTCTGTGCAAAGGGCGGTGTTGAGCCACAGTCTGAGAACGTATGGCGTCAGGCTGACACTTACAATGTACCGAGAATGGCATTCATCAACAAGATGGACATTTTAGGTGCAGATTTCTATGGTGCTGTAGAGCAGATCAAAACCCGTTTAGGAAAAAATGCAATCTGTCTTCAGCTTCCAATCGGAAAAGAAGATGAATTCCAGGGAATCATCGATTTATTTGAAATGAAAGCATACATCTACAACGATGACAAAGGTGAGGATATCTCCATTGTGGACATCCCTGATGACATGAAGGAAGATGCAGAGCTTTACCACACAGAGTTAGTAGAAAAAGTCTGCGAGTTAGATGATGACTTAATGATGGAATATTTAGAGGGTGAAGAGCCTTCTGCAGAAGCAATGAAAAAAGCTTTAAGAAAAGCAACCTGTGAATGTTTAGCAATCCCTGTTTGCTGTGGTTCTGCTTACAGAAACAAGGGTGTTCAGAAATTACTGGATGCGATCTTAGAGTATATGCCGGCTCCAACCGACATCCCTGCAATCAAGGGTGTAGATTTAGAAGGTAACGAGATTGAGAGACATTCATCTGATGATGAGCCGTTCTCAGCTCTTGCATTCAAGATCATGACAGACCCATTCGTAGGAAAATTAGCATTCTTCCGTGTTTACTCCGGAACATTGAACTCCGGTTCTTATGTACTGAATGCAACAAAAGGTAAAAAAGAGCGTGTTGGACGTATCTTACAGATGCATGCAAACAAGAGAGAAGAGC
>ERZ827440.159-NODE-159-length-106777-cov-6.327627_pt1 | contig 106777 bp, 113 predicted proteins | sample MGYA00519774_ERZ827440 | MGnify/ENA primary metagenome ERZ827440 (study PRJEB31778, sample SAMEA3449302) | human gut metagenome | biome: human gut; feature: human-associated habitat; material: faeces | place: United Kingdom | collected 2010/2012 ... | reverse complement strand
TTACATTAATAGAATTATTAGCGGTAATAGTAATACTTGGAATAATAACTGTAATAGCAGTACCAAAAGTATTAGATATCATAAATAAATCAAGAGAAAGTGCGTCAAATAGTAGTATTAAACTTGTAAAAGATGCGATTAAAACACAAGTTGCATCAAGTGATTTAACAGGTCCAGTATTTACAAAAGAAACAGATGGATGTTATTTATTCAATTTTGATGATCAAACAAGTGGTAATGCAAAAGCACTTGAAATAAAAAATAAAGATAAAGTAACAGGAAAAATAAGCTATTGTAATGGTGAGTTTCAAGGAAATATATATTTTAATAAAGTGATTCCAAAACCAAAATCATTTTCATCTGATACCTGGAATACAATAGTAGAAAATGTTAAAGTTGGAAACTTATCAAAATATAATGTTGGTGACACGAAAGAAATAGATATGGGTGAATATGGAACACATACTCTTAGAATAGCAAATACATCAACACCAGATGAATGTAAAACAGAAGGATTTAGTGAAACAGCATGTGGATTTGTTATAGAATTTGCAGATATAATAACAAATCATGTAATGAATTCAACATCTATGAATTCTGTAGGTTGGAAAGGCTCTGAAATGAGAACATTTGTAAATAGTACTATATATGATGCATTACCTAATGATTTAAAAAATATAATTATAGATACAGTTGTTGTATCTAAATCTAGTGATTTAGATACATCTACAGATAAACTTTATTTACCAGCAGTTACTGAAGTTTGGTCAAATAATTCTGAAGATCCAGCAACTAATTTAACAAGACAGTTTGATTATTATAAAAATATTGGTGTTAACAAATCAAATTGTTCTGGTGCTATAAAAAAGTATAATGGCTCAAATGCTACATGGTGGATTAGAACTATTGATAGAGATTTTTATAATAGATATGCCTATGCATATTCAGGTGGGGAGTATTATGAAAATGATTCAACTGGTCAATTAGGCGTTTCACCAGCATTCCGTATAGGACAAAACTAATTTATAGAGAAGATTTAATAAAATTTTCTCTTTTTTTATAATAAGAACATTTTATGAGTATTAAAATATAATGTTTTATGATATAATTAAATAGGTGATAAAATGAAAGTAGTAATATCCGCAGGGGGTACAGGAGGACATATTTATCCTGCTCTTGCAATAATAGACAAAATAAAGGAAAAAGAACCTAATAGTGAGTTTTTATATATAGGAACAACAAATAGGATGGAAAAAGACATTATACCTGAAAAAGGTATTCCATACTTTGGCATAAATGTATCAGGTTTAAGCAGAAAATTAACATTTAAAAATTTTAAATCAATCGCAAATTTTATAAAAGGAATAAGCAAATGTAAAAAAGAAATAAAAAAATTTAATCCAGATATAGTAATTGGTGCGGGAGGTTATGTAACTGCACCTGTTATTATTGCGGCTAAAAAATCAGGATACAAGACTTTAGTACATGAACAAAATAGTATATTAGGACTATCAAATAAGATACTTTTAAAATATACAGATACATTGTGTACTTCTTTTGAAACTATGAAAGTAGATAATGTTAAATGTGTATATACAGGTAATCCAGCAAGTGAAAGTATAATTTCTAAAAAGCCATATGATAAAAAAGAGTTTGGTTTAAGTAAAAGTAAGAAATTAGTGCTTATTGTAATGGGATCACTTGGTTCTTCAACAGTAAATGAAGTATTAAAAGGCACATTAAATAAATTTGATAAAAAATATGAAGTTGTTATAGTAACTGGTAAAAATTATTATGAAGAATTTAATAAATTAGAAAGAGGAAAAAATGTATTTGTTTTCCCATATATTGATGATTTATCAAGACTTATGAAGGTAACAGATGTTTTAGTAACAAGAGCAGGTGCAACTACACTTAGTGAAATAATGGTTACAAAAACACCATCTATTTTAGTGCCAAGTCCTTATGTTACTGAAAATCATCAGTTTAAAAATGCTATGTATTTAGTAGATAAAAATGCAGGAGTACTATTAGAAGAAAAAAATTTAACATGTGAATCTTTAGTAAATAAAATAAATGAATTAATAAATGATCCAAATAAATGTTTAGATATAAAAGATAATCTAGAAAATATAGGAAAAAAGAATAGTGCTACCTTAATATATAATGAGATAAAGGAGCTTACAAATGACAAATAATAATATTGCTGATCTTCAAAATATGGATTTAGGTAAAACGTTAATCGATGAAGATTTAAGTAAATATACAACATATAAAGTTGGTGGGAAAGCAAAAGTTTTAGTATTTCCTGAAAACAAAGAAAAGTTATTAGAACTTTTAAAATATATAAAAGAAAATAATATAAAATATTTTGTAATGGGAAATGGTTCAAATTTACTTATTTCGTCTAAAGTGTTTGATGGAGTTGTTATTAAATTAAATAAACTAAATAATGTTCAAATATATGATAACGAAGTATATGTAGAAGCAGGTTATCCATTAATTAAATTATGTATGTTATGTGCGGATAATAATTTAGGTAACTTAGAATTTGCATCTGGAATACCAGCATGCGTAGGTGGTGCGATATGTTCTAATGCAGGCGCATATAAAATGGAAATGAGTGACATAGTAGAAAGTGTAACTGTGATAGATAAAGACTTAAATATAGTAACTTTATTAAAAGATGATTTAAAATTTGCTTACAGAGATAGTATTTTTAAAGAAGATAAAAGTTACATAATTATTTCTGCAATGTTAAAATTAGAATATAAAGATAAAAGTGAAATATTAGAAATAATGGAATCTAGAAAGCAAAGAAGACTAGAATCTCAACCTTTAGAATATCCATCTGCGGGTAGTGTATTTAGAAACCCTGACGCTGCTCCATCTGGAAAATTAATAGAAGATGCCGGACTTAAAGGATATACTATAGGTGGTGCAAAAGTATCTGAAAAGCATGCAAATTTTATAATTAATTATAATAATGCGACTAGTGAAGATATAAAAAAATTAATAGATTTCGTAAAAGAAAAAGTAAAGGAAAAATATAATATAGAATTAAAAAGCGAACAAGAGTTAATAAATTGGGAGTGATTTGTGGTGGCAAAAAAGAAAAAACGAAAGAAAAAAATAAAAGTTTTTAGAGTTTTTCTTGTACTTGTAGTGATTACGCTACTAGTTCTTTTAGTCATGTTTTTAGGAAAAATAAAAGTAAGAGGTTTTTATATTAGTGGTAATACATATTATGATGATCAAAAAATATTAAATATTACTGGACTAGATAAATATCCATCATTTCTTTTAACAAATTCATATACTGTTAACTCAAAGATAAAAGATGAAAAATTAATAAATAATATTAAAATTAAAAAAACTTTAGATGGTAAATTTAAGGTTATAGTTACAGAAAATAAAATATTATTTTATGATAGTAATAAAAATAAATCAGTAATAACAGATGGTTCATTAATTGATTATTATTATGAATATTCACCAGTATTAGTAAATGAAATAGGTGATAAGAAAATATATAAGAAATTTTTGAAAAAATTTAATTCGGTTGATAAAGATACACTTTTAAATATTTCTGAAATAAAATATGAACCAAATGATATTGATAAAGAGAGGTTTTTATTATCAATGAATGATGGTAATTATGTATATGTTACTATGAGTAAGTTTAGTGTTATAAATAATTATTTAGAGATATCTAAAACATTAGGAGAAAAAAATGGTATTCTATATTTAGATTATGGTAATTATTTTGTTCCTAAAGAGTAAAATCTCTTTTTTTTTTCAAAAAAATATAGTATAATAAAGTTATTATAGAGGAGAGTATATATGAAGAAGATATTTTCATCAATAGATATTGGTTCTGATTCTATAAAAATTGTTGTATGTGAATGCTTTCAAAATAAATTAAATGTACTCGCATCAACTAAAAGAAAATCAGATGGAATTAGAAATGGTATTATAGTTGACTCAGTAAAAGCAAAAGAATCTATTAAAAATGCAATAAAAGAAATTGATTTATCACTAGGAGTTAGAGTTGATAAGGCTATTATAAATGTTCCTATGTATGATGCTGAATATATGATTAATGAAGGAAGCACAACAATAACAAACGAAGAAAGAGTAGTAACAGGAACAGATATGGTTAATGCACTTCAAGGGTCAATATATAATAAAATTCCAAAATCAAGGGAACTTGTAACAATACAACCAATTAAATATAATGTTGATAATGAAAAAAAGGACTTATATAATCCTAGAAGAATTAGAGCAGATAAATTATATGTTACTTCAATGAGTACAACACTTCCTAAGAAGAATATATATGTAGTTATATCTATACTTCAAGAATTAGGTATAGAAGTAATTGATATATTATTTGGTATTATTGGTGATTATTATGAGTTTAAAACTAAAGAAATGGAAAATAGTGTTTGTGGAGTAATTAATATTGGATCTGATACTATTGAGACAGCTGTATTTAAGGGTGGAATCATATTTAACTCAAATACTATAAAAACAGGATCTGCAAGTATTGATACAGAAATATCGTATATATATAATGTTAATCCTAAACAAGCAGAAAAAATAAAAGAAACATTTGCGATTGCTCATAAAGAGTTTGCAAGTAAGACAGATGTATATGAAATTAATAATAAACTTGGTATTAAAACAAAAATTAATCAATATGAAATTAGTGATGTGGTTAATTCTAAGTTAAGGGAAATGCTAGAAATTGCAAAAAAAAGCCTAAATGACTTAACAAAAAAGGAAATAAGTTATATAATAATATCAGGTGGAATAGTTAATATGCCTGGCTTTGACATTTTAGCTAAAGAAATAATTGGTGACAAAGCCGCTATAAATATGATCAAAACAATAGGTGTTCGTGATGAATCTTATTCACAAGCACTGGGAATGATAAAATATTTTATTGACAAACTTAGTATTAGAGGGAAAGAATATACGATGTTTGATGATGAAAAATATTTAGATTTGGTAGAAAACAAGAAAAATAATATAAATAATGGTAATACATCAGTGTTTGGTAGGTTATTCGGTTATTTATTTGACAATAAGGAGGACTAATTTATGTTAGAAATTGATCAATTAGCAAAAATAAAAGTAATAGGTGTTGGTGGTGGAGGAAATAATGCTGTTAATCGAATGATTGAACAAGGACTTCAAGGTGTTGACTTTATAGTTGCAAACACTGATTTACAAGTATTAAATAGTTCAAAAGCACAAGTTAAAATTCAACTTGGTTCAACAGGACTTGGTGCAGGTGCTGATCCAGATGTTGGAAGAGAAGCAGCACTTGAATCAAAAGATAGCATAGTTGAGGTATTAAAAGGTGCTGATATGGTATTTGTAACATGTGGTATGGGAGGAGGAACTGGTACAGGAGCTGCTCCAATAATTGCTGAAATTGCACAAGAACTTGGTGCATTAACAGTAGGTATTGTTACTAAACCATTCTCATTTGAAGGAAGAAAAAGAACAGAACATGCACTAGCAGGACTTGAAGCATTAAAAGAACATGTTGATACATTAATAGTAATACCTAATGATAGATTAAGAGATATAATAGATAAATCAACTCCAATGCTTGATGCATTTAAAGAAGTTGATAATGTACTTAGATTAGGTGTTCAATCTGTATCTGACTTAATCGCAGTAACAGGACTTGTAAACCTAGACTTTGCGGATGTTAAGACAGTTATGGAAAATAAAGGAGATGCACTTATTGGTATAGGATGTGCAACAGGTCCTAATAGAGCTGTTGAAGCAGCTAAACAATCGGTAAGTAGTCCACTTCTTGAAAAAGATATTAGAGGAGCAACTGATGCTATTATCAATATAACTGGTGGTAAGAACTTAAGTTTATTTGAGGTTGAAGATGCTGTACAAGTGGTAAGAGAAGCTGCTGGTACTGATATTAATACTATATTTGGTGCTGTTATTAATGAAGCTCTTGATGAAGATATAGTTGTAACAGTAATCGCAACTGGATTTGATAAAGTAGGTGAACCACTTACAAATACTCCTAATACAATGAGTACACAAGTTATTGATATGATTGATGATGACGATGATGATTCATCTGATGATGATATATATGATATTCCAGAATTTTTGAGAAATAGAAGAAGTTTATAAATGCTAAAATCAAACTGAAAAAGTTTGATTTTTTTGTTATAAAATATAAAAAATATCAAAAAGTAAAATTCAAAATAGGTAAAAGTGAAAAAGCAAGAGAAAAATGTAAAAGAAAGTTAATGAAAAAACATTAACTTTTTTTACATATAAAATATAAAAATATAGAAAACTATATTTAGGTGAATATATATGAATAATGAAGAAAATAGTAAACTTATTAAATCAATATTAAAAATATTATTATTAATTTTTATTATGATTTTTATTTATATATTACTAATGATTAATAAAGAACTTAAAATAACAAATATTATTATTACTATAATAAAAATATCTTCTCCATTATTTTTTGGAATATTAATAGCGTATTTATTAGATCCTATTATAGTTAAAATGGAAAAAAAGAATATTAAAAGAGTATATGCTTCACTAATATTATTTATATTAATAATTATTATAATATCTTTAATAATGTATTTTTTATTTCCAAGATTAGTTCATCAAATAAAAGATATTGGTGAATCTGTTCCAGAACTTGTTGACAAAGTAAATATATTTATTAATAATATTATTTCAAAATTTTCAAGCAATAGTGATTTTAAAATAAATATTAAATATGAAATATCATGTATACTAAAGAAAATTACAACTGATTTCCCAAGAAATTGTTTAAGTATATTTTCTAGTGCTATATCATCTATATCATGTGCAGCATTATCATTAATAGTAGGATTTTATATACTTTTAGATTATGATAAAATAAAAGAAAATATATATATACTTCTACCTAAAAAATATAGAAGAAGACTTAAAAGATTATTTAAAGATATTAATAAAGATTTATTTAGTTTTATAAAAGGAACATTAATATTAACTATAATTGTATTTATTATCTCATTAATATTATTTTCATGTTTTAAGTTAAAAGCACCAATATTTTTCGCACTATTTAATTCTGTTATGAATATAATTCCTTATATTGGGCCTATTATTGGAGGAGTTCCAATAGTAATAATAGCATTTACTCAAAGTAATGAAATCGGAATATTTATTCTAGTATCTGTACTTATTATACAAACACTTGATAATTTTATATTTCAACCTATAGTAATGGGTAAAACAATGAGTCTTCATCCTGTAACAATATTAATTGGCTTATTGATATTTGAATATTTTTTTGGTATAATTGGAATGTGTATAACTGTTCCTCTATTAGCAGTTATGAAAAGAATTATATTATATCTTGATAAAAGGTATAAAATATTTAATTTTGATAAGTTAAAAACTAATGAAAGTAAAAAGTAATTAATAAAAAATTATAGAGAGTTAGTGTTTGGTGGAAGCTAATATTTTAAGTTAATGAAAGCGCTGTTACTGGAAGTTGCATTTATATGCCGGTTTTAAAAATCGTTAAAATAATTAAGTAAATAAAAGGATGGTACCGTGCATATGCACTCCTTAATAGGTAATGTACTATCCTTTTTTTGTATATGTGGAGGTGTTTTATGATAATAGCAATTGATGGACCTGCTGGAAGTGGGAAAGGAACTATCGCAAGTTTAGTTTCAAAAAAATTAAATTTAGTTAATATTGATACAGGAGCAACTTATAGATGTGTTGCACTTGAAATGTTAAAAGAAGGAGTAAGTTTAGAAGAAACTGATAAAATTATAGAAATATCAAAAAATGTTGATATAAATTTAACGGAAGACTCTAGAGTATTTTTAAATAAAGAAGAAGTAACCGATAGAATTAGAGAAAAGGATGTTACTAAAATAGTGTCACAAGTATCAGGCATAGAAAAGGTAAGAGAAAACTTAGTAGCTCTTCAAAGAAATATGGCTAAAGGTAAAAATGTAATAATGGAAGGTAGAGATATTACGACAGTAGTATTTCCAAATGCTGACTTTAAATTTTACCTTGATGCATCTTTAGATGAAAGAGTAAAAAGAAGGCTTGAACAAAATAAAGAAAAAGGTATTGATATGAGTGAAAGTGAAATAAGAGATAATATTGCTAAAAGAGATTATAATGATATGCATAAAAAAGTTGGAGCATTAAAGAAAACAGATGATCAAATATATATCGATACTAGTAATATGACTATAGATGAAGTAGTAAATAAAATAGTAAATATTGTGAAAGAAGGTAATTAAAATGAATATAAGAGATAAATATATAGAATTTTTTGTAAGTAAAGGACATAAACAAATACCCAGTGCGCCAGTTGTACCAGAAAATGATCCATCAGTATTATTTAATACTGCAGGTATGCAGCCACTTGTACCATATTTAATGGGGGAAGTTCATCCATATGGAACAAGACTTTGTGATTATCAAAAATGTATTAGAACAAATGACTTAGATGAAGTTGGAGATGTAACTCATCATACATTCTTTGAAATGCTTGGTAACTGGTCTTTAGGTGATTACTTTAAAAAGGAAAGTATAGAATATAGTTTTGAATTTTTAACTAAGGTACTTAATATTCCAATTGAAAGACTTGCAGTTACTGTATTTAAAGGTAATGATGTATTAGAAGAAGATATTGAAAGTGAAAATTATTGGTTAAGTCATGGAATAAAACAAGAAAGAATAGCAAAAACTAGTGAAGATAATTTCTGGAGTGCAGGAGAAGTTGGACCATGTGGAACAGATACTGAAATATTCTATTTTAGAAGTGATGATGAAATTCCAGAAACTTTTGATCCAGAAGATGATAGATGGGTTGAAATATGGAATAATGTATTTATGCAATATGAAAGAAAAGAAGATGGATCTTTAGTAGTACTTCCTAAGAAAAATGTTGATACAGGTATGGGACTTGAAAGAATAACAGCAGTACTTGAAGGAGTTAATGATAACTATGAATCAAGTATATGGAAAGGTACTATAAAGAAGATAGAAGAAATATCAGGTAAAAGTTATTATGGTAATGAAAAAGCATTTAGAATAATTGCTGATCATATTAAAGCAGCTGTATTTATTTCAAGTGATCCAGCAGGTATTAAACCAAGTAATACAGACCAAGGTTATATACTTAGAAGATTAATCAGAAGAGCAATTAGATATGCAAAAATGATAGATATAGATATTAATAGTAACTGGGAAAGTGAAATTGCTAAAAATATAATAGATGAATATAAAAAATATTATAGTGAATTAAGTACAAATGAAAATGTAGTTATGGAAGTACTTAAAAATGAAAAAATTAAATTTAATCGTACACTTGAAAAAGGACTTAGAGAGTTTGAAAAAATTGTTAAAAATTTAAATGAAAATGAAATAAATAAAGATTTAGCATTTAAATTATATGATACTTATGGTTTCCCAATTGAACTTACTTTAGAACTTGCAAAAGAGAGAGGTCTTACTGTAGATGAGAAAGGTTTCTATGAAAGATTTAAAGCACATCAAGAATTATCTAGAACAGCATCTGCTGGTAAGTTTAAAGGTGGACTTGCTGGTAACAGTGAAATAGAAACAAAATATCATACAGCGACTCATCTTCTTAATGCAGCATTAAAAGTAGTTATTAATAAAGATGTACATCAAAAAGGATCTAATATAACTGATGAAAGAATGCGTTTTGATTTTTCTTGTGATCATAAATTAACAGATGAAGAAAAGAAAGCAGTAGAAGATTTAGTTAATAAATGGATAGATGAGGGTCTACCTGTAACTAAAAAAGAAATGAGTAAAGAAGAAGCTATTAAATCAGGCGCTGAATGTATGTTTATTGAGAAATATCCTGACATTGTAACAGTTTATAGTATTGGAGATGTTTCAAAAGAATTATGCGGAGGACCACATGTTAATAACACAAGTGAACTTGGTCACTTTAAGATAAAAAAAGAAGAAGCAAGTTCTGCTGGTGTTAGAAGAATTAAGGCTATATTAGAGGAGAAATAAATGAAAAGTAAGAAGAATAAAAAGAAGAGTAAATTTAAAAAAATATTTATATTACCTATAGTAGTTATAGTGCTTGTAATTATTTCATGTATTTACTGTTATATATGTACGACTCCAGTAAGTAAAAAGAGTGATAAAGTAACATTTGAAATAACATCAGGTTCTACAATAAAGGATATAGCGACTACTCTTAAAGATGAAGAATTAATTAGAAATTATTACTTTTTCTTAGCGTATGTAAAAATAAATAAAGTAAGTGGTATTCAGGCTGGTGATTATTCTCTTGATAAAAATATGAGTTTAAAAGAAATAACTGATATTCTAAAAAAAGGAAGTAATGTTACTAATAAAGAAATAACTATAACTTTTAAAGAAGGAAGAACAATGAGATCAATTGCTAAAACAATAAATGAAAATACTACTAATAGTTATGAAGATGTATTTGAGGCATTATCAGATAATGATTATATTAAAACATTAATCAATAAATATTGGTTTTTAGATGATGTTATATTAGATAGTAATATATATTATCCTTTAGAAGGTTATTTAGCACCTGATACATATAATTTTAAAGTAAATGCTAGTGTAGAAGATATATTTGAAAAGATGTTAGATCAAACAAATAAAATATTAATTGAATACAAAAATGGAATTGAATCATCCAATTTTAAAGTTCATCAAATATTAACACTTGCTTCAATGGTTGAAAGTGAAGGTGTTTCATTAGAAGATAGAAAAAATATTGCTGGAGTATTTATAAATAGATTAAATAAAAATATGGCATTAGGTAGTGATGTAACGACATATTATGCATCAAAAATAGAATTAGGTGAAAGAGATCTTTATGTTTCTGAAATAAATAGTGATAATCCATATAATACTAGAAGTGCTAAAAATGCTGGTAAACTTCCAGTAGGTCCAATATGTAATCCTAGTAAAGGTGCGATTGAAGCTGTTATAAATTACACATCAAATGATTATTTATATTTCGTTGCAGATAAAAATATGAAAGTATATTTTACTAAAACAGATGCAGAACATAATAAGAAAATACAAGAACTAAAAAAACAAGGTTTATGGTTTGAATATTAAAATTAACTTCGGTTAATTTTTTTTCTTATTAAATTTTAATGCAATATGGAAATATTCTCATACTTATTGTATAATCATATACAGATGAAGGTTTTAATATATAAATGGTTGGAGGAAACTAATGAGTAATGAAATAATAAATAATGATAATGAAATAAATAATATTTTTGATAATATCAAAGATTTAGTTATAAATAGTAGAAACAAAGTTTATCAAACTGTGAATACAGAAATGCTTAATTTATATTGGAATATAGGGAAAGCAATTATGGAAATACAACAAGGTGATGAAAGAGCAAGTTATGGTGATGCTGTACTTGAGAAGTTATCTCAAAAACTAACTAATGAATTTGGTAAAGGATTTTCTTCAAGAAATTTGAGAACTATGAGAAAATTTTATCTAATGTATCCAATTTGGAAGACAGTGTCTGCCAAATTAAGTTGGTCTCACTATTTAGAGTTAATTAAAATAGATGAAAAATCTAAAAGAAATTTTTATTTAAATGAATGTATCAATTCTAAATGGAGTGTTAGAGAACTTCAAAGACAAAGAGATTCATTATTATATGAAAGATTAACATTATCCGCTAATAAAGAAAAAGTATTGGAACTATCTGAAAAAGGACAAATATTAAAAACAAGTAAAGATCTGGTCAAAGACCCTTTTGTATTGGAATTTTTAGATATAGAAGAAAATACAGATTATTTAGAATCTGATTTAGAAAAGAATATTATAGAACATTTAAAGGAATTTTTATTAGAATTAGGTAAGGGATTTAGTTATGTTGGAAACCAAGTGAGATTAACACTCGAGGAAGACCATTTTTACCCAGATTTAGTATTTTATAATAGGCTTTTAAGATGTTTTGTAATTATTGATTTAAAAATCGGAAAAGTATCACACCAAGATATAGGACAAATGCAAATGTATGTTAATTATTATGATAGAGAAATTAAACAGTCTGATGAGAATTCAACAGTTGGAATATTGCTATCAACAAATAAAAATGAAACAGTTGTAAAATATACTCTTCCTGAAGATAATAAAACGATATTCTCTTCTGAATATAAATTACATATGCCAACAGAACAAGAATTAATAACTGCTGTTGAGGAAGAAAAGAAAAATTTTGAATTAAAAAAAGAAGATTAAAAAATCAAAGAAGTATTTAATAAAAAGTAGTGTTATTAAAAATAAGGGGTATTAATCAAATTTAACCGATTGAAAAATAACAGAATGAATTTAATTGGTATTATATAGTGTGAAAAAATTTTTTTATGAATCTTAACGGATATATGGAAGAATAAAAGGTTTTAAGTTGGTTAATTTTTTTCTTAAAAAGGTTTCTTTTATTAATAGTTTTATGCTATAATTTAAAGTAGGAGTGATAACATATGTTCGAATATATAAACGGAAAAGTAACTATAATTGAAAGTGGATATATAGTAATAGATAATAATGGTATTGGATATAAAATATTTGTAGGAAGTCCATATTCATTTAATATAGATGAAGAATATAAAGTATATTTATATCAAAATATTAGGGAAGATGAAAATACTTTATTTGGATTTAAAACAAAAGAAGAAAGAGATATGTTTTTAAAACTAATTAATGTTAAAGGACTTGGTCCTAAGATGGCTCTTCCTATGCTTGCTGCTGGAAAAGTAGAAGGAATTGTTGATGCAATAGAAAGAGAAAATATACTTTATTTAAAGAAATTTCCTAAGATTGGCGATAAAGTAGCAAGACAAATTATACTTGATTTAAAAGGTAAACTTGTAAATAAAGAAGAATCATCTAAAGTAAATGAAGAACTTGTTTTAGCACTTAATGCATTAGGATATAAAAATTCTGATATAAATAAAGTTGTAAAAAATGTACCAAGTAATTTAAAAATAGAAGATCAAATAAAAGAAGCATTAAAATTATTATTAAAATAAAGGAGGCAAAATAAATGGATAGAGTACAAGATGCAGAAAAAACAGAAGAAGATAATTATGAATTATCACTTAGGCCTAAATATTTAAGAGAATATATTGGTCAAAAGGATGTTAAAGAAAATATTGATGTTTTTATTAAGGCTGCTAAATTAAGAGATGAACCATTAGATCATACTTTACTTTATGGTCCTCCTGGACTTGGTAAAACAACACTTGCATTTATAATTGCAAATGAACTAGGTAGTAATATAAAAACATCTAGTGGACCCGCAATTGAAAAGACTGGTGATTTAGCTGCAGTTCTTTCAAGTTTAGAGCCTGGTGATGTACTTTTTATAGATGAAATTCATAGAATGCCAAGAGTAGTAGAAGAAGTACTTTATTCTGCTATGGAAGATTTTACACTTGATATAATCATAGGAAACGATGGTTCATCTAGAAGTATAAAAATAGATTTACCACCTTTTACTTTAGTTGGAGCAACTACTAGAGTTGGAGATTTAACTTCACCACTAAGAGATAGATTTGGTATTATATCAAAACTTGAATACTATACAATTGAAGATTTATGTAATATTATTAAAAGAACAGCAGATGTATTTGAAGTAGGAATTGAGGAGGCTGCTGCACTTGAACTTGCTAAAAGAGCAAGAGGTACACCAAGAATTGCCAATCGCCTTTTAAAAAGGGTTAGAGATTTTGCCTTAGTTGAAGGACTTGAAACAATAACACTTGATATAACTAAAAAATCATTAGATAGATTAAAAGTTGACTCTGAAGGACTTGATGACACAGATCATAACTTATTAAAATCAATTATATATAAATTTAATGGAGGACCAGTTGGAATAGATGCATTAGCCGCATCTATTGGTGAAGAAGCCTCTACAATAGAAGATGTATATGAACCATATTTACTTCAAAATGGTTTCTTAAAAAGAACTAACAGGGGTAGAGTTGTAACAGAAAAAGCATATAAACATCTTGGAATTGATTATCAAAAAAGTATGTTTGATTAAGAGTTTTATATAGAAAACTCTTTTACTATGTGTTATAATACTATGAAAAAAGGAGATTAATTAATTTATGGGCAAAGTAATAGCGTTTAATAGAAATCCTAGATATGATGATAGAATTGTAGAATTTTTTGAAAAATTAGGGGAGTTTTATACTCGAAATAGAAGCGATATTAAAAAAAATGAGAAAATGAGAAATCTATTTATAGAATTTTTTAATGCAAATCGCAATTACTCTCTAAAAAAATGGAAATTAGATGGTGAAGAATTTTTTGAAAAGTTTGATAAAGTAACATATAGTGATAATCCTGAAACTAAATTAGTTAAAGAACTTATATATACAAACCTTTACCATGCATCTAAACATGTTTTTCCTTCTTTAACTATTAGTGATATGTCACTTTTGATTAAAATAAGAAGTAAATATATTGATTTGAATGAATATAAAACAAAAAAATTAATAGATAAGATTGCTAATCCATTTGATAAAGAACAATTAGATTTATTAAGTGAAGAAGAAAAAGAAAAATATTTAATGGATTATATTGATAGTATAAAAGAAAAAGAAAAACCCAAAAAAGAAAAATATGAAGCTAATTTTCAAGATATAGAAAAATATTATATAAATAAAGCTTATGATTATTTAGATTATGTTGGAGTAGATACAGAAAAATTTAATGATGAAAAGGTTTTAAATACTGTTCTTAAAATACGTAGAATAGAAAAATATAATAACATAGATAAAAATAAATTTTTGGAAGTTGTAAGAACTATAAGATATATATCACTTACTGATGAACAAGAATTTACTGACATTGCTAATTTGATAAATCTATTCTTGGTTTATAAAAATAAAGTAAGAGGATTAATTGTTAATGATATACTTAAAATATTAGTAATAATGAAAAATAATAAAATAGAAGAATTATCTGAAGCAATAAAAAAATATGAATTAGAGAAATGAGGTAGTAAAATGAAAACAGATGACTTTGATTATTATTTACCAGAAGAGTTAATAGCACAAACTCCAATAAAAGAAAGAGATCATTCAAGACTTTTGGTGCTTGATAAAAAAACTGGTGAAATTACACATGAAAGATTTGATCATATAATAAATTATTTAAATAAGGGTGATGTACTTGTTATAAATAATACGAAAGTAATACCTGCTAGAATAATTGGTACTAAAGAAGAAACAGGAGCAGTTATTGAAGTACTTATGCTAAAAGACCTTGGTTCTGATGAGTGGGAATGCTTATGTAAACCAGCTAAAAGAGTAAAAGAAGGAACTATTATTAAATTCTCTGATGATTTAAAAGTAGAATGCACTAAAGTATTAGATGAAGGTATTAGACATTTTAAATTTATATATGATGGAATACTTTTAGAAATATTGGATAGATTAGGAGAAATGCCACTTCCACCATATATACATGTAAAGTTAGAAGATAAGAATAGATATCAAACAGTATATGCTAAAGAAGAAGGTAGTGCAGCAGCACCTACCGCAGGTCTTCATTTTACAAAAGAATTACTTGAAAAAATCAAAGAAAAGGGTATTGATATAGAAGAGATTACTCTTCATGTTGGACTTGGTACATTTAGACCTGTACAAGTAGAAGATGTAACTAAACATAAAATGCACAGTGAATTTTATATGATGAGTAAAGAAACTGCTGAAAATCTTAATAAAGCCAAAAAAGAGGGAAGAAGAATAATTGCAGTTGGTACAACATCAACAAGAACATTAGAAACAATAATGAATTTGTATGGTGAATTTAAAGCATGTTCTGGATGGACAGAAATATTTATATATCCTGGGTTTGAATTTAAAGGAATTGATGCATTAATTACAAATTTTCATTTACCAAAATCAACACTTGTTATGCTTGTAAGTGCTTTTGCAGGTAAAGAAAAAATAATGAATGCATATAATGAGGCAGTTAAAAATAAATATAGATTCTTTTCGTTTGGTGATTCAATGTTTATAAAATAAAAAAATTAGGATTTTTTTCCTAATTTTTTTATTAGTGCAGAACTATTTGATTTATTAAATCTTTTCGCAAATTCTCTTTCGAAATCAATTAATTCGGTATCATAAAATCCAAATTGTTCTGTAATAATTGTTTCAGTTTTAAAACTATCATTACTTCTCATATATATTTTTAAGCACTTTAAGTTTGGATCTACTGTTTCTATTAATAATGCAATCGCTTCTTCAGGAGTATATTTCTTATTTTTTTCAATGTCATTTGTTATATGCATTAAAATATTATAATATACAGGACCAATTTTTTCATTACCTATATATCTATCTTTTAATTCATTTGCAATTTCAATAAGTTCATTTCTTCTATCATCAGATAATTTATCAAAACTTTCAAAATTTCTATTAAAGTAATAAAATTTTGATTTAACTTTTATTTTAAGTGAAGGATATTTATGACACATTATTTTAAAGTTTTCCATATATTCCTCCTTTTAATTATTTTCTGGTTTAAATAATAAAGATTTAGGCTTAGCTTTATTAAATCTTTTCGCATAGGCTAGTTCATGATCAATAAGTTTAGAATCATAAAATCCCAATTCATTTGTTGATTTACTTTCTATTTCAAAATCTGTTTTACTTGATAAAAATATTTTTGTTAACTTTAATGTTGGATCAATTGTTTCAATTAATAAAGCAATTGCTTCATAAGGAGTATATTTTTTATAATTAAGTATATCTTTATCTAATTTATTTAAAATTATATAATAATTTGGACAAAGCGCATTATTTTCTTTACAATATTTTTCTTGAAGTTCTATAGCTTCTTTTTTTAATTCATCTCTTCTTTCAATAGTTAATTCATTAAATCCATCAAAAGAACTTGTTAGGTAGTAAAATTGATTTTTTGAACCATTTTTAAAAGCTTCATATTGAAATAATAAATTGTCAGTATTATAATCAATTGATCTTCTTGCTCTATATCTTGCTTTAATCATATAAATGACACTTCCTTTTCGTTAATGCCACATATTATATAATAACTATTAAAAAAAGTCAAAATTTGTGTTATAATTCTTTTGAGGTGCATTATGAAAATTAAATACGAATTATTAAAAACAGAAAAAAATACAAAAGCAAGAAATGGAATATTACATACAAATCATGGATCATATGAAACACCAATATTTATGCCGGTTGGAACACTTGCAAATGTTAAAACACTTGTTCCAGAAGAATTAAAAGAAATGCATAGTGCAGTAATATTATCTAATACATATCATTTATGGCTTAGACCTGGTGAAGATATAGTATCAAAAGCAGGGGGACTTCATAAATTTATGAACTATGATGGACCAATATTGACTGATTCAGGTGGATTTCAAGTATTCTCGCTTGCAAAACCAAAAAATATTAGTGAAGAAGGAGTTAAATTTAAAAGTCATATAGATGGAAGAGAATTATTTTTAACACCAGAAAAAAGTATTGGAATACAAAACAAATTAGATAGTGATATTGCAATGAGTTTTGATGAATGTCCACCAGCAAGTGCAGACTATAAATATATGAAAAATAGTATTGAAAGAACACTTAGATGGGCAAAAAGAGGAAAAGATGTACATAGTAATGAAAATCAATCATTATTTGGTATTATCCAAGGTGGTGCATATGAAGATTTAAGAAAATTTTCGGCAACAGAAACTGTTAAACTTGATTTTGATGGCTATAGTATTGGTGGAGTTGCGAATGATAATGAATCAAAAGAAGATATGTATAAAGCAATAGATTATTCAATTCCATATATACCAGAAAATAAACCTAGATATTTAATGGGTGTTGGAGAACCAGTCGATATTATAGAGGGCGTTATTAGAGGAATTGATATGTTTGACTGCGTTCTTCCAACTAGAATTGCAAGACATGGTAATGCCTTTACAAGAGATGGTAAAATGAATCTTAGAAATTTAAAATTCAGAGAAGATTTTACTCCTATTGAAAGTGACTGTGATTGTTATACATGTAAACACTATACTAGAGCATATATTAGACATTTATTAGTTGCGAATGAACAACTTGCAGGTAGATTACTTTCTATACATAATATTAGATTTTTAATAAGACTTACAGAAGATTTAAGAGAAGCAATTAAAAATGATAATATATTAGAATATAAAGAAGAATTTTTAAGTAGATATGAAAAAAATAAGAAATAAATCTTATTTTTTTTGTTTCTTAAAGTTAATTCCAATCATACTAGAAAGTACTAAAGTAACTATAGTAATTAAATAATAAATAATTTCTTTTATATTAATTTTATATTTAAATAATAAAGATAATCCTAAGAATATAACAATTGTAATAAAAGCCATTTTAAGTCCTTCAAGCCATCCTTTTTTATTACTTAATCTTCCAATTTTAATACCAGTTAAAACAAATATAAGAATAAAACTTATTATTTTTAAAGCATTATTAAATGAGTTACTTGTAATATTGAAATAATAAAGAATAGTATATATTAAAGTAAAAATTAGAATTAGAATAAATTCGTAAACAGTAGTTTTTAAATATTTCATATTAATCACCTAGTAAATATTATTCGTTTTGAATAAATTTTATACATTTAATCATAATAAAAATAGGTGATAATATGATTTGGACAATTATTTTTAGAACAGTACTATTTTATTTTTTAGTTGTAATAGCATATAAAATAATGGGAAAGAGAGAAGTAGGAGAACTTGGTGTATTTGATTTTATTATATCAATGCTTATATCACAATTAATCGCAATATGTATTGAGAATTATAAAGATCCTATATGGTTTGTAATTGTACCAACATTAATACTAGTTTTATTTCAAATTGTATTTTCATTTTTATCATTAAAAAGTAATAAATTTAGAGATATATTAGATGGAAAAGAAAGTGTAATAATATCAAATGGTAAGTTAAATTTTAGTGAAATGAAAAAACAGAAATATAATTTAAATGATTTACTACTTCAACTTCGTGATAAAGGAATAAGAACAATAGAAGAAGTAGATTATGCAATATTAGAAACAAATGGTAAACTATCAGTATTTCAAAAACAAGATGATAATAATAATGTTTTTCCATTACCATTAGTACTTGATGGTGTAATAGAAGAAAATAATTTAAAATTTATTAATAAAACAAGAAAATGGTTAAATAATGAATTAAATAAAAAGAAAATAAATCTTGATAATATTTTTTATGCTTTTTATAAAGATGATGATATATATGTAATAGAAAACGAAAATTAATTTCGTTTTTTTATATGTTTATTATATAATGTTAATGTTAGTTGACAAATTTCAAAGTTAAAATGCTTGAATGCAACTTATATATATTTTATAATGAACTTGAAATGAGGTGAAAGTATGTCTTTAGGAGAAAGACTATTAGATTTAAGAAAAAAGAAAGGGTTATCACAAGAAGAAATTGCAGGATTATTAGATGTATCAAGACAAACAGTAAGTAAATGGGAAACAGATCAAAGTACACCAGATTTTGATAAAATTATTCCTATTTGTAAGTTATATGAAATAGATGCGAATGAATTATTAACAGGTGAAAAAAGTAGTGTAAAAGCACCTAGCGATAATAGAAAAAGTGCGAAAACAATAAGCTTATCAATAGTTCTTTATATACTATCTACTGTATGGATTATTTTTGCAACAGCAACATTAAATAAACCAATACTTGGTGTATGTATATTTTTAATAATAATTGCACTAGCAACTGGATTTCTTATTTATAATGCCATCTTAAATAAAAAAGAGAAAAAACAAAAAACAAGAGAAGAAAAATTGGTAAGTCAGATAAATGAAATAATTACAATATTTATACTCGTTATATATTTTATTGTAAGTTTTACAACTATGGCTTGGCATATTACTTGGATTTTATTCATAATAAATGTATTAATTGAAGAAATAGTTAAATTGATTTTTTCTTTAAAAGGAGGTAAATAATGAAAAATAATAAAGTATTAACAATTGTTTTGATATGTATATGTTCTATTTTTACTATTTTATTATCTATATTTTTAGTAGTATCAATAAAAGATAAAAATAAATTTACATTTAATTTTGGTTTTCTTAAAAAAGGAGAAAGTAATAATTTAATATATAATGAAAGCTTTGATGATATAAATAAAAATGTTAATATTAAAGTTTCTTCATCTAATATTTATATAAAACATTCGAGTGATAATAAAACAACATTAAAAATGTATGGAAGTGAAAAATCAAAAGATGATTTAAAAGTAACAAACGAAGAAGATTTAAATATAAATGTTGAATCAAAAGGATGCATTGGTTTTTGTTTTAATAATGAAGTAGATAAAGTTATATTATATTTACCAGAGACATTTGATAAAAAAATAAATATTGAAAATTCTTATGGAGATGCAAAAATAGAAAAATTTGAAAATGTTATATTAAACGCAAAAATTTCATCGGGTGATATTAATGTAGATACTGTAAAAGAAATTAATATAGATAATGATTATGGGGATGTTTTTATAAAGAAAGTTGAAACTGCTAAAATTAATGCTAGTGCGGGAGATATAAAAATTGATGAAGTAAATAATATAAATGCGGATAATAACTATGGAGACATAAAAATTAAAAATGTATATAATTATATAAATTTAAATTGTGATTGTGGTGATATAAAAATAAATAATGCCGCTTTAAATAAAAATTCAGTAATTAAAGATGATTATGGTGATATTACTATTTCAAATATTAAAAATGTATATATTGATTCAAAAACAGATTATGGAGATAATGATATAAATAATAATGATAGAAAATCAGATATAGTTTTAAAGATTAAAAACAATTGCGGAGATATAAAAGTTAATTAATTTGACTTTTATATCTTTTTTGAATATAATATAGTGCGTTTGAAAAAAAGGTGATATTATGAAAGAAAACTTAATAAATTTAAAAAATCAATTAATTGAAAGCCAAAAAAATAATAGTGAACCAGGATATGTTTTTGTTAATGTAAATGATTCACTAGTAAATGGTGATACACATTATAGTGAGGAATATTATAACAATATGATTGTACCTGCGAATATAGCGGCATACAAAGTTATAAAATATTATGAGAGTCAACTTGAGAATCATAAAAAATTAAAACATACTACTTCAGATAAAGTAGATTTAGAAATAGGTATAGAAGTAGTTGTCAAAGGTAAGACATATGAGGCTGAAAAAAGAAAACATTATAAATATGAAGATATGGTTGTAATTGCGCCATATGCATTTACAGACTTAGGTCCAAAAGAAGATAGAATATATTTAGAAGATGTAATTGTTCCAGAAGAAGAAAAAGTTAAAACGCCATATATGGCAGTTAATTACGAAGAATTTTTTAAAGAAATGAAAGATTATGGATATGATTTTGGTGCTTCAACATATGTTGATTTACTTACAAGATTTAAAAACTCAGAATATATATATGATATATGGGATGATAAAATTTTAAATCCATCATTAAGCATTGAAGCAAGTAAACAAAAGAAATTAATGTAGTTCTAAACTATAAGAAATATTCATTTATATTATTAGGTGATAATAGTGGATATTTTCTATAGTTTTTTTATTACTTCTTTAGCAGGCTTAGCAACTATGTTAGGTACATTTGTAATATTTTTTTCATCAAAAAATAAAGATAAAATAATTATTTCTTCATTATCTTTTGCAGCAGGTGTTATGGTATGTGTTTCACTTTTAGATTTAATGCCAGAATCATTAAATATGCTTAATAATAACTTAAACTTATTTTTAAGTATTATATTATTTTTAATATTTTTGTGTATTGGTGTTTTAACATCTATGGCAGTAGATAAATATTTACCAGAAACAAAAGAAAATACAAAATTATATAGAGTTGGAATAATATCTATGCTTGCGATTATACTTCATAATATTCCAGAAGATTGTATTCAATATGTAACATGGTAAATTTAAATAGAATAAGGAAAACTGTTTCAATTTTCAATTATATAAAATAAGTATATGTTAACGAATAATGTATACTTTTTTTGATATTAATAATTTTCATATTTAAGGGGCTGTATTACAAAATTAATCGCGTTATAATTAATTTTAAAATTATATGAGAGGAGGGTGCAAAATGAAAAATAGGATATATTTTAAGATATATGCAAATAATACTTACTCTATATGCTATTACAAAGATAATAGTAAAAATTTATTTTTTAGTTTGCAGTCATTAATTAATTATTCATATAATCAAAATCGGATGTGTATATGTAACATTACATAGAATTAAATAAAAGAATGGAGGAAAGAAAATGCATAGAGAATTTCCATATTTAGAATGTACTTCTACCTTCTTTGATATGTTATATAAAGAATATGAAATTGATTTTAATCCTGAACTAACTGGAGAAGAATTAAGTATTAAAATTGATGATGAAATATTAAATTATATAAAAAAATAATGATGAAATAAACAAGTTGTGAATTCAGAATTTTGGTAAAATTTGTTAAAAAGTGTTGACAGACTCGTTTTAAAGTGGTAAATTAGATGAAAATTATTGAAAAAGTGGAGAAAGTATATGCATAATGATATTATAAGTTATTTTGATTTGAATATTATTAAACATTATAATCATGATAAATTACATCACTCATGTTTACTTTCTTCTGCGCAAAAATAAAACGGTGATTATGGCTTTATGCTGTAATATGCCGTTTTTTTGTTATATTTGGAGGTGATTAAAATGAATGAATTAACATTATATGATTTACTTGATAATGTAAAAAAGTATGATGAAGAAGGTGTTAATGAGGTAGCAAAAGCATATCATTATGCAGAAGAATTACATAAAGGCCAGTATAGACAAAGTGGAGAACCATATATAAGTCATCCACTTAATGTAGCATATATCTTATCAGAGATGCATGCAGATACAGATACAATATGTGCTGGACTCTTACATGATACACTAGAAGATACAAATACAACTAAAGAAGCAATAGCAGAAGATTTTAATAAAGAAGTAGCAAATCTAGTAGATGGTGTAACAAAAATAAGTAAGTTAAATTTTTCATCAAAACAAGATCAAAATATGGCAAATACAAGAAAGATTATTACTGGACTTACTGAAGATGTAAGAATAATAATTATTAAACTGGCTGATAGACTACATAATATGAGAACACTAGAATATAAATCAGAATTTAAACAAAAAGAAAACTCAATGGAAACAATGGATATATTTGTACCACTTGCTTATTATATAGGGTCATATAGAATAAAAAGTGAACTTGAAGATATATCACTTAGATATTTATATCCAGAAAAATATAAAAGAATAGAAGATATAAAACTAAGAATAGAAGATGATAGTAAGAAATGTTTACAAGAAATGTTTCAAACAATAAATGGAATATTAAGTGATAAAAATATACCACATGAAATAAAGATAAGAACTAAGAATATTTATGGAATATATAAAAGACTAGAACAAGGGCATAAAATATCAGATATACATGATCTATTAGCACTTAAAATAATGGTAGATGATATAGCAAATTGTTATCAAACACTTGGACTAATTCATTCAAAATATCATCCAATAAATGAAAAGTTTAAAGATTATATATATAATCCAAAAACAAATATGTATAGATCACTACATACAACAGTATTTGGAGAAGATGATAGACTTGTTCAAACACAAATAAGAACATTTGATATGGATAAAATAGCATCATTTGGACTAGCTACATACTGGGATATAGAAAAAGGGAATGCTAGAGATGTAATGCAAGAGGATTTGAAGAACAAGTATCAGTTCTTTAAAAGTTTGGCAGAAATAAATAGAGTATTTGGAGATAATCAAGAGTTTGTAAGACAAGTAAAAGAAGAATTATTTGCAGATAAAATATATGTATATACAACAAAAGGTGATATTATAGAATTACCAAAAGGAGCAACAGCAATAGATTTTGCATATAAAATACATTCAGATATAGGAAATACAATGGTATCTGCTGTAGTAAATGATAAGGTAGTAGATGCAGATTATGTTTTACATAATAAAGATAGAGTAAGAATAATTACAGATATATTATCTTATGGTCCTAGAGAAGAATGGATAGACAAAGTACAAACAACAAAAGCAAAAAGAAAAATAAAAGAATTTAGTAGAAAGTAAAAAAATGAGTTTATAGCGATCTCATTATAAAAAAATTAAAGAGGGAGGAATTTTATGATAACTATTAGGTATGAAAAGATGGGAATAATTATATGGAGTGATGTTGAAAAAAAATATTTTTTTACAAATGATAAAAATATTATAGATAAAACTAGATTACTTTGTAGAAAAATAAAGGATGAAAATGTTATAGATACTAAAGATGATTTAAATCAAGAATTAATAAGATTGGGGATATTATCTGGCGTAAGAGAGCTAGAGTGTTCAACTGAATATTTATCTGCTCCACTTGAATATTATTTTGATTTTACAAGTAAATGTAATTTAAAATGTACACATTGTTATAACAAAGAACACATATGTAATGATACTATTCCTAATAATAAAATAGAAAATATAATAAAAGATATGTATGATAATGGAATAATGAGGATACATTTAGCGGGTGGAGAGCCAACGATGGTTCCTGAAGGATTAGAAACATATATGAAAACAGCAAAAAAATATGGAATAACATCATCAATGTCGTCAAATGGTGTGGTTTTGACTGATGAGGTTATGAATATTATGTTTAATAATGATTTATTTTCAATTACTGTTAGCTTAGAAGGCCCTGATGAGGAAAGTAATAGCAAAATTAGAGGAAAAGGAAATTTTGATAAAGCAATAAGCAATATCAAAAAATTAGTGGATAGAAAAAAAGCTCTTTGTTCTAATACATTAGTATGTTTAAAAATGTCTTATGATACAAATATAAGTAAAGGTGATTTAAGAAAAATGATAGAACTTGCCTTGTCGTTAGGAGTTAATGTTCTTAAATTTTCTAATCCAGAAAGATGTATTTTTCACTCAAAAGGATTTTATAGTTCCGGTTATGATAATTATTACAAAGTGAATAATTACGTAATGGAACTAAAAGAAGAATATAAGAATGAAAATATATATATTAGCAATATTGCTAATCCAATTAATAATTGTGGACAAATAGGTTTACCAAATATGAGAGGTTGCATTGGAGCCCAAGAATTGATTGCTATTAATCCCGATGGGAGAATATCTCCTTGTTTAATGAATCAAATAAATCTTGGAAATATATATGACTATGACAGTATTGTAGATTTTTGGAACAATAATGATAAAATAAAAGAATATAGAAAAACTATTTCTAACTATGATTGTAATACTTGCAAATCTCATAAAGCGTGTAGAGGCGGTTGTCAAGTAAGAAAATATGTAGAATATGGTGAGATTATAGGCAGGGATCCACTTTGCCCAATGAAACAAAATATAAAAATATCAGATAATAAACATAAAGTTGATAAATTTAAAAACTTTTCTGAAATAAAGGTATTGCATTCACTATAAAAAGATTCTAGTTATTATACTCCAATGGAATATAATAATACAAAGGGTATTAATAATCCAGTTTTTACTATTTTTCTTGTAAAAATAAATTTAAAGAAAAAATAGCCTCAGTGTAAGTAAAATATCACTTACAAAAAATATTGTACGAGGAGGAATAATTTATGAGTAAATTATTATTAATGAGACATGGTAAATCGGTTGGTAATGAGAATAATATTATTCAAGGTGTTAGTGATTTTGCATTAACATTATCGGGTAAAAGAGATGTTGAAAGACTAGTATCTGAAAATATTTCTAAGTTTGATGATTACGAAAGAATAATTTCTAGTGATTTAAAAAGAGCTGTGCAGACAGCAGATATTTTAAAGGAAAAAGTTAATAAAAAAGTAGAATATGATCCTTTAGTAAGAGAAGTTTCAGCAGGAATATTGGATGGAGTTAGAAAAAAAGATGCTAGTGAGAAATATCCGTATTATTATGATATATGGAATAGCAGAGGGGATTTGGATAATATTCCTTTAGCAGAAACAGGTGATGAATTACAATCAAGAGTTTTAATGTTTTTGGAACAATATATGGATAATGATAAAAATGATATTATTGTTAGTCATGCAGCTTTTTTGAGAAGTTTATATAATACTTTGATGTTTCAAAAAAGAACTAATAAATTAAATTTGTCACACGATAATATTTATGAAATAAAAAATCCATGGGCTAATTTAAATGTAAAAAAACACGATATAGCAAAAAATTCTGTGGTTCATGAAATTTCAACTTATGAAAAAAAATATATTATGAAAAAAACGAAAAAAGAGCAAATTGAAATTTTAAAACGTGAAAAAGATTTATTAGACTTTTTGAACAAATATATTATTACTCCAAAAATTATTTCATATTCTAGTCGAAACGATTATAATCTTAAAATTTTAGAATATTCTGAAGGTAGAAATATTAATGATAATTCATTATCAAAAGAAGCAATTCAAAATACTTTAATTGAGGTTAATAAATTAGAAAATGCATTAAAAAAATATCCAAACGCAGAAGATTTTGAATTATTATCAATAAATAATGATTTTTTATCTACTTTAGATGAAATAAACAATTTAGAAATCAAAAAAATTGGTTTAGATGCATATTCCAATGAACATTTTATAAATGGTATAAAGAATGATAGTGTTCAATTAGTTCATGATGATTTGCATAGAGACAATATATTATATAAAAAAAATAAACCAATTTTGTTGGATTTTGAAGGATTAAAAAATACAGCTTCATCTTATCAACTTGCATCTCATTTAGCTGTAAATTATATTTTGTATGATGATAATATAAGTTTAGATTATTTAGTTAATTTATATCCTGAATCATCTGATTTGGATTATATTAGATCTTTAGTTATATATAGACTATTAAAAGGATATGCATTTTTTGAAAACAGATATGATAAATTTCATCAGAATGATGATTATTCTTTTGTTGAAAAATATAAGAAGACATTGAAAAGAATGGGGGAAAATAATTGAAAACAGTTATAATAAATTATTATTTAAGAATGAATGATTATCCATGTAAATATTCTTTAGCATCATTAAGATTGGGGGAGTATTTAAATAGTTTGAATATTGATATTGATATTTTTCCAGTTTTTTTAAATTCAAATAGAATTGATGAAATAGCAAAAGAATTGTGTGATAAATATGATATTATATGCATATCACATTATGTGTGGAGTAAGGACATAACCATAGATTTAATAAAAAAAATAAAAAGTATAAATCCAGAAAAAGAAATCATTATTGGAGGCCCTGAGGTAATATATACTAATTTAAATGATTTAGATGGATCCTTATTAATTTATGGCGAGGGGGAAAAATCACTATATAATTGCATTAAATATATTGAAAATGGTAAAAAAGATAATAGTTTTTTTGAAGACAATCCTAACGTTTTTACTAAAAATAAACCTAATTATAAGTTGGTTAAAAATGAATTAACTTATATTAATCCGCTTTTTACAAAATTTGATAATATTGGGGATGAATTCTTATATTATGAAACATCCAGAGGATGTGCATATAATTGTGCATATTGTGGATTTAAGAGTCGTCATGAAGTTGCTTATTTTGATTTGGATTTTGTAAAAGAAGAGATACGAAGAATTGGTATGCAAGGTTTTAAAGAGGTATTTGTTGTAGATGCAAATCTAGGTGGAACAAAAGAAAGAGCTAAAAGAATTATGGAATATTTTAATAAATATGCACCAGATAGCAAATTAACAATTTATTTAAGACCAGAGTTTATAGATGATGAATTTATAAGTATATTAAAAGATTCAAATTTGAAAGAAATTAGAATAGGAATACAAACTTTAAATGACAATGTTCCGAATTGGGTCAGATCTAATTCTCTTTACCATATAAAAGAGGAATTGCCAAAATTAAGCAAAAATAATATACCATGGAAGGTTGAATTAATTATTGGCCTACCAGGAGACAATATGGTAGGATTAAAGAAAAGCATAGATTTTGTAGAAGAAAATTTGAAACCAACAGAATATTGCTGTTATCCGTTGACCGTTATAAAAGGAACAGAAATGTATGAATATTATTTACAAGGAAAAATTAACATAGATAAATCAGGTATGGCAATTTCATCTTATAGTTATAATAATGATGAATTATTGGGTATGCAAGAGTATTCAAAGTTGAGAATGAATAAGTATTTACAAGCAAATTATCATGATTTAGATTTGGATAAAAAAATTAAAAGAAATAAAGTAATGATTAAATCAATTGAATAAATATGGGTTAACCAAAGAAATAATGTTATAATATAAAATAGAATAAAAAATAAAGACAGAATTTTCCTATCAGATTAAATATCCTGGTGGATATTATAATCATCAGACTATCAACTGTCAAAATAAATCAATTGTAAGTAAAAATTTAACTTACAAAATATATTATACGAGGAGTAAAGATATGAGAATAAAATTAAAAAATATAAAGAATATGAGAGATTTAGGAAATTATCCAACAAAGAGTGGAGGATATACTAAAAATGGAACTTTTTATAGAAGTGATTTGCCAAAGAATATGGATGATGAGGAAATTGAAAAAATATTAAAATTAAATATCTCAACTGTTATAGATTTACGAACTGAAGAAGAGGTAAATAGAAAACCAAATTCATTAAATATAAAAAATATTGATTATTATAATGTTTCTCTATTGGGTGATAGGTGCCCTGAATTTGAAAAAGATATTCCAATTGGGTATATGAATATTTTATCAAACAATGAGACAATGAGAAAAACATTTAAAATAATTTTAAATGCAAAAGGATCTGTTTTATTTAATTGTACTGCTGGTAAAGATAGAACAGGTGTGGTAGCTATGTTATTATTAAAACTTGCTGATGTGTATGATGAAGATATATTAGTGGATTATCAAATTTCTTACACGTATTTGAAGGAAGATATACGAAAAATGCATAAGGATAATCCAGATTTGCCTGCTTTTTTAGGTGAATCAAAAATGGAATATATGGAAGAAACTTTAGAAATGTTCAACAATAAATATGTTAATATAATAGATTATTTTACAAATTTAGGATTTTCTTTGGATGAAATATTAAAAATAAAATCCAAATTAGTGTAGACAAGAAAAAGTTAAAATGGTACAATATATGGAAAAATTTAACAAATAAATTTGTGTTTATTTTAATGGGGGATGAATGAAAAATGAGAGTATCAAATATTGGATTAATTTCAAAAAAAATTACAAAAGTAGATGAGCAATTTCCAGCACAGGATATATTATTGCAAACTGGACAAATTGAACAATTTGGAAGTGGAGTATATGCATATGGTCATATTCCATATTTAGTTAAAAAAAATATTGATAATATTATAAATGAGGTTTTAACAAAAAACGGATGTTCAGAATTATCATTACCAATACTACAACCTGAGCAGATTTGGAAAGAATCTGGAAGATTAGATAAATACATCAGTGAAGATGTTATGCTTCAATGTTTAACTAATAAGGGTAATTATTGTTTGGCACCAACAGCTGAGGAAGCAGTAGTTCATTATATCAAAAGTAGATTAACATCATATAAACAATTACCTGTAACATTTTATCAAATTGGGCCAAAATTTAGAAATGAGATTAGAACAAGAGGGTATTTATTAAGAGGAAAATCGTTTGATATGATGGATGCTTATAGTTTCGGAAGAAACTATGATGAAATGAAGCAGGAATATGAAAAAATGAAGAATGCATATTTGGAAATATTTAATAAGTTAGGACTTAAAGTTCAACCTGTTGGTGCTGATAATGGTAGTATTGGCGGAAGTAAATCAGAAGAATTTATGTGTATTTCAAATATTGGAGAAGATAATATTTTAGTTGATGACATTACAGGGAAAGCTTTTAATTCTGAATTACTAGAAAGAACTGATTGCAATGAATATTTAAAGAATAATCATGGTATCACCAATGTTGAGGGATTAAAAATAAAGAAGGCTGTAGAGTTGGGACATATCTTTCAGCTTGGAGATAAATATACAAAATCTATGAATGCTACATATATAGATGAAAACGGTAACAAAAAAAATTATATAATGGGATGCTATGGTATTGGAGTTAGTAGAACACTTGCTATGTTATATGAAAATAGTTTAATTAAAAAAAATGGTAAAATTGAGGGGATTTCGTTACCAATAAGCATAAGCCCATATTTATTGTATATGATTCCCAAATTAGATGACAATGATAAAAGTCAACAATCACAATTTGTTTATCATATGTTGAATAGTAATGGGATTCCAGTATTATATGATGATCGTAATTATTTATCAATTGGATCAAAAATAAAAGATAGTAAAATGATTGGAATACCATATGTTGTGATTTTTGGAAAAACTTTAGATGAAGGTTATGTTGAGGTTGAAAATAATTTGACCGGTGAAAAAACAAGAATGAGTATTGAAAATTTAATAACATCATTTAGTATACTAGAAAGCAATAGATTACTTGATATAGAAAGTTTAATGAATAAAGAGGAGAGGTTATCTGAAAATAAAACAACAGACCAAGTAAAAAAATTAAGGTATCGTAGGCAATAATAAAATTAATGATTTATATGTAAAAAATCTTAGTGGGGTGCATATATATGAATTGGGCTTTGGAAGAAGCAAAAAAATTAAATGAAAAATATCCTGATAGAGAAGAATTTGTAATAGCATCAGGTGTTAGTCCATCGGGATTTATTCATATAGGAAATTTTAGAGAAATTGTTACAACATTTTTTGTCGGAAAAGAATTAGAAAAATTAGGCAAAAAAGTTAAATTTATTTTATCATTCGATGATTTTGATAGATTTAGAAAAGTTCCAAATGGAATGCCTGAAAGTTATAACAAATATATAGGTATGCCTTATACGAGCATACCTAGTCCATTTAATAATGACAAGATATATGCAGAAGAAATGGAAGAAAGATTTTTAGGAGAATTAGGTAGATTAGGAATTCATCCAAAATCAATATTTCAAACTGAAAAATATAAGAGTGGAAGGTATGATGAAAAAATAAAATTAGCACTGGAATACAGAAAACAAATTTATGATATAATTGCTAAATGTAAATGTCAATAACTTTTGGACAAAAATGTCAATTTCAAAGTTGGACAATTGTGATGGTTAATCTTATGAAGTCAACGCGAAAGCGCTGGCTTTTTTTCTATTAATTTTAATTAATCCTTTACATATCATAATTCTAGCTTTGAATCTTCTGAATGATCTAAAACCAAAGGCTATTCTTTTTAATACTTTTATAAAATTATTATTTCCTTCAATAAAACCATTGTGATAGTTATTATTAAATGTGTTATATATTTTATCTTTAAATTCAGTTAAAGTTTTAATAGATGTTTTCATATAATCTGATATTAAACTATTAACATTATTTATTGCATATATAAAATTATCATAATTCTTTTCTCTAATTGATTGAAGTAATTCTTGATACTTATAATAAGTAGTTTTTAGTTCAACACTTTGATCTAAAATATAATTAACTACATCAATTTCGGTCATTAAATTAGGAAAACAAGTATATTTTTTTCACTTTGAACAATCTAATTCATTTCTATCTTTTAAAATTAATTTCCAATATCTTTTCATTTTATTATAAGCGTTTTTATTACTTTTCATAGCACGAATTCTGGTTTTATTAAGTGACCTAGATATAAGTTGAACTAAGTGAAAAGTATCAATGATTATTTGAGCATTAGGGAACATTTTTTGTATCAAGGAAAAATAAGGAGAATACATATCAATAATAATAAATTTTACAGAATTTCTGGCTTTAAAAGAATAATAACCAAAATATTTTAATAAACTTAATAACTTTCTATCTTCAACAATATCAATAGTTTGTCCAGTTTCACCATTACACATATGAAAACTCATAGCACCATCAGCAGATTTTACTGATTTAAATTCATCAAATGATAGAACTTTTGGTAAGTAGTGCTTATAAAGCTTTTGGGTATCATAATAAGAATCCATAATTCTTTCAACTGTATTAGGAGAAACATTATTATTTTTAGCTATATCTTTTTCAGAAATTTTATTTCTTAACTCATTAGCTATTTTCCATTTAGTATTTTTTGATATGAAACATCCGTATTCTGTAACATTATCTCTTAATGTAAAAGCTTTACCACAATGTTTACAAAGATATCTTTGTTTCTTTAATCTAAGAATAGTTTTAAATCCAGCACCATCAGGAATTTTAATATTAGAAGTTATAAAACCATGTTTTTCAAATTTATTATCAAAAAGAACACCACATTTTTCACAACAAATAGGTTGATAGGTTAGAGTACCTTCAAAAACTTTATGAAATATTCCTTTAAATTTTTCTTTATGATAACAATTTTCATAAAATTTAATATTATTATCTTTTAATTCTAACATTTCTATAATATAATTTAATTCAGACATATAAGTACCTTCTTTCGTGTTTGTTTAGTCACTTACATTGTATCAAGGTTAAACTTATATGTTTTTTATTATGAAAAAAAATGCATATAATGTTTTACACATTACACACACTAAAAATTATACAACCAGTTTAAAACTATAATCTTTTTTTATTTATGATTAATTAATAAAACAATTAAAATCAGCATATTTTTAAATAGATAATCATTATATAATGTTTAAGATAAAAAGGGGGAATAAAAGAATGAAAGATAAAAAATTAAAATTTAATATTTTTTATAATGAACAAGGAGAAGAATTAGAAAAATTAGTAATTAAAGCACTAATAAATTATTTAAAATCTAATGAAAATAGTAGGCTGACTAAATGTTAAAACCGCGATATAACAATTATGAAAATTTAAATAATATTCTTTATGTGAAGGAGGAAAAATGTTTAATACAATAGGGAATATAAATAAAAATTTTTTGGTTGCTATTTATATAAGATTATCTAAAGAAGATGACAACTTAGGTGAAAGTGAGAGTATTCAAAATCAAAAATTATTATTAACAAAATATGTTAAGGGGCAGGGATTAACTTTAGTTGATACATATGTTGATGATGGATTTACAGGTACTAATTTTAATAGACCAGCATTTCAAAGAATGTTAAATGATATAGAACTTGGTAAAATTAATATGGTTATAACAAAAGATTTATCAAGACTTTCAAGAGACTATATTGGAACTGGTGAATATGTAGAAAAATGGTTTCCAGCACATGGTGTAAGATATGTTGCTTTAACAGATGCAATTGATACATTTGTAGATTCTGCAAATAATGATATTGCGCCATTTAAAGCTATTTTAAATGATATGTATGCTAAAGACTTATCTAAAAAAATTAGAACTGCACTTCATACTATGCAAAGTGAAGGTAAATGGGTTGGTGGATGTCCGCCTTTTGGATATAAAGTAGATCCTAATGATAAAAATCATTTAGTCATTGATGAAGTAGAAGCACCAATAGTTAGAAGAATATTTAATATGTTTTCTAGTGGTATTAGAATTAATAAGATAAGAGATACTTTTAATAATGAGAATATACCTACATTTTCTACAACTAGAAATAGAAATTTTACAAGAAATGGTAGTAATGGAAATATTTATGGCTATTGGTGTAATACTACAATAAAAAAGATATTACAAAATAGATTATATACTGGAGATATGATTCAAAATAGACGCTCTAGGATTAGTTATAAATATCGTAAAATAATTTGTAATCCCAAAGAAAATTGGATAATAGTAGAAAATACTCATGAAGCTATTATTGATAAAAATACTTTTAATAAGGTACAACAATTATTACCAAAACAGCATCAAAGAAATGATAAAAAAGAATTATTTTTATTAGATGGATTATTAAAATGCGCTGATTGTGGTCATAATATTGGAATTCGCGCAAGACGCGCTAATGGAAAAAGTACAACTGTCTGCAATTATTATAGAAAATATAATAAAGATTTTAGATTATGTACTGCTCACGGTTTTGATTATGACACTTTAGAACAAGGTATAGCAAATGAAATTAAGAAAATAATATATTTAGTTAATAATGATAAATTAGAGTCAGAAATACTTAAAAAATATAAAAACAATAATATATTAGATACTTATAGTAAAACAAAACAAAAATTAGAAAATGAACTTGATGCTATAAAAAATAATTTAGATAATATGTATATTGATAAACTACAAAATAAAATAACTGAAGAAATGTATCAACGAATACAAGAAAAATTAAATAGAGAAATATCTTTAAAAAAAGATAAATTAAATGAAATAAATAATTATTTAGATAAAGTTAATAAAGATGAAGATTCATTTAAAACAATAAAAAAAGAAGTTTTAGAATTTAAAGATAGATATCCAACTAGAGATTTGATTTTAAAATTAATTAAAAATATTTCTATACATGAAGATGGAAATATTGATATTTATTTTAACTTTAAAGAATTAGATATAATTGATAAAATGACTGTGTTATAATAGTTATATAGTTGGGATGTGATTGTTTTGAAAAAAATATTAGCTTTTGTTATAAGAAATGATAAATTATTGCTTTTACTTGGAAGTGATAAAGACCCTCAATTCAAAGAATCTTTTTGGTATGTTATTACTGGCGGAGTAGAAAATCAAGATAAAAACTTATATGATACTGTAAGACGTGAAGTTAAAGAAGAAACTAATTTAAATCTAAATAAAATAATTAACTTAAACTTAACATTTGAATATGAATCACTTGGCAAGTATTGTATTGAGCATGCTTTTGTTTCGTATGCTGACAATGATGAAATAATACTTAATGAAGAAAGTATAGATTATAAATGGTGTTCTTTGGATGAATTTATTGAATTGATAAAATGGTATTATGATAAAAAGAACTTAAAAGAATTATTAAAAAATTATATAAATTAAAGGCTTTACTTTAACTTTAAAGAGTTAAATTTTATTTATAATAACCGTGATACCTGATAAATTCAATCAGAAGGTATCGCAACATTTATGGCATCAAGTATGGATAAAACACTCGGAATAAGTTTAGCAATCGCAATAGCTATGCATAATTTACCAGAAGGAATAAGTATTGCAGTACCAATTTATTATTCTACAAATAAAAAATCAAAGGCATTTATTTATACATTTATATCAGCTATTTCAGAACCATTTGGTGCATTAATAGCATTTATCTTTCTAAAAAACTTTGTAAATGATATATTCATGGGATTATTATTTTCATTTATTGCTGGAATAATGATACATATATCATTTTATGAATTACTTCCAGAATCTAAAAGATATAAAAACTATAAACTAACATCCATATTCTTTATTATTGGAATTATATTTATGTGTATTAATTTATTTTTATTTTAAAAATAATGTCGATTAAAACTAGTATTAATTTAAGAATTATCCTCGTAATATTTTTTAGGAGGAATAAGAATGAATAATTATTTTAATAGTGGACTAAATGATGAAGAAGTAATTAAATCTAGAAAAAAATATGGTAGTAATAGTATTGCAGAAAAAAAACAAAACAAATTTATAGACTTTTTACTTGATGCACTAGCAGATCCAATAATAAAAATACTACTAATAGCGCTTGCGATAAAACTGATATTCTTATTTAAAGACTTTGATTTATTTGAAACTCTTGGAATAGTGATTGCTATATTTGTCGCAACATTTATATCATCACTTTCAGAATATGGTTCAGAAAAAGCATTTAATAAAATGCAAGAAGATGCATCTAAAATAAAATGTAAAGTAAAAAGAAATGGAAAAATAGTAGAAGAAAAAATAGATGATATAGTTGTAAATGATATTGTTTTTTTAGAACCAGGTGATATGATTCCTGCGGATGGTTATATAATTGATGGAGAAATAAGTGTTGATGAATCATCACTTACTGGTGAAAGTGCTGAAGTATATAAATATAAAGTAGATGGAGATATTACTGATAAAAATAGAGTGTTTAGAGGAACAGTTGTATATTCTAAAAGAGCATGCTTTAAAGTAGATAAAGTTGGAGTTAATACTATGTATGGTGAAATAGCAGAAGAATTAAATGAAAAGACGGAAGATTCACCATTAAAATTAAGACTTGCAGCCTTAGCTAAAACAATAAGTAAAATAGGTTATATTAGTTCATTTGTTGCTGCTTTTTCATATCTTTTTGCAGTCTTTGTAATTCAAAATAATTTTGATATAAATTTAATAAGAGAAGATATAGTAAATATTCCATTTTTATTTAAAAACTTATTATATGCGCTTACATTATGTGTAACTATAATAGTAGTCGCAGTTCCTGAAGGACTTCCAATGATGATTACTTTAGTATTATCTACTAATATGAAAAAGATGCTTAAAGATAATGTTTTAGTTAGAAAATTAACAGGAATTGAAACATCTGGATCACTTAATATTTTATTTACTGATAAGACAGGTACACTTACAAAAGGAAAGTTAGAAGTAACAAGCGTAATACTTGGTAATTTAAAAGAATATAATGAAGAATTTGAAATGCTTAATAATAAAAAATATCATGATTTATTTTCTCTTAGTGTTGTTTGTAATAATGATAGTAACTATGATTCAGAAAAAGATGAAATATTTGGGGGTAATATAACAGATAGAGCACTTTTATCATTTGTTCAAAATAAAAAAAGTGCTGTAAGAAGGGTAGATAGTATTCCATTTGATAGTAAAAATAAATATGCGGGAGTTAAAATAGACAATAAATATAAAATAAATTTGGTAAAAGGCGCACCAGAAAAATTACTTGACTATTGTAAGTATTATGTTGATGAGTTTGGTGAAAGAAAAGAATTTAAAAATAAAGATAAAGTAAAAGAAAAAATAGAATCATTAACAAGTAAAGGGATAAGAGTTTTAGTTCTTATTACAAATAATAATTTAGATTTAAAAAACTTTAGAAATTCATCTTTAGTTGGAGTAGTATGTTTAAAAGATGAAATAAGAAAAGAAGCAGTATCAGGCATTAAACTTATGAAAGACGCTTCAATACAAACTGTTATGATAACAGGTGATAATAAAAAAACTGCGATTAATATCGCAAATGAATTATCATTAATTGAAAAAAGTACAGATATTGCACTTACTTCAGATGAATTAAATAGTATGACAGATGAAGAAATAAAAAAGATTTTACCTAATTTAAGAGTAGTTGCAAGAGCACTTCCAAAAGATAAAAGTAAACTTGTAAAAATTGCTAAAATGAATAATTTAGTTGTTGGTATGACAGGGGATGGAGTAAATGACGCTCCTGCACTTAAAAAAGCAGATGTTGGTTTTTCAATGGGAAGCGGTACAGAAGTTGCTAAAGAAGCAAGTGATATTGTAATACTTGATGATAACTTTTTATCAATATCAAAAGCAGTACTTTATGGTAGAACAATATTTAAAAGTATAAGAAAGTTCTTAATTGTACAACTTACAATAAACATGTGTGCTGTTTTTATATCTGTAATATGTCCTTTTATAGGAATAGATACACCAGTAACTGTTATTCAAATGCTTTGGATTAATATGATTATGGATACACTTGCAGGACTTGCATTTGCATTTGAGCCACCACTTATTGACTATATGAAAGAAAAACCCAAAAAGAAAAATGAGCCAATAATAAATAGATATATAATTAGTGAAATTGCTGTAACAAGTATTTATTCTAGCTTCTTATGTTTATTTTTCTTAAAATCAGATTTTATAAATTCATTATTTAGAACAAGTGCAAATAATGCATATATAATGAGTGCTTTCTTTGGATTATTTATATTTATAGATATATTTAATAGTTTTTCAGCAAGAACATCAAGAATTAATATTTTTTCAAATATTGAAAAAAATAAAACATTTATATTAATTATGGCATTTATTACAATTGTTCAAATAATTTTAATTTATTTTGGTGGTACTATGTTTAGAACAAAATCACTTACTTTATTTGAATTTTTAGTGATGCTTACACTTGCTATAACTGTTATTCCAGTAGATTCATTTAGAAAATTTATATATAAGAAAAAATATGGTACTGAGAATGTATAAAATATCTTTAAATAATAATAAAAATATTATATAATCATCTTAGAGGTAGGTGATTTGTTTGAAAGAAATAAGTAAAAATTATTCAAAAAGAATAGATACAAGGGAAGAACTTTTAGAAAGGTTAAATTTATATAAAGGAATATTATCCGATCATGTAGTTGAATATTTAAATTCTATAATAGAACTTGATTTTTCTGTTTTAAAAGAATATTTAAGTATCGAAGAAATAAATGCTTTATCTGAACTTGATATATATAAAAGAGCAGCAATATATAATATATACAATAGAGCATTAAAAACAGTTCAAAAGAATAGTGAAAAACTTAGAATTTATGGTAATGAATATGGGGTTCCTGGCTTAAATATTTTTATGCCATTAAAAGCAAAGAATGCTAGAGTTTTTTCGTATAATTACGGTGAAAGCCCTAAAATAAGAGAAAAAGTACCAGAAGGTTATACTACTAAAAATTTAGGTAATATATCTTTATATCAAGTACTTGAAAATGATAGTCTAAGACAAATAGAACTTGAAAGAATAATGAAAAAACTTGAAAATTTATATGATGAAAGCAAGAATTTATCTTTTTTAGAAAAAAAGAATGCTGCTTATGTATTCGCACTTACTCAAGAAATAGAACGATATGAAAGAATGTTTACAGAACTAGATAGTAGACATGGTTTAACAGATGAAGAAAAAGTTATGATGGAAACAACTAATATAATTCATGATGCATTTTTAGATGATTATTCATTATCACATAAGAAATTTGATGATGAAAGTAAAACATATAATAAAAAATCAGAAAGTAAAATGGAAAAAACACTAGTTAAGAAAATGCCTAACTTAATAGTTAAAGATAATATTAAATATTTATAGAGATTTTTAATCTCTTTTTCTTTTGTACATTGACAAATATATGTGTTTTGTGTTAAAATTCTATTGTTTGTAAAGCCTCTTGGCTCTACAACCGCACTAATAAGGTTTAAGTAAGCTTAGAGTAAGCACCTTAAAGGGCGAGTCTTAGAATATTAAAGAAGGAGGTACTAATATGAAAGCAATAATTGAAACTGGTGGAAAACAATATACTGTTACTGAAGGAACTGAAATTTATGTTGAAAAAGTAACTGGTGAAGCTGGAGATACTGTAACATTTGACAAAGTATTAATGTTAGATGGTAAAGTTGGTATGCCATATGTTGAAAACGCTAAGGTTGTTGGTGAAATTGTTAAACAAGGTAAACAAAAGAAAGTTGTAATTTTCAAATACAATGCTAAGAAAAATTACCATAAAACTCAAGGTCATAGACAACCATATACTAAAATTGTTATTAAATCAATTAAATAGTTAGGTATAAAATGATAAAAGTTGAAATAGAAAATAATAAAATAGAAATAAAAGGACATGCTAATTATGATGATTACGGAAAAGATATCGTTTGTGCATCAGTTAGTTCAATAGTAATAACAACAATAAATGCTATTATAGAATTTGATCCTGAATCTATTTATTATGAAGAAAAAAATAATAGAATTTTAATTGAAAAACTAAAAGACGATGATATTACTAATAAACTTATTAATAATATGATAGAACTTTTAGAAGAACTTGAAAAAAGTTATAAAGATAATATAAAAATAATAAGGAGGTAAACTATGTTAAAAATGGTTTTAGATATACAAAGATTTGCCCACGTTAAAGCACAAGGTTCAACTCACAATGGTCGTGATAGTGCTGGTAGAAGATTAGGCGCTAAAGCAGCAGATGGTGAATTTGTTAGTGGTGGATCAATTATTTACCGTCAAAGAGGAACTAAAATTTATCCAGGTCACAATGTAGGAATGGGTGTTGATCATACATTATATGCTAAAGTTGCTGGATATGTTAAATTCGAACGTAAAGGTAGAGATAAAAAACAAGTTAGTGTTTATGAAGAAAAATAATATCATCTTAGGGTGATATTTTTTTATTAACCTTTCAGGGCGTTGATTTGCTTTTGCAAATTAATCAAAAAAACCACGTGCTATGCGCGTTGGAGTTAAAACCTTATAGGTTATAAGACATCTCCTATGTTATAATTTGAATGTTCAAGTCAAATTTAACACAAAAAGGAGAGATGTCTTATAGCAAAAAGTTTATCACATACAAGGTATAATTGCAAATATCATATAATATTTATACCAAAATATAGGAGAAAAGTAATATATAATAAATTAAGAAAAGATATACAAAAATATATAGTAGATTTATGTAAGTGGAAAGGAGTAGAAATAATAGAGGGACATTTGATGCTAGATCATGTACATTTGTTAGTAGAAATACCACCACGAATAAGTATATCAAATTTTATGGGATACCTAAAAGAAAAAAGTAGTTTGATGATATTTGAACATCATGCAAATTTAAAATATAAATTTGGAAGTAAAACATTTTGAGCAACTGGCTACTATGTAAGCACAGTTGGCCTAAATGAAGCAACGATGGCAAAATATATAAGAGAACAAGAAAATGAAGATATGATTAAAGATAAAATAACGAAGAAAGAATTCATAAACCCTTTTAAGGGTATGCTAAAGTGATAGTGCATAAGGCTTGAACAAAGAGAAAGCAAGCCTTCATATGAGGGCTTGCAAATAATATAGCCTTATATGCTTAGAGAATACCACGTCTTTTTAGGCGTGGTTGTTATTTTTTATGTAAAAATGGCTTGAATTAATTTTATATTAGAGTTAACATACAACACGATGATAGGAGGAAATTAAAAAATGAGTTCAGATTATATAAAAGTAGCAAGAAAGAATATACATAAAATGAGAAAATATTATAATACAATTATATTAGCAGAATGTGTAAAAGAAAACTATGAATTATTAAATAATAAATATGATGGTGTTACAGGGAATGATGTTTATTCTGATTTTAAGAAAGCAGAAAAATATGATGAAATGGAAAAAGGAGAATTAATTAAGAATGCTCTTGTGTATTTAAATATGAAATATGGATATCCTATAAAAGATGATATATATAAACGATTTGAAGAAATTGATTTTGATGAGGATAAGAAAAAATGATTGAAGATGAATTTGATAAATATATGATAGAAGAAGTAATACCTAGTGTAATTGCATATTATATAAAAGTATATTATGATGAAAAAAGTAATTGCTTATTTGATAATTATGTTAATTCTGCTTTAGCATTATTTAATGGTTATGAAGAATGTATTGATGATATAAGTTGTGATGTGGAAAGAATATTGAAAAGTAAATTTAAATTATTTATTAAGAATAAAGAACCTTTGATGTTAAAAGGTATTTAATTATTTTAAAAATTTCTTAATTTTATGGTATTAGCATAAATGTGTAGATAATCTTAAAAATAAAAATATAGAAAAATCCGCATTTTTATACTAGTATTTTTATATGTTTATATAATGAACTATAATAAAATTCGATATTACCAAAAGTTATAGCAATTATAACATATTAATGTTTGACATTATAACAAGGCATGAATATAATATTAACTAACAGGTGATACTATGAATAATATTAATTTAAATTCGTTAAAAATATTTTTAGAGGTAGCAAATTCTAATAGTTTTTTAGCTGCATCAAATAAGTTATTTCTTTCACAACCAGCTATTAGTAAGAGTATTTCTAAATTAGAGGATGATTTAGGATATCAATTATTTTATCGTGCTAATAAAGGAATTTCTTTAACACCTTCTGGTAAGGTTTTACAAAAATATCTTAACGAAACCAAAGATTTATTAGAATCGTTTGATAGAGTTTTAATTTCTATGAATGACATTGAAGAAGGTAATCTAGTAATTGGCGTACAATCACATATAGTAAGAAATTATCTAATGGATAAGATTTCACATTTTTACACAAATCATCAAAAAATAAAGATTCAATTGATAGATAATTCTACATCACAATTGATTGAAAAACTAGAATCACGTTCTATTGACTTTGTTATTGATGCTTCACCCATAAAAACAATTTATAATAATATTAGTGTTTCACCTATCACAGAATTAGATACTTGTTTTATAAAATCAGTAGAAAATAAGAATATTTATTCTAGTTTAGATGATATGCAGTCTGAATCGTTAATATTTCCATCATCTAGGAGTTCGCTGAGAAAAAATTTAGATAAAATATGCGAAAGTAAAAATTTAATACTTTCACCAAAATTAGAATTTGAAACGGAGGAACTAATTATTGATGCTGTGAGAAGAAATCTTGGCGTTGGATATGTTGTTTCTCCAGCAGTAGAATATTTAATAAAAGCAAATATTCTTAGTAAAATAGAAATAAAACAAGATTTACCAAAATTAGAAATTAATTTAGTAAGTATTGATAATAATTTAACTAAAATTGCAAAATTATTTATAAAGGAAGAAATATTAAATGAAAAATAAGTTGTTGAAGTTTTATGATGAAAAATATGATCTAAAAAAATTTGAAGATAATGTATCTACTCTTGATGTTGTTTTTTTAATATACGATTGTGATAATAATTATTATTTTAATAAAGATGATTTATTAGGAGAAAAAAAGCCTAATCAAATATTAAAAATTATACATGATTATAATAAAAAATATAAATTAAAAATTACTAATTTTTATCCAATTTGTTTTTGTGATAAAACACTTGTAATTGCGTTTAAGGCAGATAATATTAATTCAAATCTTAATAAATACAAATCGAATCAAGTATTAAGTAAATATAAATTTTTAATAGAATATCATCAAAATAATTTTGAGACAATGTTTACTTCTACAACTATAAAAAATGAAATAAAAGCATCTCAAAAAAATAAAAAAAGATATTTTATTCATGAAAAAATTATAAAAAAATACATATTGACAAGTAAAAAACGAAAAAAAGATGAATTTAAAAGTTTACTTAATAATCTTATACCAAATAAATCATCTATTATAGACGTATCTTGTGGTGATAATTCTGATATATTTCCACTTGCTCTTAAAAAAAAGTATAAAGTAATAGTAGGGAATGATATCTGTATAAATTATTTAAATACACAAGAAAATTATGGAGTTATTTATACAAACGATGATATAGAGCAAAATTTAATAAAAGAAGGTAGCTATGATGTAAGCTTTTGTAAAAATACTTTACATCATATGAGTAATTTAAGTAACATAAATAATACGCTGCAATTTCTAAATAAAATATCAAATGAAATTATAATTGTAGAAATATCTAATCCATTGGAACAAGGAGGATTACCTAAATTTTTGAATAAATATTTATATACTTGGTTTCTAAAAGATTTAGGAAGATGTTTTTTAAATAAAGTGCAGTTTAAAAATATAATAGAAAAAAATTTTACAAATCATAAAATTGATTATTATGAGTTTTCAAATATTTTAGGAACATATATGATTGCTAAAATAGTAAAGGAGAAAAAATAAAATGAAAATAAAAGTGGAAACAGAAGAAAAATATTATTGTATGGAGCCCGAAAGATTAATTTCTATTGCTGAAATGCAAAATTTTAAATTAGTAAAGAATGTAGTAGAGTCTGATGAGTATTTTACTGATATTGATAGTGAGTATATAAAAAATAGAACTTGTTTAAGAATAAGAAAGAGTAACAATGAAACTATGGAGGTAACATTTAAAGGAAAGTCTGATTCATTATTAGGCCAATATTGTAAATTAGAAAATAATATTAATGCAGATATTAATCAATATGAAAATTATGTAACATTATTTTCATCATTAGGTTTTTATAGTTATTGTGAGGTAATAAAAGAAAGAATGGTCTATAAATTATCTACCGACAAATACGATTATAGTATTATGATAGATAAAATTTCAGGTATAGGTGGCTTTGTCGAATTTGAAATTATGTCTAATAGAGAAGATGCTAAAAGAAAAGATTTATATGATGCGTTACATTTATTTGTAAATAAATTTGAATCATTAAATTTAAAAGAAGCAACAAAACCATATAGAGATATTGTTGCTGATAATGTTTATGATAATCTATTTAAGAATAAAGAAATAAGCGAGATAGTATTAAATTTAGATGATGAATTAGAATTATTAGAAAAAGATTTCTTTAAAAAATATAAAGATAAAATTACAGATAAACTTGGTAGTAATATTAAGTGGGGAGAATATAAAAAGAATAAGGATGTGGATTCAAAAATAATTGATTTAGTAGATGAATATTTAGATAATATGATAATTGATAATAAAGAGTTAATAGTTTGCTTTAAACTATTAGAAAAAATAAAATATAAGAAATCTTTTGTTACTAATATAAATGAAGTGTTTTATACACATTTATTTGCTAAATTAAATATTGACATAAAAAACATTATATACATTCAAAATAAATTGTATAAAAGTTTTAAAGATAGTAGTAACGTAGTTATATTAAATGAAAAAAATATAAGAAAGATAAATAGTATATTATTTATGGTGATTAACCATGAAAACTAAAGCTTTATTATTAGATCTTGATGGAACATTAATTAATAGTGAGTATGCTTTTTATAATTGTTTTAAAGATAATATTTATAATGAATGATCAAAGAAAGTAACTTTTGATGAATATACAAAATATGAACTTGAAAGAAATGCAATGTTATTAAAATATATAGAAAAAAGTATAAAATAAAAATAGATTCTGAAAAAATTATGAAGAAAGTTTATGATTCATATGTTAATTATTTTAAAAAAGTAATATTGAAAGATGAATCAAAGGATAATTTTGAACTTTTAAAGAAATTAAAAAAGTATTATAAATTAGCTCTTGTAACTACTTGTAAAAGTGAATATATAAATATATTACTTGAAACATATAGTATAGAAGATTTATTTGATTATATTGTAGCAAGAGAAGATGCAAAAAATTTGAAACCTGCTCCAGATGCCTACTTAAAAACATTAGAATATTTGAATTTAAGTCCAACAGAAGCTATTGCTATGGAAGATTCAAAAAGAGGTGTAGAAGCGGCAAAATCTTGCAATATTAAAACCGTAAAAGTAGATAATTTTACTGTAATTAAATATAATATTGATGGAATAATTGAGGAAGAATTTGCTAATAAATATTTAAAAAAGTTATTAATGAATAATGAGAGTCATTTTTGAAATGATTCTTTTTTATATTGTTATAACTTTTAATAATAATAAAAAACTCTTTGATTGATATAACAAGGTTTTATAATAAAAAAGTCTTATAATTCCTATGAAAAAAAGGTATTTTACATCTAATATAAAGTATAGTAAACTTAAATTGAAAGGGGGGAAAAGTCATGATAGAATACTTTAGAAAAATGGCTTTAAAATATAATATTCCTTTAGAAAGTGTTATTTCAATTGCATTAAATAGATATGGTATTATTGCAAGTGATATTGAAGATAATAGAATTAGATTTTATTTAAAAATGTTAAATTCAAATAATAGTACTTTTTTTGCAGTATGCGTAAATACATATTTAGATTCACCATTTATTATGAAGGATAGTAATTTGTTTCTTGATGATGTTAAAATAGGTACAATATTTGGCATTGAAAAAGATACTTGTAACTCTACATATTTTAGAAATGAGAAAAAGGATATAACTTTTAATTCAAATTAAAGAAGCCAATGTAGAGGATGTAAATTTTGTGGAACATATAGTTTAGATACTGATTCGATTAATTTTTCAAATAAAGAAAATATTATTATGTATTTTAAAAAATTACTTAGTGATAACAATATATCTGATATGGGTAAGATAGATAGTGTAACTATATGTACTGGATGTTTTAAAAATGAAGATAAATTAGTTGAACATCTACTATTAATTAACGATGCATTTAAAAGTTTAAAATTTAATGGATCAATAAACTATATTGGTTCACAACTTAGAGATTATAACAAGATAAAAATGCTAAAACAGAAAATACCTAAATTTGGAATCTATTTATCTTTGGAAAAGTTTTTAGATAGAGAAAAATTTATGAGACCAGAGAAATCAAGTCTAACAATAGAAGAAGCGCATGAATTATTATCATATTGTAAATCACTAAATATTTCAACAACTTTTTTGTATATATTAGGTTTGGAAGATTTAGAAACATTAAAAAAATATTTTGAATATTTAAAAGATAGTATAAATAAATTTCCTATTGTGCAAGTTTTTCAAGATTATACTAGTGAACAAGAAGAATATAGATGTAATGATGCAAAAAATATTGAGTATTATTTAATGGCGAGAAAGATAATTGATGATATTTTTAAAAATGAACCATATAATCCAAAATTATGGGAATGTTTTAGAAGCTTATATTATGAAGATAAAAAAACAAGGAGTTTAAAATATGACGGAAGAACTTATTAAAAATTATTTCTATTCTGCCAACAAGATATCTATTGAAATGATGTATTTAAACAAATATTGTAATAATGATATTGATATAAATGACTTAAAAGAATATAATCCAGGTCATTTAGGAACAAGTATGTCAATTAATTTTATTTTAGCAAATTTAAATTATTTTATGAATAAAAATAATTTAAACCATAAGCTTGTTGTTGGTACAGGTCATGCAGGAGTTTCCCTCTTAAGTAATTTATGGTTAAATCATACTTTGGAAGAGTTTTATCCAAAATACTCATCAAATATACAAGGATTAAATAATTTAATAAAAGATTTTGGAATTAATTTTCGATCTGAAGTTAATCCTGAATATCCTAATACAATATATGATGGTGGTGAATTAGGCTATTCATTAGCAGTTGCTTATGGGTATGCATTAAAAAGTAATAAAGATATTATTCCATGTATTATTGGTGATGGTGAATCAGAAACTGGTACTTTATGTTCATCATTGCAATTAAATAAAATTTTAAATACTAAAAGTAAGGTTTTGCCAATAATAAATTTGAATGGGTTAAAAATGGGTTCAGAGACATTTTTGTCGAAATTAAGTGATTATGAATTAATAAGTTATTATAAAAACTTTGGATATCAGCCACATATAGTTGATTCTACAAATATGAGTTTAGAAAAAGTAATAGAGGAATTTCAAAATATTTTAATTATATGTATGCATGAAAGTTCTCCATTAATTATTTTTAAATCATTGAAAGGTTTTACTCTCCCAGAAATTAATAATATGAAATTTGAAGGAAATGTAAGTGTTCACAAAAATCCACTTTCTAATTATTTACTTGAAGATAAATTAAATATAATAAAAAATTTAATAAACAATTATTCATCAAATATATTTACAGATGGAAAATTAAATAGTTCTTTTGATAAATTTAAAACATTTGATTATGAAGACGAGATTAAAAATGTAAAGCTTTCAAATAATAATTCGAATAATTTAAATAATATTAATCAAATTGCAATATATTTAAAAGATATTATTGAAAAAAATGATGGAATTGTATTTTCTCCAGATGAATTATATTCAAATCAATTTGGGATTTTAAATAATAGTACTATAGAACTTTTAAATGAAAATGTTTTGCAAGGTTTATATCAAGGTTATATACAAAACGGTAATTTAGGATTTTATATTTCGTATGAAGGCTTTATGCCAATTATAAGTAGCATGATAATACAATATTATAAATCATTAAATCAAAAGAGCAAATTAAGTTTTGCTACAAAAAATAATTCGTTAAATTATTTGCTTAGTTCAACTTGCTTTGAAAATACATATTCTCATCAAAATCCTGATTTTATAAATTCATTAATAATGCGAGATGATAAATTTTATAATATTCTTTATCCAAAAGATGGTGATAGTGCTATCAAATGCATTGATAAGGTAATACAAGAAAAAGATAAAATAAATATTATTACAACATCTAAAAGACATATAAAAAAATACGGTAATAATGAATATTCAGATATTGAAATTGTAGTACCATGTGATAATCCAAAACTAATATTATGTGCAACAGGCGATTATATGCTTGATTTAGTATGCAAAATAAGTAAAGAAACAAATAATGTTAAGGTTATATATGTTACTAACCCTAAAGTATTAGATAAAAAAAGTGTTAAATCATTAAGTGATGAAAAATTTGAAAATTATTTTAATAATAATATTCCAATCTACTATTTTTTTATGGGTAATCCTAGTATTATAAAATTTTTGTTATATGATAGAAAAGTTTCATGTAAAGTATTTGGATATATTGATAATATTAGCGAATTTGGTAATTTGGAAAATAATATAAAAAGTAATATAAAATATGATGAAATTAAAAAAATTTATAAGAAAGGTGGTGATACTAATGGGTAATTCATATGAATTTTGGGAGGAATATTTAGAAAATTGTAAAAATGCTATAGAAGAAATGTCAAGAAGAAAAGAAAAAATACATGTAGATTTACATATGCATTCTAATTATAGTGCAGATGGTAAACAAAGTGTTAAGCAAATATTAGATAATACACGTAAGCTAGGATTTGATATTATATCAATAACTGACCATGATACAGTAGATGTGTACAACGAAATTTATAATTATGTTAAGAATGGTTTAACGAACCCAATTATAATTCCAGGTATAGAATTTACAATGGATAATAAAGAATATGGGAATCAATGTCATTTATTACAACTATTTATTAATCCTAAAGATAATATTTTATTATCTGATGTTATTAAAAATAAGAAATCAATGTATAAAAGAAGTAAAATACAATTTAAAAGAATAGAAGAAAACAAAGCACTACAGATTATTTTTAAAAAATATCACATAAAAGTATCATATTTAGAATATAAAAAGTATTTATATGATAATAATCTAATTCCTGAATATGATACATTATGTTCATACTTGATTAAAAAATTAAAAGAATGTAATGTTACTACATTTAATGTTCTTAATTTACTTGAAATTATAAATGAAGATGATATTTATGATGATAGAAAAAAATATAAAAAGAAAAGATATGAACAATTAAGAAATAAATATGAATATTGTGATAATAATTTGTATAATTCTAGATTTTTACTTTCAATGCTAGCTGTTAAAGAAGTTGATGATGATTGGTGGAATGAACCAAGCAGTGGTAGTTTATCTGTTAATTCATATGGACAGTTAAAGATTGAAGAATTAAATGATAAATATTCAATTTACTTTGCACATCCAACTGAAAAAAAATTAAATATTGTAAATAAAATAATAAGAAAATACATTAAAATTTGTGGAATAGAATTAAACATAAGAAATCAATATGAAGATATTAAAAGGTTCTATGATATTTTAGAAAGTAATAATTTAGAAAAAATAATTGGTTCTGATAGTCATGATAATAAGTGCGAATTTTATAAAGATATGAGTTTTTATGAAATTTCAACCGATGAAATTATTAAAATAATAGGGAGGAAATAATAAATGAAAAAAGTAGATTATCATTTGCATTCTTATATGTCTGATGGTGTTTTATCGCCAGAAGAATTAGTTAAAACAGCAATATCATGTAATTGTAGTGAGATTGCAATAACAGATCATGAAATAGTTGATGATTATAAATGGTTGAGCGATAAATATCATATTGAAGTGATTAATGGAATTGAATTTAATTCATCAATTAGAAATATGCATCTTTTAGGATATGGAATGAATGATTTAGGTAGGGTAAATGAAACAATGCTAAAAATTAGGTTAATGAATGAAAAAGTATGTTTAAAAGTAATTGAAAAATTACAAAATGATGGATATGATATATCATCGAGTAAAGTATTGGATTATTTATCAAAAGAGGGGTTAAATACAGATATTTTAGATAAGAGAAAACTAGTTAAGTATTTGATTTATAAGAAATATAGTGATTCGGTTATTGGCGCATATAATAATTTAATTGGTGTTGGTAAAAAATATTATATTCAGAACGAAAAATTAACACCAAAAGAAATAATAAATTTGATAAATGAAAGTGGAGGAATTTCGGTTCTTGCACATCCTAACACATTAGGTTTACCATTAAATCAGTTGTATGATATTGTACAATATTTACAAAATATGGGACTTATGGGAATTGAAATAATAAATGGTCGAAATGGATTACCTTTTATAGATAGTTATTCCAAAATTGCAGAAAATTTGGCATTAGTTAAGACAGTTGGTTCAGATTTTCATTCACCCGAAACAGAAACTATTGGAATTAATGTAGATGATAGAATTCCAGAAAAATTTAATAAAGTACTAAAAAAAGTAAATATATGATATAATGAAAATGCTATAAAAAGGAGGAATAAAAAATGGCGTTAAAAAGAGGAATTGTTGAATTAAAAGAATATAACGAAAAATGGAAAAGTGAATATGAAAGTGAAAAAGAGTTTTTAATAGAAAAATTAGGAGATGAGATAATAGAAATTCATCACATAGGGAGTACCTCTATTCCAGGATTAAAAGCAAAACCTGTTATAGATATTTTGGTAGTAATTCCTAGTTTGGATGATATTGAAAATATTGAAAATATACTAAAAGATTATGATTATTCAAATAGAGGACCACAGGGTGTACCTGATAGATGTTTTTTTGCTAAAGGACCTGAAGATGCTCGTACACATTATATACATTTTACTGAACCAGGTAGTGATACTTATTATAATCAAATTTATTTTAAAAGATATTTGATAGATCATCCTGAATATATAAACAAATATTGTAGTTTAAAGAAAGATTTAGCAGAAAAGTATGCAGACGAAAGACCAAAATATACACAAGGAAAAAACAATTTCATTAAAGAAATTATTGAACTTGCTAAAAAAGAATATAATGATTAAAGTAGTTTCTTTTGATATTGGTGGTACTATTATAAAAAATAATTTAGAAAATGATAATAAAAATTATGATTTAAAGCATTTATCTTTATTAGTTAATTTAGATTATAATAGTGTAAGAGTGGCTTATAAAAATGTTTTTCAAAAAAGTGTTGGAACTTTTGATGAGTTGGTTTCTCAATTCTGTAGGCAATTAAAAATAAATAAAACTGATAAATTGGTAAACTTTTTTACAGCAAAATTTGATAAAAAAAACGTGAATAGTTATATAAGCAATGATGTGTTGTCTTTAATTAAAAAAATAAAAAAATTAGGTTATAAAGTTATATGTGTATCAAATAGTTGTTGTTTAATTGAATCAGATTTAGGTAATGAATTGTTAAAAATGCTTGATGGTGTATATTACTCATTTGATTTAGGATATACAAAAAGTGATGAAAAATTATATGAAATTATTGAAAAGAAATTAAATGTAAAAAAGGGAGAAGTATTACATATTGGTGATACATTAATTAGTGATTATTTTAAACCAAAAGAAAATGGATGGGAAGCATTATATTATAATGAAAAAGCAGAAAATATTCAGTATGATAATGTTGTATCTATAAATAGTTTAAATGAAATATTTAAATATTTAAAATAAGTATTTTTGTTTTGAAAGGGGGATTTTATGAATAATAATAAAACTTTTGAAGAAGAAAAAATCAGATTGAAAAAAGTAATTAAATTAATTAATAAGTATATTGAAGAATCAAATTTAAAATTTAATGAACAAAAGCATACTATTATTGGATTTAAAGAAGGACAAAGAGGAACACAATTTGTTAGACAGGCATTAATGAGTCAATATGCAACAGAAATTAACAATTTAGAAAAAATAAAAGATAATCCTTATTTTGGAAGATTCGATTTTAAAGAATCGGGAAAAAATAATGAAACAATTTATATAGGCAAAAAAAATTTGTTTGATGAAAATATGAATCAGATTGTTTGTGATTGGAGAACCCCTGTCTGCTCAGTTTTTTATGATTATGGTTTAGGTGAATCTTCATATGAAATAAATGGTAAAACAAAACATGGGGAAACAAAAGATAAAAGACAAATAATAATAAAAAATGGGGAGTTGATAGATGTTTTAAAACAGGATTTAATGTCTAATGATAGTATATTATCAAAATATTTAAGTGAAAATTCCGATGCTAGGTTGAAATCTATTGTTGCAACTATTCAACAGGGACAAAATAAAATTATTAGATCGCCTATGAATAAAAATTATATTGTACAGGGAGTTGCAGGTAGTGGTAAAACTACTGTAGCACTCCATAGAATATCTTATTTATTATATGCATATTCAAAAAATATCAACTCTGATGAATTTTTGATATTGGGACCTAATAAATATTTCTTAGATTACATATCAGCTGCATTACCAGATTTAGATATTAATAATATTTCACAAACTACAATAGATGAATTATCTAGGGATATTCTAAAATGTAAATATAAATTTAAAAATAAAAATGATTTGTTGCAAGATGTTATAAAAGAAAAAGTAGATCCAGAGATTTTAAAGAAGAAAAGCTCCATAGAATTTATATCACTCGTTGATAAATTTGTAGATGATTATATGAAGGGAAAATTACAAGAACCAATAAAATATCATGGAATTACATTATGTGATGAAGGAGATCTCAAAAGAATATATGAGTTAAATTATACAGGCAAGTGTTATAAAGAAAGAGTAAATGATTTTATAAAAGTTTTTTCAAAAAAATTTAAGGAAGATTATGATAGTTTGAGCGAAAAAATGTGGAATTTAAATAAACTAGAAATATATAAATTTCCTGTAGGTTCAAAAGAAAGACTTGAAAAAAGTAAAGTAATTAGTGATGCACAAAAAGAAATTAAAACCGGATGTAAGAATGTATTAAATGAATATTTTAATTTTTTGAAAGTTAAACCAATTATACTGTATCAAGCATTTATATCTAATTTAAGTGATGAATATAAAGATTTAAAAAATTATACTCTTGATAATTTATCAAAAAAAATAATATCTGATGAAGATTTAGCTCCATTATTGTTAATACAAAAGAAGATTCAAGGAATAAAACAAAGCAAGGATGTAACACATTTAATAATTGATGAAGCACAAGATGTTAGTCCAGCACAGTATTTTATGTTAAAAAAATTATTTCCGTCTTGTACATTTGATATTTTTGGTGATATAAATCAATCAATATATGATTATCAGTCATATGATAATTGGGATGATTTAAATAATGATTTATTTTCTGGTAATGCAATATTGTTAAATTTAAATAAAACATATCGTACTACAAAACAAATTTCGGATGTTTCTAATTATTTATTAGAAGATATAGGTATGGAAAAGGCTGATTGCATTAGTCACGATGGGAATGCTGTTAAAATTAATTTCTCTTCTGGAAAAGATTTAATAAATGATATTATAATTCAAATAAATGATTTGTTGTCTGAATATAACAGTATTGCTATTATATGTAAGGATGAAGAAGAATCCAAAAATGTTTATAATAAATTAAAGAAACTAGGTATAAATATTAATTTAATTACAGAAAATAATGAAAAGTATACCAATGGTTTATCGATAATTCCTTCATATTTATCTAAAGGATTAGAGTTTGATGCAGTAATTTTATATAATGCAGATAATTTAACATATAAAGAAAATAGACAAGATGCAAAGTTATTATATGTTGCTCTTACACGAGCAATGCAGGAATTAATTATAAATTCATCATCAGAATTATCGCATGGATTAAATAATTTTAATAATGAGAAGAAACATGTATTATTAAATTCAAATTCAGTTAAATCCTGAAATTATAAAATAGAGGTGAATTATGAAAAATAATATAAAATTTTATACACAAGATAAATATTTAAAGGAATATTTAATTAATTATGAAAATAAATATAAAAAGACAGAGGATAAAATTATTGAATTTATGAATATTACAGGAATATTTCCTGTATCGGTTGAATTAAATTTATATGATGTAAAAAAGAAAAATGACAATATTACAGACGTTATAGTTTATTGTACGGATTTTTATCATAATATATTTACTTTTAGTTTATATTCTGATGAAAGAAATAATTTAAACATTATTCAAAAAAGTACTAATGAGGGTGATGTTAAATATGATGTTTCTTTATCAAAAAAATATGAACTAACAAAAGATAATGTTGATTTAATAAAAACAGATAAACAATATAATTTTAAATATGGTAGATTAGTAACTGATGAAAAAAGTTTTTATAGCATTTTCTTGGGAAATGATAAATCATATCAGCTTACTATCAATTTTAAGAATGATAGTTTAACTAAAGATGATTTGTTGAAGAAATTAAATTCTTTAGACTCAGAGCCTAATTTTATGACAATAGTTAGAATATTTGAAAGTATATTGATGTCTAATAATCTAGAATATTCCTCTTTAAAAATTGATTATTATGAAGATTTTGAAAAAAAAGAGTCAATTCAATTAGATAATAATTTAAATTATAAAGATGATAGAAAAAATTTAAAGTTAAAAAAATAGAAATCCATTACAATAAGTAGTAATTTAGCTGGGTGATAATTTAATGAATAAAATAACATTTGAATCTATTTATAATAGATTAGAAAAAATAAATGGTCATCGAGAAACTATACCGAATGAAAATGATTTACTTGATGATGAAAAAGACTTTCTTAAAAATGATGAACCAAAATCTAAAAGAAAAATTAAAGGGTTATGCCAAAATAGCGCATGAACAATTTGACAACGCTTTCACTGAAATTGCAAATAGAACTCAGGCTATTGCTTCAGTAGATAATGCGATGTATGATATGGAACAAAAGCATAAAGTTAAAACATTAACAAAACCAAACGATGATCAAAAGTAATCATCGTTTTTTTACTAGTTTTTTTAGTGAATTTATGGTAAAATCTTTTTTAGAGGTGAAGTTTATGCGTTATAATGTTGTTAAAAATGCAAATAAGATTATAGATAGTAGTTCATATTTAATTAAGAATCCTGAAAGTTATAAAGGAAAATGGAAAGATGTATTTTCTAATAATAATCCAATATGCTTAGAATTAGGTATGGGAAGAGGAAGTTTTATAATTGAAATGGCTAAAAAACATCCTAATATTAATTATATAGGACTAGAACTAGATAGTTCACAAACAGCAACTGCGATTAATAATATAAAAAATCAGAATATAAGCAATCTTAGAATGATATGTGCAGATGCTAGAAATATTATTAATTATTTTGGCAAAGAAATAGATACAATCTATTTAACATTTTCAGAACCATGGCCAAAAAAACAAGATGCGAAAAAAAGATTTTCAGACGAAAGTTATTTAAGATTATATGATAGAATATTTAAGAAAAATAAGCACATAATCTTAAAGACAGATAATAAAATATTATTTGCTTCTGCTTTAGAAAGTTTTAGTAATTACTGGTATACATTTGAAAAGGTTAGTTTAGATTTACATAATGATGAGAGAAAAATAGAAAATGTCATGACTGATTTTGAAAAACAATATTATAAAGAACATAGACCAATATTTTATGTTGATGCATACTTTAAAAATTAATAGAAAGGATATGGTAACATGTTTGTTGATGAGGTTATAATTGAAGTTAAAGCAGGTAATGGTGGAGATGGTTGTACTGCTTTTAGAAGAGAAAAATATATTCCAATGGGTGGACCTTTTGGTGGTAATGGAGGAAAAGGTGCTGATATTATATTCAAAGTAGATATGGGACTTAGAACATTACTTGATTTAAGATATAATAAACATATTAAAGGTCATAAAGGATCAAATGGTCTTGGTAAGAATATGAATGGTAAAAATGCAGAAAATATTATTATTAAAGTACCACAAGGAACAACTGTAACAGATTTAGATACAGGACTTATTTTGGCAGATTTAACTCATGAAAATGATGAAGTAGTAGTTGCTAAAGGTGGAAGAGGTGGAAGAGGTAATACTGCATTTGCAACTCCTGCAAATCCTGCACCTAACTTTTCTGAAAATGGTGAACCAGGTGAAGAAAGAAGATTAAAAGTAGAATTAAAATTACTTGCGGATGTTGGATTTGTTGGTATGCCAAGTGTTGGTAAAAGTACACTTATAAGTAAAATATCAAAAGCAAAACCAAAAATAGCAGAATATCATTTTACAACTTTATCACCTAATTTAGGTGTTGTTAAAACTATTGATAACAGAGTATTTGTTGCGGCAGATTTACCAGGTTTAATAAAAGGTGCTTCATTAGGTGAAGGTCTTGGAGATAAATTCTTACGTCATGCTTCAAGAACAAAAGTAATTGCGCATATTATTGATATGAGTGCGTATGAAGGCAGAGACCCATATGAAGATTATATTACTATTAGAAAAGAACTTGGAGACTTTGATAAAAAATTATTAGATAAACCAGAAGTAATAATCGCAAATAAAATGGATATGGAAAGTGCTAAAGAAAATTTAAAAGAATTTAAGAAAAAAGTAAATAAAGAAGTATTTGAAATAAGTGCTTTAACAGGTGAAGGTATTGATAAAGTTTTAGTAAAAATAGCGGATGAACTTGATAACATTAAAGATGAACCATTATATGAAAATGAACAATTTGAAAAATATGTTTTATATAAATTTAAAGAAGAAAAACCATATAGAATTTATAAAGATAATGATGTTTATGTAGTTAGCGGTGAGGAAATAGAAAAACTTCTTAGAATGACTAAGTTTACTGATGAAGGAGCAAGAAGATTTGCTAAAAAACTTAGAAGAATGGGTGTTGATGAAGATTTACAAAAAATGGGTATACAAGAAGGAGATACTGTTAGAATACTTGATTTTGAGTTTGAATATAAGGAATAGTTAACTATTTCTTTTTCTTTTAATAGAATTTTACTTAAATGTATGATATAATACATGTATATGAAAGAGGTGAATGTTATGGATTCAAATACTACATTTTTATTTGATGTATCTGAAATAGATAATGTTTTAGTAGATCAAACAATTAAAGATGTTTATGAAGCCCTAGAAGAAAAAGGATATAATCCAATAAATCAAATAGTAGGATATTTAATAAGTGGAGATCCAGGTTATATCTCATCATACAAAGAATCAAGAAAGAAAATTTGTAAGTTAGAACGTACTCAAATAATTGAGGTTTTACTTAGAAATTATTTAAGCAAATAATGAGATATTTAGGACTTGATCTAGGAACAAAAACACTTGGGGTATCATTAAGTGATAGACTTGGACTTATCGCATCAACTTATAAAACTATTAGATTTAATGAAAATGATTATGAATCAGCTTTGAATCAGTTAGAAGAAATAATAAGTGAATTTAAAGTAGAAAAAATAGTATTAGGTCTTCCAAAGAATATGAATAATTCTTTAGGTTTTGCATCAGAAAGAAGTATGAATTTTAAAAAAATGATAGAAGAAAAATATAATATTGAGGTAATACTTCAAGATGAAAGACTATCAAGTGTTGAAGCAAATAATATTATGATTAAGAATGATACATCAAGAAAAAAAAGAAAAAAAAGTGTTGACTCACTAGCGGCTAATATAATTCTACAGAGTTATTTAGATAAAATAAAAAAGGAGTAACAAAAGTATGAATGAACTTACTAAGGGAAGTAAATTTACCTATATAGATTCTAATAATAAAACAAAAGAGTGTGACATATTATGTGACCTTGAAACAAATGATAAAAACTATATTGTTTATACAGATAATTCAAAATGTGAAGATGGTAGCACTAAACTTTATGCAGCATCATACATATTTAATGAAGATGATAGAGTATTAAATAATATAGAAACAGAAGAAGAATGGAAAATGATTGAGGCTATTTTGTCTTATTTAACTAGGAAAAACTAAAGGAGTAGTAACAGATATTTATGGATGACGTTATAAAAGAAATGGAAAAATATGCAGAAGAAAAAGGAATTCCAATCATGCAAAAAAGAGGAATGAATTTCTTGTGTAAGTTTATAGAAAAAAATAATATAAAAAGTATATTAGAAATAGGAACAGCAATAGGATATTCTGCTATTAATATGGCACTTGTGAATGACGATATAACTGTTGTTTCAATAGAAAGAGATCAAGATAGATATATTGAAGCTATTAAAAATATTAAAAAGTGTAAACTTGAAAAAAGAATTACACTTGTTTTAGGTGATGCATTAAATATTGATTTAACAGGCAAATATGATATGTTATTTATAGATGCTGCTAAAGCACAATATATTAAATTTTTTGAAAAATATAAGGAAAATCTTGTTGATGATGGATTTGTTGTAAGCGATAATATAGATTTTCATGGTTTTGTTGAAAATAAAGAAGAAATTAAAAGTAGAAACTTAAGACAACTTGTAACAAAGATACAAAAATATATAGATTTTTTAACAAATAATGAAGAATTTGATACTAAATTTTATAAAGTAGGTGACGGAATCGCTATTACATATAGAAAAGAGGTAAAGAGTGAATAATATTTTAATACCTTTTCCAGATAAAAATAATTTTAAATTTTTTATGGAAAATAATATTGATGGTTTTATTATTGGAATAGAAGGATATAGTGAAACATTTAATCATTTAGTAAAAATGTCTGAACTAAATGATATTTGTAAAATGTTAAAAGAAAAAGATAAAAAAATATATATAATGTTAAATAAAGTATATTTTAATGAACAAATGGAAGAATTAAAAAAAGTTGTTAGAAGTATTGAAAAACTAGATATAAATGCTCTTATATTTTCGGATATGGCTATATTAAATATTGTTAGAGAGGAAAATTTAAATATCAGACTTGTTTGGTATTCTAAGTTAACTACAAATTCTAGTACAATTAAATTTTTAGAAAAAAGAGGTGTATCAGGTTTTATAATAAGTCCTGAAATAACACTTGATGAACAAATTGAAATATCAAAAAAAGTAAATTCTCCATGTTCAATTGAACTATTTGGTTATAATATAATGGCTACATCTTCTAGAAAACTTATTACAAATTACTTTAAGTATTGTAATATGGGTAAACCAAAAGATAAAAAGTATTATTTTAAAGAAAAAAACTCGGATGATTTTTATCAAATTGTTGAAAAAGATAATACAACATTCTTATCTGGTAAAATTTTAAATGGACTTTTAGAATATAAAAGATTAATTAATGAAAATATTAATGCTTTTGTTATTTTAGATGATTATTTAATTCCAGAAGCTTCATTTTATAATGTAATTGAGGCATTTATTGCGCTAAAAAATGCACCTAACGATGATGAATTTGCAGAGAAATTGAAAGAAGTGGTAGATGCGAATAATTATAACAATACATATAATGGATTTTTAAATAAAAAAACAATTTTTAAGGTGAAAAATAATGAATAAGATTGAATTACTTGCTCCTGCTGGAGATTTAGAAAAATTAAAATGGGCTATTATGTATGGTGCAGATGCAGTATATTTAGGTGGTAAAAAGTTTAGTTTAAGAGCAAATGCAACAAATTTTACAATTGATGAAATAAAGGAAGGCGTTAAGTTTGCACATGAACATAATGCAAAAGTTTATGTTACGGTAAATATTCTTTTTCATGAAGAAGATATGACTGGACTTTTAGAATTCTTAAAAGAGTTAGAAGATGCAAAAGTAGATGCAATAATAGTTTCTGATTTATTTATAATAGATTTAGTAAAAGAAAATAATATTAATTTAGAAATCCATATAAGCACACAAGAATGTACATTAAATAGTGAAGCAGTAAAATTTTATAAAGAAGAAGGCGTAAAAAGGGTTGTCCTTGCTAGAGAATCATCAAAAAAAGATATTAAAAATATAATGGATGAAACAAATATGGATATAGAAGTATTTGTTCATGGTGCAATGTGTACATGCTATAGTGGTAGATGTATGCTTTCTAATTATATGACTAATAGAGACTCAAATAGAGGTGGATGTGCGCAGGTTTGTAGATGGGTATTTGACCTTTATGATGAATATAAAACAAAAATATCTGGTGATACAGAGTTTGCAATATCTCCAAAGGATTTATCTCTTTTAAAATATATTCCAGATTTAATTGATATTGGTGTAACATCCTTAAAAATAGAAGGAAGAATGAAATCTATTTATTATATCGCAACTTTAGTAAGTGTTTATAGAAGAGTAATAGATAAATATTTAGAAGATAAAGAAAATTATAAATATAATAAAAAAGATGAAATAGAATTATATAGATGCGCAAATAGAGAAACACTTCCTCAATATTTTGATAAATTTCCTGGAGTAAATGAACAATATTATATAGGAAGAGAAGAAAACACAAATCAAGATTTTTTAGGTGTTGTACTTGATTATGATGAAGAAAATAAAGAAATAATTATAGAACAAAGAAATTATTTTAGTAAAGGCGATGTTATTAATATATTTGGACCTAAAAAGGAACCTTTTAATATAGTAGTATCATATATTAAAAATAGTGATAATGAATTAGTAGATGCTGCAAGACATCCAAAAGAAATTCTTAGAATTCCATGTGATAAAAAGGTTTCTAAAAATGATTTGTTACGTGTTAATTTTTTAGGTTGACAAAACACTTAAATTGTAGTATCATTTGTTCATGTAAAAATTTATAGAGGTGATAAAGATGAAAGCAACTCAAGAACATTTCATAACTAAAGAAGGACTTAATGATTTAAAAAAAGAATTAGAAAATTTAACTACTGTTGTAAGACCAGAAGTAGTTGCTGATATAAAAGAAGCAAGAGCACAAGGAGATTTATCAGAAAATGCTGAATACCATGCTGCTAGGGAAAAACAAAGTATAGTAGAAGCAAGAATTAAAGAACTTGAATATTTAATAGAACATGTAACAGTAATAGAAGCAGGAGATACATCTGAAGTTAGAGTTGGATCAACTGTTGAAATAGAATATATTGATGATAATGAAACAGAAGAATATTCTATAGTAGGTAGTACTGAAGCAGATCCTTTTGAAAATAAAATATCAAATGAATCTCCAATAGCAAAAGCTATACTAAGTAAAAAAGCTGGAGAAATAGTTTCAGTTGAAAGTCCTAATGGTAGTTATAATGTAAAAATAGTTTCAATTAAATAATCCATTTTGGATTATTTTTTTGTATATAAAAGGTAAATCATAAAAATATTGATAAAAAAATACTTGATAATTAATATTTATAATTGTAAAATTATTATAGTAAAAGGAGAGTAATATGAAGAAAAAAGGATTTACATTAATAGAATTATTAGCGGTAATAGTAATACTTGGAATAATAACTGTAATTGCAGTACCAAAAGTATTAGATATTATAAATAAAACAAAAGAAAGTGCTTCAAATAGTAGCATTAAACTTGTAAAAGATGCGATTAAAACACAAGTAGCGTCAAGTGATTTAACAGGACCAGTATTTATAAAAGAAGCAGATGGCTGTTACATATTCAACTTTGATGACCAAACAAGTGGTAACGCAAAATTACTTGAAATAAAAAATAAAGATAAAGTATCAGGAAGTATCAAATATTGTAATAATACATTTAGTGATGATACTTTAAAATTTGATGGCAATAGTATAAGTAAAGATGAACCAAAAGGCAAAATAATATGTAAAAGAGCTACAACATTACATACAGAAAAATGTACACAAACGGATGATAGTATGTTTTGCAGTGGTGCAGGATACACAACTAGTGGTTCAAAAGGAACAAGTACAATTACATATGGTAATTTAGGAACAAGCGGAACACTTACAACAGGAGATTCATTTGATTGTGATGTAAATGGTGATGGAGAATATAATCCAGGAACAGAAAGATTTTATTATGTAAGTGATTACTATAATACAAGTACAAAATCATTTGAAAAAGATACCGCAGTATTAATATATTATAATAATGTAAGTGCAGGTAGTCCTAACAATAATACTACATATGCGTATGATAGTTCAGGAGAAAACTGGCATGGACCAAGAACAGCAATATCACAATTACCAACGACAAGTAAGTGGAATAATGTTAATTTAAAAAATAAGATAAGATCAATTTTAAATGAAAATAACGAAAATACAACAAAAGGCGGTGTATTACCAAGTAACTATAGTTATGAAGGTTATGCGGCAAGATTACTAACAGTACAAGAAATAAGACAAGCAACAGGAAATAATAGTATACCAACATGGCAGGCAGGAGAACTTAACAATTATGCATATTTATTGGAAAATACAAAGTTTTCAAATAGTAATTTTCCAAATGCATGGTGGCTTGAAACAAGTCTTTCAAATTATAATAACGGTGCTACTGCTATTTCCGGTAGTATAAATCGAATATATGGACAATATGTGGATTATAGTAATGAACTAAGTGTTCGTCCAGCAATAGAAGTATCAAAGAAAAATATAGATTATTAAGAAGTTTGATGAAAATCATATTTTTTAATATTTGTAAATACATAAATATTGTATATAAAAAGTAAATATAACAATTTATCTATTGATAAAGATTGCAAATTATTATATAATAATATAGATTTTTTGTAAGGAGGAAGTTTATGAAAAACGTACATGAAATAGAAATAAAAGTAGAAGGAAAAGAATGGGAAGATGCAATTACTAAATCATTTAATAAAAATGTTCAAAATGTAAAAGTAGATGGATTTAGAAAAGGTAAAGTTCCAAGAAATATTTTTGAGAAGAAATTTGGTAAAGAAAGTTTATATAATGATGCAATTGATTTTGTATTACAAGAAAAATATGCAACAGTTATTAAAGATAGTAAGTTAATACCTATAATTCAACCTACAATTGATATAAAAGAAATTGATGATGAAAAATTAGTATTAACATTTAGAATTACAACTAAACCAGAAGTAAAGGTTGAAAAATACACTAAATTAGGTGTTAAAAAAGGTGAAGTAAAAGTAACAGAAGAAGAAGTAAAATCAAGAATTAACAGTTTACTTGAACAATATGCTGATATCGTTATTAAAGATGGTAAAATTGAAAATGGTGATACAGCTGTTATTGATTTTGAAGGATTTAAAGATGGTGTAGCATTTGATGGTGGTAAAGGTGAAAACTATCCATTAGAAATTGGAAGTAATACATTTATACCAGGTTTTGAAGAACAATTAATTGGTCTTAAAGCTGGAGATGAAAAAGATATAAAAGTAACATTCCCAGAAGATTATGCTTCAGAAGAATTAAAAGGACAAGAAGCAGTATTCAAAATAAAAGTTCATGAAGTAAAAACTAAAGAATTACCAGAAATGGATGAAGAATTCTTTAAAGATTTAGGTTATGAAGGTGTAGAAACTGAAGAACAATTAAAAGATTTAGTTAAGGCTGATCTTGAAGCTAAACAAGAATATGAACTTGAAAATAAATATGTTGATGATTTATTAGAAGAAGCTGCTAAACATACAGTTGTAGATCTTCCAGAAGAATTAGTTCATGAAGAAATTCATAGAATGATGCATCAATATGAAGAAAATTTAAAAATGCAAGGAATAACACTTGATATGTTCTATCAATTTACAAATTCTACAGAAGAAGATTTAGAAAAACAAATGCATCCAGAAGCAGAAAAAAGAGTTAAATATAGATTTATGCTTGAAGAAATAGCTACTTTAGAAAAAGTTGAAGTAACTGATGAAGAAGCAAATAAAGAAGCAGAAGACTTAGCTAAAAAATATAATACAACTAAAGAAGAATTACTAAATCAAATTGGTGGTCTTGATGCATTAAAATATGAAGTTGAAATGCAAAAAGTAATAGAAATATTGAAAAAATAATTAAAGTAGTTTAAATACTACTTTTTCTTTACACTTATTTGTCCTTAATTTATTATTTTGATTTTATTTAAGTTATAAATATTGTATAATATTATTTAGGATAGGTGATATATATGAATAAAACTAAAATGATTGCGACAATTGGTCCATCTTCTAGATCAAGAGAAACTATTAAACAAATGATTTTATCTGGAGTAGATGTAATTAGAATAAATATGTCTCACTCTAGTTTTGAAGATGCTAGAGATGTAATACTAAAGGTAAGAGAATTAAACAGAGAACTTTCAGTAATAACAGGTATTATGATTGATACTAGGGGACCAGAAATTAGAATAACAGAACTTGAAAAAAATAAAATAAAATTACTTGCAGGTAATAATATTAGAATTGTTAAAAATAATATCAAAGGAAACGAAAATATGATTTCACTTACTTTACCAGAAGTTATTAACTACATAAAAGTAGGTGAAAGAATTTTATTAAATGATGGTAATGTTACTCTAGAAGTAGTTAGTAATAGTTCAGATGCTATAATATGTGAAATTAAAAATGATGGATACATAAAAAGCAATTGTAGCGTAAATATTCCAAAAGCAAACTTTAATCTTAAATTTTTATCAGAGTATGACAGAGAAACAATTAAATTTGCAGTATTAATGCAAGTAGATTATTTGGCTTTATCACATGTAAAGGATCAACTTGATGTACTTGATGTAAATGATTTATTAATAGAGTTATCTGATGATCATATTCAAATTATAAGTAAAATAGAAAATAAAACTGCTATTGAAGAGATGAAAGGTATTTTAAAAGTTAGTGACGGAGTTATGATTGCAAGAGGAGATCTTGGAATTGAACTTGAAATAGAAAAAATACCAAGTATTCAAAAGAAGATTGCAAATGCTGCTAAAGAAGCAGAAAAAATATGCATAATTGCAACTGAAATGTTATCTACAATGCAAGAAAATCCAAGACCAACAAGAGCAGAAGTATCTGATGTTGCAAATGCAGTACTTGATGGAACAGATGCTGTAATGTTATCAAGTGAAACAGCAATTGGTAAGTATCCAGTTGAAACAGTTACTACTATGAATAAAATAATTGATGAAATAGAAAATGAAATCAATTATAATGACTTACTTTTAGAATTTAGTAGAAAAGATAAAACTGACATACCAACAGCAATTGCTTATAGTACAGTTGATTCTGCTAATAGAATAAATGCAAATGCAATAGTATGTTCTACTATGACTGGTTTAACTGCAAAAAAGATAAGTCATTTTAGACCAAGTGCACCAGTAATTGCAATTTCACCAATAGAAAAAACAGTAAGTGGACTAACAATTAATTATGGTATTATACCTATGAAAGTGCCAATGCTTGAATCAACAGATGAAATAATTGAAAAATCTACATCTGTTGCAAAAGAAGCATTAAATTTGCAACAGAAAGATAGAATTGTAATCGCAGGTAGTTTTCCATTAAATGTTGAATATACTAACTTTTTAAGAATAGAAGAAATTAAGGAATGATGAACTTTGGAAATAAATAAAGAATTATTAATTAAGGCTAAAGAAGATATAATAAAAAAATATATGTTTCCTGAAGAAAAAAAACAGATTGAAGAAGAAATCAAGGAAGAAATAGATAAAATATTACTTGAATTTGAAGAACAAAAGGAAGAGGAACCAATTTATGAATAATGAAATAAGAGAAGATTTATATAAAGAAAAATATAATGAATATGTTAATAATTTCATTAAAAATATTGTAATGGATAATCCTATAATATTAAAAGAATATCCAATACTTGAAGTTGAGTATAATGTCGATGGTACAAAAAAAGATATATATTCTTTAGCATCAGAACGTGATATTAAAAAAATGCAGATAAAAAGTGATGAAAATGAACTTGATTATAAATTTAGCCAAAATAAAATAAGTAAAAAAGAATATGATGAAAATGTTAAAAAATTAAAGAAAAAAGAGGAAGAACAAGATTTATTATATGATGATTTAATATTTGAAATAATAAATTTAAATGATTCTAGAACAGTAAAAGAATCAATAATTAAATATAATTTAAATAATATTGATTTATCAAGACTTGCAGAAGCAATAAAATCTGTTTCAGAAAATAAAATAGAAGAATTTAGAAAAAATAATAATGATTTTATGATTGATAAAGTATCATATTGGAATTATAAATATAATAAAATTTCAAAAGGGATAAGCAAAGCAAGAGAACTTGAAAGTTTTATACTAAATCTTATATAAAAAAATAAATTTGAATAAAAATCTCTTTTCGGTACAAAAGAAAACTGAAAGGAGATTTTTTTATGGCTAAACATAAAGTAGAAATTACTGGTATAAAAACATCTGAGTTAAAAGTATTATCAAATGAAGAACAAATGGATTTATTTAATAAAATGAAAAATGGAGATAAATTTGCTAGAGAAAAATTAATAGAAGGAAATTATAAACTTGTTTTAAGTATACTTAGAAAGTTTAATAATAGATGCGAAAATATGGATGATTTATTTCAGGTGGGATGTATTGGACTTTGTAAAGCAGTAGATAATTTTGATTTATCATATAACGTTAGATTTTCAACATATGCAGTACCGATGATAATAGGTGAAGTTAGAAGATATTTAAGAGATGATAATATGGTTAGAGTCTCAAGAAGTGTTAAAGATCTTGCATATAGAACATTAAAAGCAAAGGAAACATTTATGTTAGAACATGGAAGAGATGCTACAATTGATGAAATATCAGAAATAATAGGAGAAAGTGCAATAGACATAATATGTGCTTTAGAAGCAACAAGGGGAACAGTAAGTATATTTGAACCAATATATAATGATGGTGGTGAAACAATATATTTATTTGACCAAATAGAAAATAAAACAGAATCAAGTAATAATTGGAATACAAAAATAATTCTAGAAAATGCACTTAATAAACTTAAAACAAAAGAACAATTTATTTTATTTCAAAGATACTTAATTGGAAAAACACAAATGGAAATTAGTGATGAACTTGGTATTAGTCAAGCACAGGTTTCAAGAATAGAAAAAAATGCTTTAAACAATGTAAAAAAGCTTATTAAATAAATTTGCATTATTTTAAAAAATGTGATAGAATACCAATCGTTTGTGAAAAAATTAAGGGGGTTAAAATATGAAAAATACAAGAGAAAAAATAATAGCGTCTGCGGTATTATTAGCACTCGCAACGGGGTGTGTACAAAATTATAAATTGTCAAAAGAAAAAAATGAATCAGCAAAAACAACAAATATTAGTAGTGTTTTAGCTGAAAAAGAAGAAATAAAGACAAATTTTGTTATTAATGAATTTAACAAAGATCTTGAACTTAAAAATAAAGCTGATGAATTAAGAAGACAAAAAGAAGAATTAGAAGAACAGAAAAGGAAACAAAAACAAGAAAAAATTGATAAAGTTAAAAAAGAATGTGAAGAATCAATAAATTTATACTCTTCAGTTTATAATATAAAGTCTGAAGTTGTTAAAAAAATAGTTTCGGATTATACAAATAACTTTTCTAATAAAGATTTTATAAATAATAAAACTATTAATGATGGTGAAAAACATGATTCATTTGATTATGAAATAATAATGTTAGTAAGCCATTTAAATGATTATCCAGAAGAGTTTGGTTATGATTATAGTTCTATAAGAAAAGAAGATATAAATAGTAATTTAGATAATTTTACTATTAGAGAATTTGTAAATAGGACAAGCACTGCATTAAATGTTGATCCAATGTTATCTCTTTCAATCGCATGTGCTGAATCTGGTTATTTTGAAGCAGGTATTGCGACTAATAACTGTAATCCATTTTCTCTTAGATCTAGTGGAGATTTTTATACATTTGATAATATATATGAAGGTATAGCAGAAGGTATAATTAATTTAAAAGTAGGTTATATTGATGAAGGAGCAACTACACTTGATTCAATCGCAGTTTCTTATTGTGGTGGATCTAGTTCTTGGATAAATTTAGTAGAAGATGTTAGATATGACTTAGAAAATGGAAGAACAATTTACGATGAAGATAATATGAAACTTACTTTAAGATAAAGAGAAATATTTATTTCTCTTTTTTAATATATTTTTATTAGAGGTGGGTTTATGAGGTTGTCAGAAATACAAAATAAAGACGTTATTAACTTAAATTCCGGTATGAAAGTAGGGAATATTATTGATATAAAAATTAATAGTGAAACAGGTAAAATAGAATCATTAATTTTAGAAAAGAAAAAATTTTCATCAATATTTAATAGTAATGATGAAATAGAAATATATTGGACACAAATAAATAAAATAGGTGAAGATGTAATTTTAGTGGAAAGTTTAATATCTTAGTGTTATAATTAAAAGAGAAAGGTAGGTAGTTATGGATAACAACAGAAAAAAACTTTTGTGGTCAGTAATATTAGTTATATTATATTTTTTATTAGTTTTTTATATAGGAGGATTTAATGTAAAAGATAAAACTGAGTTGATTATAAATATAATTACAATTGTTTTATCAGTTATTGGTATTGTTTATGAATGCATTTTAATATTTAATAAAAAAATTGATTTAAATAAGCATAAAAATGGAGTATTAGCATGTTCAATATATTTCTTATTAGTAAATATTATATCTGGAGTAATGGGATTTAGTGTAACAAAAGAAATAAATGGTAATAAAAAAGAAAGAAGAGAACTTCCAGAAATAGAATTAAAAGAATATACAAATAAATATATTTGTTTAATAGCATTTATCATATGCCTTGGAATATTACTTTTTGGTAGTAAAATAATTACTAAATTTTGGATGCTTGTAGTATTTTATGTAGTTATATTATCATTAATGATAGGAGTATTTTATAAGCAACTTATTCATGATTTTAAAATATTTAAAAGTTACTTTAAAGAATACTTTGTTCTTATATTAAAAACATGGGGTAAAGCTCTTGTACTTATTATGATTACAACAATAATTATTCAGATTATAACACATACAACGCAAGCTAATAATCAAATAGCACTTCAAAATTTATTTAATTCAAATCCAGTTTTTATAGCAATTTTAGCAATGTTCTATGCACCAATTGCAGAAGAATTAATGTTTAGAGGTGTATTTAGAAAATTTATCAAAAATAAAAAACTATTTATAATAGTAAGTGGAGTAGTATTTGGTCTTATGCATGTTATTGATGACTCTAAAACACTAGCAGAATTTTCATATGTATTTGTTTATTCAATACTTGGAATATATCTTGCTGGAATATATGCTAAAACAAATAACTTATGTACAAATATATTTATGCATTTTATGCAAAATACACTTAGTGTTATAGGCATGATATTATTAATGTTTATGTAAAAAAAGAACTGAAAAGTTCTTTTTTTAATATAATTCTTCTTTTAAATTATCCATGTTTTCATTCATAAGTGAAATATAATCTTTATTAGTATTTTTATCCTCCATTGATATATTATTTAATGTATCAATTTCAAGAGTTTTTACATTATATGTTTTCTTAAGTTCTTTAACTGTATCAGATTCAGTTTCACCTTTTTTAATAAATATATAACTAACTGTTTTATTAGCAAGTAAAGACTTTGCAGTTGCTAAATCTTTATCAGTCATATGTTTTTCATCAATACTAGTTATTTCAAGTCCGTACTTAGATAATATTTTTAAATCATCAGAAGTAACTATTATATTTTTATTTTTAGCATTTTCTGCCATTGATTTAAATTCTGCATCTATAGTAGATAATTCTAGTTTTAAATTTTCATAATTTTCATCAATTTCTTTTTCAATAATTGTACTATTAATATATTCTTTTAATCCATTTCTAGTGTTATTTGCAATTGTAAGCATTGTAGATGGATTTATCCAAAGTTCATCCATACTATTTGTATATTCTATTTTAGCAGTTGCATCAATTATTTTTAATTTCTTATTTTTATTAAGCATTCCAGCAATATAATCTTTTTCAGTATCAAGCCCATTATATATAATTAAATCTGATGAACTATAATCCTTAATTTGTTTTGCAGTTAATTTGTATTCATATGGATTAACATCACTAGGATAAAAACTAAGTACATTTGCATGTTCTCCATATAACTGTTTTGTAACATATTCAATAGGGTATATACTAGTATATATTGTAATATCTTCCATTGAATCTTTACTTTCACATCCACTTATAAAAACAAGTGCTAGCCCTAAACATAATAATTTAATAAATTTTTTCATTTTTCCTTCTTCCTTTTCTTTTCTTTTTCTGGTACTGGATCATATCCAAATTTTCCAAAAGGTCTACATCTAAATAATCTTCTAATAGTTAAATAACTTCCATAAAAAAAACCATATTTTATATAAGCTTCTTTTGCATAATTTGAACATGTTGGCGTAAATCTGCAAGCATTATGCATACTTAGTGGTATTTTTTGATAAATATTTATTAACATAATCATTAGATGTTTCACTTTTACCTCACCTAATATAATTTTAACATAAATTTTATTAATATAACAGAGTATATTTAAATTTAATTTAATTTATGGTAAAATGATAATGGTGATTTTATGAAAAGTATAGAAGAATATAACATAGACTTAAATAATGAGTTAATAAAAAGAGCATTTACTCATTCATCTTATGTTAATGAAACAAAAAAAGGCGAAGATTATGAAAGATTAGAATTTTTAGGAGATAAAGTATTAGACTTTTTAGTTAGTGAATATCTTTATGTCAATGAACATTTACATGAAGGTGAAATGACTAAACTTAGAGCAAATTATGTTTGTGAAAATGCCTTATATGAATATTCAAAAGAACTAGGACTTAATAATTATTTAAGACTTGGTAAAGGAGAAGAAGCATCGGGTGGAAGAGACAGAAAAGCAGTAGTTGCGGACATATTTGAAGCTTTTTTAGCAGCAACTTATCTAACATATGGTCTTGAAAAAGCAAAAGAAATTGTATATGATGTTGTTATTAAAGCAATAGAAAATAATGAAAATTATTTCTTACATGATTATAAGTCTGTTTTACAAGAAATGCTTCAAGCAGATAAACAAGGTGCAGAATATGTGGTAGTAAATGAAGAAGGACCATCACATAATAAAACGTTTACAACAGTTGTAAAAATAGATGGAGTTATTCTTGGAGAAGGAACCGCAGGAAGTAAAAAAGAATCTGAACAAGAAGCTGCTAAAGATGCGTTAAGCAAAATGGCAAAAGTAGATAAAAAAGAGGAGTGAAAGTAATGAAAAAAAGAGTAATAAGCGCAGTTGTTGCACTTGCTATTATAATTCCATTAATAGCACTTGGGGGTATATATTTTAAGATAGGTATGGCAGTTTTATCAATACTATCAATGTATGAAATATTAAAATTAAGAAAAGAATTACCAATATTTATAAAAGTAATATCATATGTATTAATTACACTTAGTGTGATATTTAGTGATGTATCATTATTGCCAATAATACTAATTACAATGTCTGTTTTACTAGTATTCTTTGATAAAAGTGAATATAATGTTAATGATTTTACATTTGTAACAGCATTCTTAGTATTATTAAGTACTGTATTTACATATTTTATATATATTAGAAATGAAGATGTTAATATATTAATTTATTTACTATTAATAACAATTTTAACAGATACATTTGCACTTTTTGGAGGAAAATTATTTGGTAAACATAAATTAATTGAAAAAGTATCACCTAAAAAGACAATAGAAGGTTCTATAATAGGAAGTGCTTTTGGAACAATTATTCCAAGTATTTATTACATTTATATGGTAGATCCAGGTGCAAATATACTTACTGTAATATTTATGACACTTATTTTATCAATAATTGGACAACTTGGAGATCTTGTATTTAGTAGTATAAAAAGATATTTTAATATAAAAGATTTTTCAAATATTATGCCAGGTCATGGTGGAATATTAGATAGAATTGATAGTATAACAATGGTTGTACTTGCTTATCAAATAATAATTAATATAATTTAAAGGAGAAAAAATAATGACAATAATACTATTTATATTAATTCTTGGAATAATAGTTTTTATCCATGAATTAGGACATTTTATATTTGCTAAAAAAGCAGGGGTTTATGTATATGAATTTTCTTTAGGATTTGGTCCAAAATTATTTTCATTCAAAAGAAAAAATGATGAAACAGAATATATGGTAAGATTAATACCACTTGGTGGATATGTTTCAATGGCTGGTGAAGAAGATTTAGATGAAGATAATAAAGTACCAGATGATCAAAGATTATGTAATAAATCTTGGACTAGACGATTACTTGTAATGGTTGCGGGAGTAATTAATAACTTTATATTAGGGTTTGTTTTACTATTTATAATGGGATTAATATATGGTACAACTTCAACAACTAATACTCTTGATAGCATTCCTGAGTCGGGAGCACTTTATAAAGCAGGTGCAAGAAATGGTGATGTTGTAACAAAAATAAATGATAAAAAAGTAAAAAATTATGATGATATACAAACATATTTAGCGTTAGTTAAAGAGGGAGACGCTATCAATATTAATATAAAAAATAAAGATGGAGTAGAAAATACATATAAAGTAAAACCAAAAAAGAATAGTGAAGATGGTAAATATTATTATGGTATATCAATAAAAGTAAAAACTGATAAAGGATTTTTGCCAGCACTTAAATATGCTAAGGAAAAATTTGTTTCAATATATAAAATAATGATAATAACAATAAAAAGTTTATTTACTGGTGAACTTGGATTCGATAGTTTATCAGGTCCAGTTGGAATATATAACGTAGTAGATACAGTTAAAGGCTCACTTCAAATGATACTTTATTTAACTGCATATTTATCAATAAATATTGGATTTATGAATTTACTTCCATTCCCAGCATTTGATGGAGGAAGAGCATTCCTTCTTATAATAGAAAAAATAAAAGGATCTAAAGTAAATCCAAAGTTTGAAGCTACTATAAATAGTATAGGATTTGTATTATTAATGGTTTTAATGATAATTATTACAATAAAAGATATAATTAAGTTATTTTAAGGTGATATAATGGAAAAATTAAATATAGTTTATATGGGGACACCAGATTTTAGTGTTGGTCCTTTAGAAAAATTAATAGAAAAATATAATGTAGTTATGGTTGTAACTCAGCCTGATAAAGAAATAGGTAGAAAAAAAGAAATTAAATTTTCACCTGTAAAAGAATGTGCGATAAAAAATAATATCAAAGTATTTCAGCCAAGTAAAATTAGAGAAAACTATAAAGAAATATTAGATGAAAAGCCTGATATTATAATAACTTGTGCATATGGTCAAATAATTCCAAAAGAATTACTTGATTATCCAAAATATGGATGCATTAATATACATGCATCACTTTTACCTAAATTAAGAGGTGGCGCACCAATACATAAAGCAATCATAAATGGTTATGAAAAAACAGGTGTAACTATAATGTATATGGATGAAAAGATGGATTCAGGTGATATTATATATCAAGAAGAAATAAAAATAGAAGATGATGATAACGCTGGAACACTTTTTGATAAATTAAGCGTTTTAGGATCAGAAATGATAATAAAAGTATTACCAAGTATAATTGATGGTACAAATAAAAGAATAAAACAAAATGAAGAAGAAGTAACATATGCATATAACATTACAAGAGAAGAAGAAAAAGTTGATTTTAATTTAAGTACTAAGGATGTATATAATAAAATTAGAGGATTATATCCTTGGCCTATAGGATATACAAGTCTTGATGGTAAGAAAGTTAAATTACATTTATCAAGAGTAGGAACAAGTAAAAAAGAAGGATCAATAGGAGAAATTATTAATATATATAATGATGCATTAGGTGTTAAAACCTTAGATGGTGAAATACTATTAACTATGATTCAATTTGAAGGAAAAAAGAAAATACTAGTAAAAGACTATTTAAATGGTGTTCATGATAAAGAAAGTCTTTTAGGCAAAAAATTTATATAAGAGATATAAAGCGACAATATTTATATATAACTTTTTTTATAATCATAATGGTGATATAAAAATGAAAGTTTATATAGATATTGTTTTTTTTACCAATTTTTTATTTGATTTTATACTCCTTTTATCAGTAAATATTATTCTTAAAAGAAATATGAAAATATATAGAATAATACTTGGGGCGCTTACAGGAACTTTAACACTATTAATGTTATTTATAAGAATGAATTCGCTAACGCTTTTTCTTTATAAATTAGTTATAAGCATCATAATGGTTCTTATAACATTTAACTATAAAACAATTAAATACACATTTAAAAATTTATATTTTCTATATATAGTAAGTATTATAATGGGAGGATTTTTATACTTTATAAATAATCAGATAAATGTAAAAAATGAAGGACTAATATTTATAACAAATAACTTTTCACTTAATTTAATTTTAGGAATTATTCTTTCTAGTATTTTTATTTATTTTTATATAAAAGAAACGAAAGATTTAAAAGAAAATTATAATAAATATCACAAATTAACTTTATATATAAATGATGTTACATTAAATATTAATGCTTTTTTAGATACAGGAAATAAACTAAAAGATCCATATAAAGGTAGACCAATCGTGCTCGTCAAAGAAGAATTAATAGATTATAAAGATATTAAATATATTCTAGTGCCGTATAATACAGTTTCAGGAGGAGGCTTACTAAAATGCATTAATATTTCTAAAATGGAAGTTGATGGAATAAAATATAAAAAGAAGTTTTTAATTGGACTTGTACCAAGTATAAATATAGATGGTGTAGATTCAATAATAAATGAAAAGATAATGGAGGGATTATAATGATTAAATTATTAAAAATATTATTAGGCAGGTTATTTAAGAAATACAATGAGTTATTTTTTGTAGGAAGTACTGATATACTTCCAGAACCTTTATCAAAAGAAGAAGAAGAAAAATATGTTGATATGTTTCAAAATGGAGATTTAAAGGCAAGAGATAAACTTATTGAACACAATCTTAGACTTGTTGTTTATTTATCAAAAAAGTATGAAAATACTAAAGTTGAATTAGAGGATTTAGTATCAATAGGTACAATAGGTTTAATTAAGGGAATTAATACATATAAAAATGATAAAAATATAAAACTTGCGACATACGCATCTAGATGCATTGATAATGAAATACTTATGTATTTAAGAAAAAATAAAAAAAGAAAAGCAGATGTATCTTTAGATGAATCACTTTCATTTGATTCAGAAGGTAATGAACTACATTTAGAAGATATATTAGGTACTGAAAAAGATATTGTAACTAAAGATTTAGAAGAAAATGATATGAGAAAAATAATGCTTAAAGAAATAGGCAAATTAAACGAAAGAGATAAACAAATAATGGTATTAAGATATGGTCTTAATGATACAAAAGAATATACTCAAAAAGAAGTTGCGGAACTACTTGGCATATCACAAAGTTACATATCTAGAATAGAAAAGAAAGTAATAAGTAAAATTAGTTCAATGATAAAAATATAATTCTGGTAATTTTATCCAGAATTTTTTTCTTTAAAAAATATATTAAATATTACATAAATTCATTGACAATTTTTTTAAATAATTTATAATAAGCATTGATTATTAAATTACTTGATGAGGAGGCAAAATATGATAAAGACTAAATTACCAGTTATTGTATTACGTAACCTTGTTTTGCTTCCTAATGGTGAAATAAAATTAGAACTTTCAAACGATATTGATAAAGAAATAATTATAAATTCTGTAAACAATCATGATTCATATGTAATATTAGTTTCTACACTTAGTCTTTCAAATGAAAATATTGATATTAGTGAATTACCTAATACTGGTATAATTGGTAAAATAACAAGTTATTTTGACTTACCTAATAACCATTTAAGAATAACTATATCAGGAGTTAATAGAGCAAATATATTTAATTATGTAGATACTGGAAAAAGTAAACTTGATGCGGTTATTGGTCCCGCTATATACGAAGAAGAAAGTGTAGATGAAACAGAAGCAAATTTAAGATTATTAAAAAGAGAATTTGCAGGATATATATCAATTACACAGTCTATATCTAACAGCATAATAATAAAGATGAATGAAGAAGTATCACTTGATAAGTTAACAGATATAGTTGCGAATATATTACCACTTAGTTTTGAAAAAAAGAATAAATTTATATATATGACAAGTCCAATAAAAAGATCAAACGATTTGATAAAGTATATTGCTGAAGAAAAAAACATTAGTTATATAGAAAAAAAACTAGATGAAAGTGTAAAGAAAGAATTAGATAAATCACAAAAAGAGTTTATATTAAAAGAAAAGTTAAGAGCAATTAAAGAAGAACTTGGAGAAAAAGACGATAAAGATGAAGAAATAAATGAAATAAGAGCAAAAATAGATGATTTAAATGCTTCAGATTCAATTAAAGAAAAATTAAAAAAAGAATTAAAAAGATATGAATCTATGAATGCTTTATCGCCTGAATTATCTATAGTTAAAAATTATATTGATACAGTTCTTTCATTACCATTTGGTACTTATACAAATGACTTAAAAAATATTTCAAAAATAGAAAAGTCACTTGACGAAACACATTATGGATTAAAAGATGTAAAAGAAAGAATATTAGAATATATTGCAGTAAAAGAACTTACTAATGATATTAAAAGCCCAATAATTTGTTTAGTTGGTCCACCAGGTGTTGGTAAAACAACATTAGCTTATTCTATTGCAAAAGCGTTAAATAGAAATTTTGTTAAAATATCTGTAGGTGGAATTAACGATGAAGCAGAAATAATAGGCCATAGAAGAACATATATAGGTGCTAAACCTGGTAGAATTATAGATGGAATGATAAAAGCAAAATCATCAAATCCAGTATTTTTAATAGATGAAATAGATAAAATGACAAAAGGAATAAATGGTGACCCTGAATCATGTTTATTAGAAGTTTTAGACCCAGAACAAAATAATACATTCTATGATAATTACATAGATGAAGCATTTGATTTATCTAAAGTTATGTTTATTTTAACAGCAAATACAGCATCAGATATTCCATATGCTTTAAAAGATAGATTAGAAATAATAAATTTATCAAGTTATACAATATTTGAAAAATTAGATATTGTTAAAAACTATATGTTCTCTAAACTATTAAAAGAACATGGACTTACAAGAAGTAATATTATAATAGATGATGATACTATTAACTTCATAATAAAGTACTATACTAAAGAAGCAGGTGTAAGAGAGCTTCAAAGAGTTTTATCTTCAATTATGAGAAAAATAGCAAAAGAAATAATTATGAATCCTAAGAAAAAAAGATTTACATTAAAAGAAGAAGATATAATAAGATTACTTGGAAATGTAAAATATTCTGAAATTGATAATAATACTTATAATAATAGCGGAATAGTAAATGGACTTGCATATACAGCCTTTGGTGGTTCAATACTTCCAATAGAAGTATCACACTATAAAGGTAAAGGCGGAGTAAATATGACAGGATCACTTGGTAGTGTTATGATTGAAAGTGCTAAAATAGCAATAGGTTATGTTAAAACAAATTATAAAGAATTTGGTCTTGATATAAAACAGTTAAACGAAGATGATATTCATATAAATTGTGTACATGCAGCAATTCCAAAAGATGGACCATCTGCGGGTGTAACACTAGTAAGTGCAATAATAAGTTCATTTTTAAATAAAAAGGTAGATAATAAAATAGGTATGACAGGTGAAATAACATTAAATGGTAATATACTTGCTATTGGTGGGCTTAGAGAAAAATCAATCGCAGCTTATAACGCTGGAATAAGAAAATTATTTATTCCAAAAGAAAACGAGAGAGATATATCAGAAATACCAATTGAAATAGCGTCATCCTTTAAAATAATTTTCGTTGATAATTATATGGAAATATTTAATAATTTATTTAAATAAAAGTTCTATTTTAGGACTTTTTTTAATATTATTAATTAGAAGTGAGGGATAAAATGAAAAAGATAGTACCATTTACTAAAGATATTAAATTTAATACAAAAATTTATGAAATAACTAGTATTTCACTTGAACATAATTTAACTATAGAAGAAAATAATTTAGTTTCAGGAGAATTTATTATTAGTGGTGAATATAAAATAACAGATTCATCTATTAATTCCGAACCATTTATATATGGTCTTCCTTTTGATATAACTTTAGATACAAAATATGATATGGATAGAATTAAAATAGATATAGATGATTTTAAATTTGAAATAGTAAATGAAGAAATATTAAGAGTAAATATAGATGTTTTAATAGAAGGGATAGAACTTGTTGAAATAGAAGAAGAAAAAGAAATAAGTGAAGAAATTAAACCAGATCTTGTAATTGATTCTAGAAGTAATAGTGAAGAAGAAATAGAAAAAGAAGAAGTAATTGCTGAAGAGAAAGTAGAAGCAAAAGAAAAAGTTAATGAAGAAATTAAACAAGAAGAGAAAATAGATAATGATGAAGAAGAAATAGATAGATTTAATATTTTTGAAAATATGCTTAAAAAGGAGGATACTACTATGAATAATGATTCATCTGATTTATTTTTACAAAAGGATGAAAATATAGTAAAAGTAAATAAAAGTGAAGATTTTATTGATAATGAAATGAATTCAATATTTAATAACTTTAGTGAAAAAGATGAAAAATTTGTTAGTTATTATGTTCATATTGTAAGAGAAAATGATAATATTGATACTATATGTTTAAAATATGGTGTAAGTGTTGAAAAAATAAAAGAATATAATAATATAGATCAAATTGCCCTTGGAAGTAAAATAATAATTCCATATATAGTTAATGAAGCTATTTAAGAAAATATTAGATAAGAATGACCTAAAGGTAGATAAATATACTATGAAAGGTAAAACTATGATAGTAAATACTCCTTTAGGTCAATTTGCTTTAAAAAAGGGTAATTTAGATAATATATATAAATATCTATTATCTAGAAATTTTGAATATTTTCCAAAGGTTATAGATAGTAATGAAGATAGTACAATATACGAATTTGTAGATGATGTAAAATATGATAATGAACAAAGAGCATTTGATTTAATTCATACTATTGCGCTTCTTCATAGTAAAACAACATATTACAAAGATGTTGATATTGATGAATATAAAAAAATATTTGAAGAAACAATGGAAAAGATAAATTATATTTATAATTACTATATGGATGTTATTAATATAATAGAATCCAAAATATATATGAGTCCATCAGAATATTTAATCGCAAGAAATATTTCTAAAATATTTTCTTGTATATATTTTTGTAAAAATGAATTAGAACAATGGTATGAAATTGTAAAAAATGAAAAAAGAAAAAGAGTTGTTACTCTTCATAATAATTTAAAACTTGATAATATTATAAGAAATAAAAGTGTATACTTAATAGGTTGGGAATATAGTAAAATAGATAGTCCAATATATGATTTTATTAATTTTTATAACAATTATGCATTATATTTTGATTTTAGAAGTTTACTTAACGAATATGAAAGAATATTCCCATTTAAAGAAGAAGAAAAGAAACTATTAAGTGTACTAATTTCAATACCAAGTAAAATACCAAATACAGAAAAAGAATATAATAAAGTTAAAAATGTTAGACAATTACTTGATAAAATTTATAAAACAGAAATGCTTTTAACACCTAAAGAAAAAGAAGAAACTAAAAGTACACAAAAGTAAAAATACAATTAAAAGTAAAACAGCATTAAGAGGGGTAGTTATAAATAATAAAATGATTATTTGGTATGTTAATATTATTAAACAAGAGGTGGCTAATAAGAAAAATATTAGTCTTTTTGTACTTAAAAATAGACCTTGTAAAAAATTCATCATATAAATCACTCCTAGTAATATAATATTCTTATGTCAAGAAAATGTAATAATAAAAACAAGTAAGCAAGTAAATATAAAAAATATGATATAATTCTTATAGTAGGTGGTAATATGAAAAAGAAAGTATTATGTTTTTTATTTTTAATTATGTTTTTATTTCCAATAAATGTAGATGCAAATGAAAAAAAAGAAGTAAAGTTTTCATCTTGTATAGATGGAGATACAGCAAGATTTATAATGGATAAGAAAGAAATAAAGGTAAGGTTTTTAGCAATTGATACACCAGAAACAAATCATCCTAAAAAAGGTGAAGAACCATATGGAAGAGAAGCAAAAGAATATACATGTGATAAAATAACAAATGCACAAAAGATAGAACTAGAATTTGATGATGATAGTGATGAAAAAGATAAATATAATAGATATTTAGCTTGGGTTTATACAGATGGATCATTACTTCAAAGTGAACTTGTAGAAAAAGGATTTGCAAAGGTCGCATATATATATGGGAATTATGAATATACAGATGAATTAAAAGAACAAGAAGAACAAGCAAAAGATGAAAAAGTTGGTATGTATTCAGAAGTAGATAATTCTTACTATACAACTCATAAAGAAGAATTAAGTAAGAATGAAAATAAAAAAAATGAAAAAGAAAGTGATAATTCTAAAAGCAAATTAGAAGAAAAAATATATAATAAAATTATGGCATCAATAGAAAAATTTGTTAGTAAATTATTAAATGAAATATTTTAAAATAAAGTTATAATTTTGTTTAATTATTTGTAATAATTTGGTATAATATCACTTAGTGGGTGAAACGTATGAAAGAATTAATAGAGGAGTTAAAATTAAATAGAGTAGCGTATTTACTTGAAATAATGGAAAAGAAGGATTTTGATTCAAAAATAAATGCTCTAAAAAAATTAGAAAAGATGAAAATAACACCTAATATAGGTTTATTTTTGATACAAAATTCTACTAAAAATTATGGAGTAAATGATAATAATGGTGGACTTAATGCATCAATATTATCACTATGTTTTAAAAATTATTATGATGTATATACTGATGCAATAGAAAAAGTTTATAAAAATTTATTACCAAACGTACAAAACAAAGTAGTATATTTACTTACTACAGTAGATTCAGAAAGTGCATTAAAATTATATGTTGATTTAGTATTAAAAAATTATAAAAATAGTGATTTCATTCCAATAAGTAATTTATTTGAAAGACCATATTTATATGACTATTTATTTCCGAAGCTATATAAAGCTTTGAAATTTAAAAATGCTAAAAATAATATTTTGATTTTATTAAATGATTATTTAGCCGCAGGAATAGTACCTGTTGAAGACTTAAAAAAGAATAAAAAAATCATTTGTGATGCATTAATGAGAGTATTTAATATTGCACTTAAAACAAACTTTAAAAATACATTTGATGCATTAAATGATGAAGAATATATTAATCTTAGATTTTTCTTGGAAATATGTATAAATATTGAATCATTTGTAAGTAATAAAGAAACAAGTGAAGCACTAGAAAAATTATTAAATAAAAAAGATAATCAACTAAAACTATTTATAATTGATAATTATTATAAGAAAAATAAAGAAGTAAAAAAATCAACAATTGAACAAATATCTAAAGATAAATATAGTAGATATGCATTATATGAAATGCTTTCTATATATGATAAAGTAGATATAATGAAAGATAAATATAAAGAAGCATCTACAATTGCTGAATCTGATTTTTCGATAAACTTTGGTATTTATTGTAATTATAAAGATGATCCTAAAAATATTAAATATATTGATAAAATAAACGTTAATGGTTTTGATTATTATGTATTTAAATTTTCATTAACATATACTTATAATAGTAGTTCTGAACTTTTAACTAATTATATATTTAATATGGTTGGAATGGAAAAATATAATGGAAAAGAAATAACAAGTGAATTTATAGGTATAAGTGGTGGATATGATCCAAATAGTAAATTACATATTGTATCAAAGAAATTAAATAAATTTTTGTTTACAAAAATAAATGATAAGGATGATATTGTTCTTGTAGCACAAAAACTTATTTTTGATGAAACTAAAGCAGTTGAAACTAAAAAAACAAAGATAAAAAATAAAATATCAAGGGAATTAAATAAATTAAAAGAAAAAGAAAAACAAATTGAAGAAGCAAAAAAAGTAAAAATAAAAAAAGTTGAAGTAAAAGAAGAACCTATTAAAGAAGAAATAAAAGAAAAAAACGAAGAAATATCTCAAGTAAAAGAAATTACTAAAGAATCAAGTAAAATAAGTAATTTATTCACACATTTATTACTTAGTTTATTTGCTATATTCATAATAATGCTTATTTCATGTATGTTTTTTGTAACTAATTTTTCAGGAATAGGAAATATTCAAAATCAAGATTCTGTTTCAGTAAAGGCAGTTAAATTAAATAAAGATTATAAGTATACATTAATAGATGGTAAAGAAATATTTAATGAACCAGAAAGTGAATATTATGTATTACTTTATAAAAAAGATGGAGATAAAAGCAAATATTATACATATATTAATGAGTATGCTAAATATGACAAAAAGTTTTATTTTGTTGATTTAAATGATAAAAAGAATAAATTTTTATTTGAAAAAAATGATTTAAACTTTACTGTAAATGGTGATAGATTGTTAAAAGTAAAAGATAAAGAATATGATTACTTTGTAAATGGTAAAAATAATATATTAAAAGAAATGAAAAATGATATTAATTCTTTGTCTAAAAATCAAAGTACAAAAAAATAATATTTACAATAAATTATAAAAATAGTATAATACATATAGACTTGTTGATAAGAGGAGTAAAATAATATAATTTTTTTAGAGAGTTAGTGTTTGGTGAAAACTAACAAATTATTTATTTGAAGGTTGCTTATCTTATAAGAGTAAAATCGCATATCTGCGTTAAAGATTAAGTGCATAGAAATATCTATGAAGTAAGGTGGTACCGCGTTTAATCGTCCTTACATCATAGATATTTTTCTTTTTGGAGGTAAAAGTGGTTGAAGAATTTGAAAAATATGTAAATAATTATGATTTAACTAAAGAAAAGATTATTCTTAAAAAAAATCATTCAATTAGAGTTATGAATTTATGCATAAAGTATGCAAAAAAACTAGGATTTAATGATGAAGATGTATCTTTGGCAAAAGTAATTGGTTTACTCCATGATATAGGAAGATTTGAACAATTAAAAGAGTTTAATTCATTTGATGATTCTAATATTGATCACGCTGATTTGGGAGTAAAAATATTATTTGAAGAAGGATTAATAAAAAACTTTTGGAATAATAAAGAAGATTATGAATTAATTGAGTTTGCGATAAAAAATCATAATAAAATGAAAATAGGAAAAACAACTAATGAAAGATATTTAAAGTTTGCTAAATTAATTCGTGATATAGATAAAATGGATATTATATATTTACTTGGATATTTGTCAGAATTAGATACTAAACCTAGTAATGATTTAATTAATCCTAAAATAACAAATTCAATAAAAAATCATGAATTGTCAAGTTATAAAGATATAAAAAACATAAATGATAGTATTGCATTAAAATTTGCATATACATATGATATAAACTATGATGAATGTTTAGAAGAATTTAAACAAAATTTATATTATTTCTATAAACAAATAAATTTTGATGAAAGATTCAAAGAAATCTTTGAAACAGTAAATAAATATATAGATGAAAGGATAGATAAATATGTTAGAAATTAAATATGATCATAAAAAAGTAGAAGAAGGAAAATATGAATACTGGCTTAATAATAATTACTTTATGTCAGGAGATAAAACAAAAACACCATTTTCAATGGTACTTCCACCACCTAATATAACAGGTAAGTTACATATTGGACATGCACAAGATGTATCAATTCAAGATATAATATGTAGATATAAAAGAATGGATGGATATGATGTATTATGGCTTCCAGGTATGGACCATGCTGCAATCGCAACAGAAGCAAAAGTAGTTGCTAAATTAAAAAAAGAAGGAATAAATAAATACGAATTAGGTAGAGAAAACTTCTTAAAAGAAGCATGGAAATGGAAAGATGAATATGCTGATAATATAAGAAAACAATGGTCTAAAATGGGTATTAGTTTAGATTATTCAAAAGAAAGATTTACTCTTGATGAAGTATCACAAAAAGCTGTTAATTATGCATTTATAAAAATGTATAATGATGGACTTATTTATAGAGGTAAAAAAATAATTAACTGGGATCCAGAAGCAAGAACGGCACTTTCTAATGAAGAAGTTATATATAAAGATGTAGAAGGAGCATTCTATCATTTAAAATACTATATTGATGGAACAAATGATTATCTTGATGTAGCAACTACAAGACCAGAAACATTATTTGGTGATACAGCTGTTGCAGTTAATCCTAAAGATGAAAGATATAATAAATTAATAGGTAAAAATGTTATTTTACCTATAGTTGGTAAATTAATACCTATTATAGGCGATGAACATGCTGATATGGAAAAAGGTACAGGTGTAGTTAAAATTACTCCTGCACATGATCCAAATGACTTTGAAGTAGGTAATAGACATAACCTAGAGAGAATAGTTGTTATGGATGAAACTGCTCATATGAATGAAAATGCATTAAATTATAAAGGGCTTGATAGATTTGAAGCAAGAGAAAAATTAATAGAAGAATTAAAAGAAAAAGATTTACTTATTAGTATTGAAAAAATAACTCATAGTGTTGGACATTCTGAAAGAACAGGTGTAATGGTAGAACCTTATTTATCAGAACAATGGTTTGTTAAGATGAGTGATTTAGCACATAATTTATTAGAAAATCAAAAAACAGATAATAAAGTTAACTTTTATCCAGCAAGATGCGAAAAAGTACTTGAAAATTGGATGAATGATTGTCATGATTGGTGTATATCAAGACAATTATGGTGGGGTATTAGAGTACCAGCATGGTATAAAGATAATGAAGTTAAAGTACAAGTTGAATCACCAGGTGAAGGATGGATTCAAGATGAGGATGTACTTGATACTTGGTTTAGTAGCGCATTATGGCCATTTAGTACATTAGGATGGCCAGATAATACAGATTTATTTAATAGATATTATCCAACAAATGCTCTTGTAACAGGTTATGATATTATATTCTTCTGGGTATCTAGAATGATGTTCCAATCACTAGAATTTACTAAAGAAGTTCCATTTAAAGATTGCATAATACATGGACTTATTCGTGATAAAGATGGAAGAAAAATGAGTAAAAGTTTAGGTAATGGTATAGATCCTATGGATATGATAGAAGAATATGGATGCGATGCACTTAGATATTTTTTAACAACTAATTCAGCACCAGGTCAAGATTTAAGATTTGATGAAGAAAAAATGAAATCTACTTGGAATTTTATAAATAAAATATGGAATGCATCAAGATTTACATTAATGAATATAGAGAATGTAAAAGAATATGATTTTTCTGCACTTACATTTAGTGATAAATGGATATTAACAAGGCTTAATAAAACAATAAGTGAAGTTAGAAAAAATATGGATAAATACGAATTCCAAAATGTAGGAACAGAACTATATAACTTTATTTGGGATGATTTCTGTGATGGATATATAGAATTTTCTAAGTTCAATATGAATAATGAATCAACAAAAAGTACACTTTTATATGTATTAACAAATATCTTAAAATTACTTCATCCATTTATGCCTTTCGTAACTGAAGAAATATATAGTATGCTTCCAGTAAAAGAAACAGAAAGTATTATGATTAGTTCTTATCCAAAAGCAAATGAAGAATTAAACTTTGATGATACTATAAAATTAATGGAAGAAATAAGAAACTTTATTACAAAATCAAGAATTACAAAGAAAGAAAATAATATTCCAAAAGAATTTAAATATAGTTTAGAATGTAATAATTTAAGTGCTGAAAAAATTATTAAAAATATGCTTAAATTAAATAATGAAGTAATAGATGGCGAATATAGTAAAGTAACAATAGAGTCAAATACAAATGAATTAAATGTTAAATTAACTTATTATTATGAAGTATCTGAAGAAGAAAATAAAAAACAAAAAGATGCTTTAGAAAAAGAAAAAATGACTTTAGAAAGTAATATTGCAAGAAGAGAAAAATTACTATCTAATCCAGGATATGTTAATAATGCTCCAAAAGCTTTAGTTGAAGAAGAAAAAATAAAACTTGAAAACGAAAAGAAAGAACTTGCAATTATACTTGAAAAATTAAAATAGGCTTAGAATAAGATTTATTTTGAGTCTTTTTTTGTTATAATTATGGCAAAAGAAGATGCTAAAAAAATTATTTTAGGTACAGATAGTTATGAAGATGTTAAATGTGGTAATACAGTGTCAGTAACATGTGCTGGATTTAATACGTGAAACTATAAAAAATTAGACAAATCTATATAAAAATATTTAATAAATGCTTTTTATTAGTTAAAGAATAATATATTTATGATATAATTAAATAGTATTATAAGATAGAGGGAGTGAACTTATGAGTGAAAAATCAATAATAAATAATGAATATGATTATTCAAATATAATTCCAACAGAAGAATATGTTCTTTATTTAGTAAAATACTGTGATGGTATTTATAATCAAATGATAAGACTTATGAATGAAGATGAAGAAAAAAATAAACAATTTAAACCAGAGTATAAACAATATATGTATAAGAAAAATTATGGTACAAGATTTGAAATTTATATTAGAGAAAAAACATATAATAATATTTCTTGTAAAGATTTAGTTGGATTTGAATCTGCGGTAAAAGATGGAAATTTAAAAAATATTAATTCGATGGAAATAAAAATGGATTTGGATTTTAGAAGAGGAACTGGTAATAATTTAGAAGATCATGAAAATTCTTTTATCGTAAAGTTCGAACCATATAAAATTATATTTGCAAGAAAATCAAATTATATAGATCAAGAAATTAATCAAGTTGAATCAGCAATAAAACAAATTTTAGATAAATTTCCAAGAGCAAATAGTATTTTTTGCACAAAATAGAATGGAGTGAAAATATGTATAATGATACAATAAAGGTAGCAAATAAAATAATATCTGATAATGATTTAATGGATATATTTAACAAAATGGATGAAGATATAAGAAAATATAATGCAATTTGTAAAAAGGAAGAACAAGAAAATATTATGTATGAAAGAGAGTATCAATCATGGACTGCTAAAAATTTTGATGGAAAATTTAAAGTTACAGTGAATTTTTATGATGATACAACAATTACTTTTGACAATTACAATAGTTTTATAGAAGTTTTTGACACTAGAATAGCAGAAATAAAAAGTTTGTGGTTAAGATATTCATATTTTTATTATGTTAAATATAAAGGTCAATATGAAAAGGATTTTAATCAAAGTATTGAAATGTCTATTTATGATAATAAAATGGATATTGCAGTTAGATTAAGCAGCGAAGATAAAAAAATGGATGAAGTATATAATCTTATCAAAAGTAAAATATTGAATGCTCCAGAAAAATATGACAGAATTATACAGAAAAAGAGTTCAATAATTAGCAAAATTGGTTTTTCTTTAGGAATTATACCGTCAACTATAATTTGTACAGCACTTTTATTTGTTCCAACCATAAGAGAAATTTATTCTATTAGTTATGTTGGTTTCCCAATTGCAGCAATAGTTTTTGGATTTCTAATTGGATCAATGTTTTTTACAGGTGGAGTTAATTCTTTGTACGATTCAATAATGCCTGAGAAAAAATATTCACATTATGATGTTGAAAATGGAAGAAGTGTTTACGTTGATGATCTTGATAAATTTAAATCTACAAGTGATATCTTGATAGGACGTAAATTAGATGTTTTAAAAAATAGGAATGAAATAAAAGAAATGGAAGAAAAATATTCTAAATTGATACCATATGAACTTATTATAGTTGCGGTATTATCACTATTAGCAGTAGTGGTAGGAAAATTTATTTAAGAAATAAATAATAAATTAAATCATGTATTAAATATAATCAGGGATAAGAGTCCTTGTTTTTTTTATTTTAATAGATTAAATATTTTTAAGTTTTTTATTGATTCTTTTATTTTTTATAAAAATAGTGTATAATTTAATTGAATAGAAGGTGAATAAAGTGAAATATTGTACAAACTGCGGAAATGAATTAAAAGAAAATAGTAATTTCTGTACAAATTGTGGTAAACCAACAAAAAAAGAATTAGAAAAAATTAAAAAGATTGAAAAAGAGAAGAAAGAGCAGGCTAATGAAAAATTATTATTATGGTTAGGTACATTTCTAGTAATTATATCAAGCACTATTTTTGCATTTACAAATTGGGAAAATATGAATGATATATTTAAAGTTATATTTTTAAGTATCGAAGCATTAATATTTTTCGCATCATCCTTTGCATTTAAAAAACTTAAAAATGATGGCGCACATAAAACAATGTGGTTTCTTGGAACTATATTTATAATAGTAATATTAAATTTTATAGGAGAAAAGGAATTACTTGGTAATTATTTATCATACAAAGGTAGCGGAATATATGTATATTTAGCATTATCAAGTGCATTATGTGCATTAATCTATTATTTAAGTAGTAAATTTATGAAATCAAAAACATTCTTGTTTTTTGGACATGTATTTTTATATTTAATGGTTATATCATTATTATATTTATTTAAGATGGATAAAATATATAGTGAAAGCTTAATATTACCTGTATTATGTTTGTTTAATTTGATAATAATAATCATAAATATTTTTGTAAAGAATAAACAAACAGGAACATTTATGTCAATAATATCTTTAATATTTGTTCCTATTACATTAACTTATTCTGTTATTTATTCAGATTCAGTTATAAATTCTGTAATACCATTTGTATTTGAATTGATATCACTTTTTATAATTATTAAAACTGAAAAAAATAATCCATTAAATTGTATATTTGTAATTTTGATTTATGTATTAACTTTAGTCTTAGTACCAGATACAATTAATCTATTTACAAGTAGTATTAGTATAGAATTATTTATTACACTTTTATCACTTGCTTTATTATATTTTATACTTACAATTATTAGTGATAAAAGTATTTCAGTAATGTCTTATATTCTTACAATGATTTTATCTTACCTTAATATTTTTTGTTATAGTATAAGACCTGAAGTTGCGATTATAATGACTTTAATTATAGGAGTAATTCAAATATTTACTATAAAATTTAATGATGAAAAAATTAAAAAAACAATATCAGAATTATTACTTCCAATAACAATGTTTATATTAATATATAATATGTTTGAGGTATTTATAGATGCAAAACTAGAACTAATTTTATTAGTTGCAAGCATACTTTGTTTTCTAATTAATACATTTATAAATAAAAATGAAAAAGAAACTGTTATAAATAGTATATTTGAAGTATTTGCATTTATATTCTTAATTGTATCAAGTATTGTAATTATTTTTAATGGAAATTCATTAACTGCATTTTTATTAAATGAACTATTATGGATATATTATTTCGTATATGTATTAATTAATAAAAATATTAAGTCAGAAAATATAGTAATGCTTATTCTTACAATTTGTAATTTAATTTTTTGCTCTGTAAGACTAAATCTTAAACTATATTATATATTACTTTTTGTAACAGGTGTAATTGCGTTAATCTATATGTTCTCTGATAAAATAAAAATAACATTTAAAAGTGTTTTAAAATATATATTATTTTCTATGCTTATAATTCTTACATTATTTGATATTAAAAATTATAGTATGTACGCAGTAATTGCAAATGTTCTTATATATTCATTAGTATTTTATATGTACAATAAAGAAGGAAAATTAAGATTCATATTTAAATACATATATACATTACTTGGATTTATATTAATTTATAAACTATTTAATTGTTATATAGAAAAAATAGTAATTGCGAATATATTTACATTAGTATCATACATTATAATTATTATTTCTATGTACTTACTTGAAATAGATACAGATAGAAAAATAACTTGTTATACACCAGTTATAATACTTCCATATATCAATTTAGTACAAAATGTTGATATATTTGAAAGTATTCAAACAGAGTTAATACTTTCAATACTAATTATATTTACATTTATTATATGTGATTATGTTATAAAACTAAGTAAAAAATCAGATAAAGAAGTATTAGAATTAACTATTTTAGCAATGATATTTATATATTCTTTAACTGAAGCATTAACATTTAGTTTAATAATTTCTATTGTAACTTTAATATATGGACTTGTAAAAAAATCAAATCCACTTATAGTATTTGGAATAATAACTTTTGTAATATCAATGATTGTAAATTTATTTAGAATATTTGATAATCTTACTTTAGTATTTATTATACTAGGATTTGGTATAGCACTTATATCATATGTATTCTATAAAGAAACTAAGAAGAATAAAAATTAATTCTTCTTTTTTTCATTGTATAATAGATTAATTTTTGGTATAATTTAATTGATTTTAGGAAGTGACTAAACATGAAATTAAAAAATAGTTTCTTTTATACTATCAGAGAAAATATTAAAGATGAAGATAGCGTAAGTGGTAATTTATTAGTAAGATCTGGAATGATTAAAAAAACATCATCAGGTATTTACATGTATTTACCACTTGGACTTAAAGTACTTAACAATATTGAAAAAATAGTTAGAGAAGAAATGAATAAAATAAATGCTGAAGAAGTACTTATGCCTTCATTAATTAGTGAAGATATATATGCTGAATCAAATAGATTATCATCATTTGGTGACGCTATGTTTAAGCTTAAAGATAGATATGATAAAAATTATGTATTGGGTCCAACACATGAAGAATTGTTTACAATAGCGGCTAAAAATAAAGTACAATCATTTAAAGATTTACCATTTAGTATTTATCAAATTCAAAATAAATTTAGGGATGAAGCAAGACCAAGATATGGTCTTATTAGAGTAAGAGAATTTTTAATGAAAGATGCATATTCTTTTGATAAAGATGAGAATGGATTAAATATATCATATTCAAATATGTATAATGCATATAAAAAGATATTTACAAGAATAGGAATTAATTATAGAGTTGTAAAAGCAAGTACAGGTTCAATGGGAGGAATATTATCAGAAGAGTTCCAAGCATTAACTGATATTGGTGAAGATACACTTGTTTTCTGTGATAATTGTGATTTTTCATCAAATTTAGAAATATGTGAGTCAATAACAAAAGAAAAAGAATCATCAGAGAAAAAATTAGAAAAGGATTTAATAGAAACTGGTGACGCTAAAACTATAGAAGAAGTAAGCGAATACTTAAATGAAGCACCATTTAAACTTGTAAAAACACTAATATATAAAATAGATAATAAATTTTATGCTTTAGTATTAAAAGGTGATGCATTTGTTAATGAAGATAAAGTATTAAACTTACTAAATGCTAAAGAGATGCATTTAGCAGATCCAAAAGAAGTAAAAAAACTTGCTAGATGTGAAATAGGTAATATTGGCCCAATAGGACTTGGAATACCTATAATAGTTGATAATGAAGTAATGATGATGGTTAATTTTATAGTAGGAGCAAATAAAAAAGGATATCACTATAAAAATGTTAATATAGAAGATTTTAATCACGATTATGTTTCTGATATTAGAAATGTAAAAGAAGGAGATATGTGTCCTAATTGTGGTAATCCATTAAAATTTAAAAAAGGTATTGAAATAGGAAATACATTTAAACTTGGAACTAAGTATTCTGAATGTTTAAATCTTAATTTTAAAGATAAAGATAATACATTAAAACCTGTAGTTATGGGTTGTTATGGCATAGGAATATGTAGATGTATGTCTGCAGTTGTTGAACAAAAAAATGATGAAAAAGGTATAATATGGCCTATGAGTATCGCACCATATAAAGTAGCAATAATAATTGTAAATATGGAAAATGAAAAACAAGTAGAAGCTGGTAACCATTTATATCAAACATTTAAAAAATCAAATATAGATGTTTTACTAGATGATAGAAAAGAAAGAGCGGGAGTTAAATTTAATGATATGGATTTAATTGGAATACCAATTAGAATCACAATCGGAAATAAAATTGATGAACATATTGTTGAGCTAAAGAAAAGAGATAGCGATGAAATAAAAGAAATATCAATATTTGACGTTCTTTATACAGTTCAAGATATTATAGACGAAGAAAGTATTTAACTTTCTTTTTTTTCGACAAAAAATTTAAAATAAATGTATTAATATATGAATGATAGGATTTAAGGGTGAGTGAAATGGATAAAAAGAAAATAGTATATTTTATAATTGCGGTAATAACAGGAATAACAATTGGAAAATATGTATATGATTCATATAATAAAACAGAAACAAAAGATGTATTTAAATATAAAAATGAAAATGTATATATGCTTCAATATGGTGTATATAGTTCAGAAGAAAATATGATAAATAATACGAAAAACTTAAAAAATTATTTTTATTTTAAAGATAATGATGGATATCATGCAATTATTGGAATAACAAAAAATGAAAATTTAAAAGAAAAAATAGTGGATTCTTATAAGATAACGGAGAATATATATATGAAGAGAGTAAATATAGATAATAGTGAATTTATCACATTACTTGATCAATATGATAACTTAATAAAAGATACAGATGATAAGACAACTATTTTTAATGCACAAAAACAAGTACTCTCTAAATATGAGGAGTTGATATTACAAAATGGATAATACTTTAATAAAAGATATTCCAATAAAAGAAAGACCAAGAGAAAGGTTTAAATTATACGGAAAGGAAAATGTATCAAATGAAGAACTATTAAGCATAATACTTAATACGGGAGTAAAAAATAAATCAGTAAAAGAATTATCAAATTCAATATTAAGTAAAATGAATGATATATCTGATTTAAAAAATATGACTTTAAATAATTTAAAAAAAATAAATGGTATTGGAGAAGTAAAAGCAATTAAAATTTTAGCGGCAATAGAACTTGGTAAAAGAGTATATTATATGAATAATACGCACAATATAAAAATGGATTCACCTGATAAAATATATGAATATATAAAAGGTGAAGTAGAAGGATTAGAACAAGAACATTTTTATGCATTATATTTAGATTCAAAAAAGAATTTAATTGATAAAAAATTACTTTTTATAGGAACATTAAATAGAAGTATAGTTCATCCAAGGGAAATATTTAAACATGCATATCTTTTAAGTGCTTCATCAATAATATGTGTCCATAATCATCCAAGTGGTGATACTATTCCATCAAAAGAAGATATGTTTCTTACTAAAAATTTAGTAGAAATAGGTAAAATGCAAGGAATAGCAGTTGTTGATCATATTATTGTTGGAAATAACTATTATAGTTTTTTTGAAAATGGTGATATTTAATTTTAGAGGTGAAATAATGAAAAAAAAGAATAAGAAGAAAGAAAAAAAGATTTTAATAATCATATTAATTATAATAATTGTATTTTTATTATTGTACTTTTTTATAAATGATAAAGAAAAAAACAACTTTTTATTTAATTCACTTAAAGATTTAACAGCGGATATAAGTAAAGTAACTGTTATAAATAATAAAGATGATTTAAATAAAGAAATAACAAAAGAAATAAATAAAGATTATCAAAATGAAATTGGAGAATTAAAGAAAACATTAAATTTAAATACAGTAAATAGTGATAAAGAATTTATTAATGCAACTGTAATAAAAAGAAGTACAAAATATTGGTATGATATACTTACTATAGATAAAGGTAAAAAAGATGGTATAAAAAAGGGAGATGCCGTAATTAATTCAGAAGGATTAATAGGAAAAGTAATAAAAGTAAATAATAAATCAAGTGATATTAAACTTATAATATCATCAACTAGAGATAATTATATATCCGCAGCATTTACCTATGAAGAAAATGTGTATTATGGAATTATAGATAAATATGATACAAATAAAAATGAACTAATTTTAAAAGATGTAATAGGTGATTTTGATAAAGATAAAGTTAAAAATATAAATGTAGTTACATCAGGACTAAGTGATTCCTTTTCATCTGGATTATTAATAGGAAAAATAAAAGAAACAAATAAAGATACATATGGACTATCATATACATTTACATTATCACCAGCTTCTAATTTTAATAATATTAATATTGTTTCAGTTATAAAAGGTGGTAAATAATGAGATATTGTATTCTTATATCATTACTTAGTTTATTTTTAGAAAACATATGTAATATATATTTATCAAACTTTAAATATTTTATTCCATTATTTACGATATTAAGTTTAATATTTGCATATCCTTTTTTAAAAAATGAAAAAAAATATTATTTACTTTATTCTTTTTTTCTAGGATTAGTTTATGATTTATTTTTTACTAATTTTTATGTATTAAATTCTATTATTTTTCTTTTATGTTCATACTTTATATACCATATATTTAAAAGATTTGATTATAATGTTATAAGTGTTATTCTAACTACAATATTTGTTATATTCTTTTATAATGCGCTTTGTTTTTGTATTCTTAATTTCTTTTTATATACTAATTATTCATTTTTAGAATTTTCAGTTATTTTAAGATATTTTTTTGTTTTAAATTTAATTTATTCAACTATTATGTATTTATTTACAAAGGTCATATGGAATAAATAAAAAAAATATACATATTATTTACTAGGGTGAATAATATGGAGAATATAAATGATGTAAAAAATCGTATTAAAAATAAAAGTAATAAAAGTATTAAGAAAAATGAAAAAGTAGTTAAACCTAATAAATTTAAATTTTTCGCATTTAAATTTTTTGTTGTATTACTAGTTTTTTGTTTCGCATCACTTGCATGTACTAAAGATTTAAAATTAAAAAATATAATTTATAATAAAGTATATAATACAAATTTTTCATTTTCATATTTTAAAAATATATATAATAAATATGTTGGAAATATTATTCCTTTTCAAAATATTTTTGAAGACAAAAAAGTATTTAATGAAAAACTTAAATATAAATCTATTTCTAAATACAATAAAGGTGTCAAACTAACTCTTAGTGATAATTATGCGATTCCTATAATAAAAGGAGGAATAGTAATATTTTCAGGAGAAAAAGAGAGCCTTGGTAAAACAATAATTATTCAGCAATCAGATGGAATAGATGTATGGTATTCTAATTTAGCTAATACTACTATGAAACTATATGATTATGTAGAAGATAATGCTGTAGTAGGTGAGGCTAAAAACAATGAATTATATTTAATATTTCAAAAAGATGGTGTAGAAATTGATTCTAGTGAAGTTCTTAAACAAAATTAATATAAGTGTATATTCAATTATAATTATATTTTTAAGCCTTATTTCAGGACTTTTTAAAGAATTTATAGTAATATCTATAATAATATTATTTCATGAATTTGGACATTTTATTTTTCTTTATAAATATAAATGGAATATAAAAGAAATTAAAATATATCCATTTGGAGGAGTATGCACGTTAGATGAAAAAATAGATAAACCTTTAAAAGAAGAATTTATAATTTCAATTATGGGACTTATATTTCAAGAATTATTATTTTTAATAATATTTATCTTAAGAAAAAATCTAATTATAGATTCATATATATATGAGTTATTTAAAAACTATAATTTAGCAATTTTTCTATTTAATTTACTTCCAATAATACCACTTGATGGATCAAAAATATTTAATGTAATAGTAAATAAAATATTTAATTTTAGAGTCTCATATATGATTAATATAATAATATCAATATTATTTTTAAGTATATTTTTTATATATTTTAAAAGTGATACAAGTTACTACTTAATAATTATTTTCTTACTTACACAAATAATATATAATTATAAAAATAGATATATAATATTTAATAGGTTTATCTTAGAAAAAAAGTTATATAAAAATGAATATAAAGATTTTAAAAAGATTAAAAACATTAAAAAAATGTCTAGAAATAAAAGACATTTAATAAAAACTAATAACTTTTATGTTACTGAAAAATCATATATGACTAATTTAAAAAAGTAGGTTATTCTACTTTTTTAGTATGGTCTACCATAATATGGTGGCATATATGGTCCGGGTTGATAGTAATAAACATTTGGTCTATTATATCCATATCCATTACCATAGAAAAATGGTGCGACAAGTCCTCCAGTTATACCTCCTAAAATAAATGGTCCAATAAATCCACCCGCAAATCTTTCATCATTTGAATTATAATTACTATTTCTATCCATATAAGGATAATTACTGTAATAAACTACATTACTAGGATATTTATACATATAGTCTTTTTTCATAAATCTCATCCTTTCATAGATAGTTTATGTAAATACTTAAAAAAAGTTCTAAAATTGTACAAGCATTAATATATTATAACAAAGGAGAAATATATGATGAAAGAAATGTACAATAACTATAAAAAGGACTTAAAAAATAAAAATAATATTTTACTAGTAATATCTGTAATATTTATTTTAGGATTAATATTTGGAAGTATTTATATAACTATTTTAAAAAATGGTGAAAAAACTACTATATTAAATGAAGTAGGTAATTACTTTTTATCAAATAATAAACTTAATTTTGAAGATAAAATAGATATATTTAAAAATGAATTATTATCAAATTTATTATATACAGTCTCTATGTGGCTTTTAGGTTTATCAGTTATTGGTTTACCTATAATATTTATTATGATATTTTTTAAATCATTTACTCTTGGTTTTTCAGTAAGTTCAATATTCGCTAAATATGGTTTTAAAGGAATAGTAGGAGTATTTACATATATTGTTCCATCACCAATTATATTATCAATATTTTCCCTTTTTTTAGCGTCTTACAGTATAATAATATCGGTAAAAATATTAAAGGGTGCATTTACTAAACAAACTATTAATTTCAAAACATTTATGGGCAAATATTTCTTTATACTTTTAGTAAGTATATTACTTTCTATTTTGTGTGCATTATTTGATGCATTTGTAACTCCATCATTCACAAAATTATTTACTAATTTAATTAAATAATGTATAATAACTAAAGAATTATGGAAGTGATAAAGATGAAAAAAGTTATAGTTGGTGTAAGTGGTGGAGTAGATTCAGCAGTTAGTGCTTATTTACTAAAAAAAGAAGGATATTTAGTTGAAGGATTATTTATGAGAAATTGGGATAGTTCTATAAATAATGATATAAATGGTAATCCTACTTTAAATAATAATATATGTACACAAGAACAAGATTATAATGATGCGCTTGCTGTATGTAATAAACTTGGAATAAAACTTCATAGAATAGATTTTGTTAAAGAATATTGGGATTATGTATTTACATATTTTCTTGATGAATTAAAAAAAGGTAGAACACCAAATCCTGATATAATGTGTAATAAATATATTAAGTTTGATATGTTTAAAAAAGAAGCTGAAAAATTAGGCGCAGATTATATTGCAACAGGTCATTATGCAAGAATGAAAGATGGTAATTTACTTAGAGGAATAGATCAAAATAAAGATCAAACATACTTTTTATCACAAGTATCAAGAAAGCAGTTATCAAATGTATTATTTCCTGTTGGAGAATATGAGAAAAAAGATGTTAGAAAAATAGCAAAAGAAAATGATTTAGTGGTTGCGGATAAAAAGGATTCAACTGGAATATGTTTTATTGGAGAAAGAAATTTTAAAGAATTTTTAACTAATTACTTACCTAATCAAGAAGGAGATATTGTTGATATTGATACAAATGAAGTACTTGGTAAACATATGGGTCTTATGTATTATACAATAGGTCAAAGAAGAGGACTTGATATTGGTGGTAATGAAAAAAGACTATATGTTGTTGGTAAAGATTTAAATAAAAATGTGTTATATGTTTCTTTAGGTGATGATACAAAATATTTATTAACTGATGAAGCAATAATAGAAGATGTAAATTTTATTAGTGAAAAAAGACCAAAAAAATGCACTGCTAAATTTAGATATAGACAAAGTGATATAGATGTTACTATTGAATATTTAGAAGATGGTAATTTAAGTGTTAAATATGATAATGTTAAATCTGTTACACCTGGACAAGCATGCGTACTTTATTTAGGTGAAGAATGCTTAGGTGGCGGAATTATAAAAGAAGTTAGAAAAGATGGTAAAAAACTTTGGTATTTATAAAGTCACATATTTTATGTGATTTTTTTTAAAATAAATTGTAATATATTGTCAAAATATTATATGAATGATAAAATTAAGTTAACATAGGAGAGGTGGTGAAAAAGTGGAACAAGAAAAATATTTAAGTGAAGAAAAATATCAAGAAACTAATAAAAAGGTTAAAAAAACAAGTAAAACACTTTTGATTATTGGTGCAATTCTTCTTGTCATTGGTATTATAATGATAATAGCTGCATTTGTAAATTTAAAAAATTCAGAAAGAAATGTAATGGATTCATTTAACAATAGTGCTTCAAATATGTTTGATTCATTCAATAATAGTATTAATAATGATGATGATGGTGAAGAATTTGTTAATTCAATGAAGGAATCTGTAACATCTGTAACAGATAGTTCAAAGGATTCATTTACTAGTGTTGGATTATATGCATTAGGTGGTTTTGTTTCATCAGCAGGTTTTGTATTACTTATTGTTGGTGGTGTAATGGCTTATATGGCTCATAGAAGAGAAATAACAGCATATACTACACAACAAACAATGCCTATAAAAAAGGAAACAATTAATGATATTACACCAACAGTCGCAGATGCTGCTGGAACAATTGCTAAAAGTGTTAGTCAAGGTTTCGAAGAAGGAAAAAAAGAAACTGATGATACTCAAAACAAAGTGAATTAAAAATTCACTTTTTATTTTACTTTTACTTGACATTTCTCTGTAAAATGATAAAATAATATTATAGTAGAAGAGTAGGGAGAGATAGACAATGATGAAAAGATTAAATGAAATATTAAGTGAAATTGGGATATCAAAAGTTAAGTTAGCAAAATACTTAAATGTATCAAGACAAATGGTTTATAATTATCTTGAAATGGAAGATGTTAATTTATGGCCACTTGAAAAGAAAATGAAATTATTTAATTTATTACAAATAAAATCAGCAGATGAAATAGAAAATATAAAAATAACTAATGATTTTATTAAACACGCAAATAATTTAATAAATGATAATAACTCAGGTATAGTAGAGAAGGGGAACATATCATTTGATGGAATAAATGCTAAAGATCAAGCATTATTAAATGATATAGTATTCTTACTTAAAGAAAATTTAGAGGATGACAAAACAGGACAAATGTCTAAAGTATATAGATATTTATATTACTTCTTACAAGTATTAGAAGATGTACCAGAAATAAAATATATGCTTGGTTATGTTGCTAAAACAACTGGATTCGTCTCCCCTAACGAATTTATTTTTGAAGAGGATAATCAATTTGCATTTGAAAGTATATTATATTCAGCAATGGTATTATATAATAGCAAAGGTGCATCTAAAAATAAGCTATTAGAAATGCATAAGAAATTTACAAATGAAATTGAAGCAAAACATGAAGAAAAATTATCTAGAACACAAGAATTAAATTCTGCTAAAGTACAAGCTTTAAAAGAACTTGGTTATACTGAATTAAATGAAAGTAATTATTCTGAAGTACTAGAAAAGATGGCTGAAATACAATCTAGAAAAATATAAATGTAATTTCAGATAATAATTATTATGTAAACTAGCATATTTTGAAATAAATATGATTAATTATACATCTAATATTATATATGTAATTAATATCTCACTATTATAATGAGATATTTTTATTTATTGATTTATTATTAATTATATATTAAATTTATATTATTAATTATATATTAAATTTATTTATGTATTATTTAATATTATTTTGTTAACAGATAATTAATTAATATGATTCTATAGTAAATTTATTTATAACTTAATTGTAATTAATGATGTATTATATTAAGATAATAAAATAGTTTATTTTAGATCTATATTAATAGTTATATCTACCCTTTTTTATAAAAATTTAACTAGGGGAGTTGTAACTATTTTTTTAAAAGAAAAAAGCACATAAGTGCTTTATATATTATTTATTATGCGGCAGCTAAATCTGATTTTTTATCATCTTTAGGTCTTAATAATTGTAAAATCTTAGGTTTCTTACTTTTAACTTGTTCTTGTTCATCTCTATCAGTTTTTGTACTCTTTATATCCCCTATGCTACCGATTTTATTTTTTCTTTCTTTATAACTTTCTATTACGGTAATTGGTTTTTCACTACCATCTTCATCTTTTTCGTATGTATCATAGATTTTTGGATTAGTATATTCATCATAGGAATATCTTAATCTTTTATTATCAAATGAATATACTTCTCTTAATATTACGATATTGTTCCCCTTATGTATTATATTAATGTTTCCATTGAATTGTGAAGAGTCATTAATATAAACATTCTTTTTTTCTATATGAATTGTTTTGCCGTCTTTTGTTGTGATATCTAAGTAATTATCAAAGTACTTATTAATATCCATATTAGACTCTCCTTCCCCATTCACTTATCGCAAATGAAAATATTATATAATATTTACACTTATCTTGTCAAGTAAATATTAAAAAAAGTAGAAATTTAATTTTCTACTATTGCAATATAAAACTTTTAATGTATATTAACAGATAAATTTACTTATTTCATCAATTAAATTAGTATCTTTTTCTATTTTTATTGTATTTATCCCAAGCGCTTGAGCTCCATTAATATTATTAATATTGTCATCTAAGAATAAAAGTTCTTTTGACTCTATACTATATTTATTTAATATATATTGATAAAAATCTAAATTAGGCTTTATCTTATGTATTTCAGCGGAGATAATTATATCATCTAAATAGTCATATTAAAAGATTCTTTAATAAAATCTTTCACAAAAGATAAATGATTAGTTGCTATAATAATTTTTACATTTTCATTTATTTCTTTTATTTTTTTAAATATTTTTTTATCTTTTACCTTGTATAATTTATTAATCAATACTTTTGTTGTATTAATAACTTCCAAATCTTTTTCAACAATTTTTTTTGCTTGCTTTAAGTAATCTTCATCATTTAAATTTGGACCAAACATTCTCTCTAATTTTTCTTCTACTTCTGATAATTCAATATCTTTTTCACTAACAAGAACACCAACTAAATCAAATGCAATAACTTTTATCATATTTCCTCCTAATTTTTTAAATCTTATATAATTCCGAATTATTTAATTTGGGGCATATCAGTACAACTAAATAATACATCATTCACTTGAGTTATATTTTGTTCTTTGCATAATTCTTCATATTTATCATCCCATGACAATCTAAATGAGTCTTCATAGTTTAAATCAAGTAATTTCATATATTCATCAATAATAGATTCCTGATTTGTACTTTTTTTAGCCTCTATTTCAAGAGCAATACCAAATGGATATTCATCAACAGAAATTATTATATTATCATTTACATAATTTGTCCTATATCGTTCATAACTTTCTACTCGTTTCATTTTTAAAATATTTTCAGTTAAATAAATAAAATTTTCATAATCATTTGGATCAATATTACATTCTATTTCTTCCTCTTTATTTATTAAACCTTCTTTAGTATCTGGTAGTCTCCTTTTCCAACTAAGCATACATTTTGAAACGTTTTCACCTTTTGTAATTCTTATTCTATATCTTCCATCTATTTCTTTTGAATAAAAATCATTACCTGGTAACATAGAATTATATTGCGTTGTTTTTTCGTAAAAAGCACCTACATTTTTAATTTTATTTATCTTATCCAACTTATTTAATATATCATTCTTTTTATTTTTAGAGTAATAAAATCTTATTTCATATTCCATACTTTTTTTCCTTTCATAAAATTAATATGTATATATTTAATCTTGTGATTTAAAAATTTCATTAATTTGTGATTTTAATTCATTAAGTTCATTTATTGATGAAACTTCACTATCGCACTTTACACCTAAATAAATCTTAATTTTAGGCTCAGTTCCTGATGGTCTAAGCATTATCCATGAATTATCTTCAAATACATATTTTAATGCATTTGTATGCAGTTCATTTTCTTCATTTAAGTAATCTTTTTTAGTATGTTTTTTATCAAATTTTATTATATCATTTCTAAATGAATTCATATAATTATTTATGATATCTTTACCATCTAATCCTGAATAAACAAATGATAAAGTTTCTTCTTTATAATATCCATATTTTTTAAATATATTTTCTATGTAATCATTAAGAGTAATATCTTTACTTTTACAGTAGCAAAGTATCTCTAAAAATGATAACATACTTGAAAATCCATTTTTATCATTTACATTTATATTAAACATATATCCTAAACTTTCTTCAAAACCAAATAAATAATCTTTATCTATTAATTCATTTCTTTTATTTGCTATATTTTTGCATCCAGTTAACACTTCATAACATTTAATACCTTTTTCTTCACACATTTTACTAACAAGAGGAGTTGAAACAATACTTTTTATCATATATGAATCATTAGTTATATTTTTATTTTCAAGAATATAATTTGCGAATAAAGCACCTATTAAGTTACCATTTATTTGTTTATATTCATTATTAACTTTGCACATTGCCCCTACTCTATCTGCATCCGGATCTGTTAATATAATAATATCTGAATCATTTTCTTTAGCGTATTTAATTCCAAGTTCATAATTTTTTTTGTATTCTGGGTTTGGTTCAGGTGCTGTTGTAAAATTACCATCATAAATGCATTGTTCTTTTACAATATTATAATTAAATTTATACTTATCAAGTAATTCTTTAGCAGTCTTTATTCCAACACCATGTAGTGATGAATATGTAACTTTTATATCTTTAGCATATTTATCTAATAATTCTTTATGTATAATTGCCTTTTCATTTTCTTTTACAAAAGATTCATGTACTTCATCTGGTGTAATATAAAATAATTCATTATTTTTAGGGGCATATTTAAGCAATTCAAAGTTGTCTAAACTATTTACCTCATTTATAATTAAATCGTCTTCTGGAGGCACTATTTGACCTCCTTTGTTATTGTATACTTTATATCCATTATATTCTTTTGGATTATGTGATGATGTAATAACTATACCACTTGTACAATTTAAATATTTAACTGCAAAAGAAAGTTCTGGAGTTGATGTATATTCTTTAAATAAATATGTTTTAATACCATAATAATTTAGTATTAAAGCAGCATCAAGTGCATAATCACTTGAATTATTTCTAGTGTCATATGCGATTACTACACTTGGATTATCATGATGTTTATTTAAATAATTAGCAAGTCCTACAGTCGCTTTACCTACAGTATATTTATTCATTTTATTTGAGCCAAGCCCCATTAATCCTCTAATACCCGCAGTACCAAATTCTAAATCAGAAGAAAATGATTCTTCTTTTTCTTTATCTGTCATATTTTTTAATATTTCTTTATCACTTTCACTTATTCCATTATCATTTAACCATTTATTATATCTATCATTCATAAAAATTTCTCCCTTACTATTTAATTATACAAAAGAAAAAAATAAGTGTAAATTTTTTTAACACTTATCTTTACATTTTTTTACTTCTAGGATGTGTTTCATTATATTTTTCTTTTACATAATTATTAGATATATGAGTATATATTTGTGTTGTTTTAATATTTTCATGTCCCAAAAGTGTTTGTACACTTCTAAGATCTGCACCATGATTAATTAAATGAGTCGCAAATGAGTGTCTTATAGTATGAGGTGATAATTCTTTATTTATTCCTTTTTCTAGTGCAATTTCTTTTAGTATTTTAAAGAAGCCTTGCCTTGATAAACTATTCCCGTGTGCATTTAAAAATAATAAATTAGAAGACTTATTTTTTAAAAGTGTATTTCTATATACATTAATATAATTTTTTAAAGCAATAGTTGCTATATCATCAAGTGGTACAATTCTTTCTTTACTACCTTTACCAAAACATCTAACAGCGTTCATTTCAAAATCAATATCATTGACTTCTAAACTTAATAATTCTGATACTCTAAGACCAGATGAATACATAAGCTCAAGCATAGCCTTATTTCTATAATCTAATGCATTTTCACATTTTATATCTAAAAGTTTATTTATTTCATCTTCATTTAAAACATGTGGAACTGTTTTTGGCATTTTAAGACCAACAATATCATCACAAGGATTATCACTAATTAAACCATTTCTAGATAAATATTTAAAATAATTTCTAATAGATACTATATGTCTATTAACTGTTTTAGAATTTTTATCTTTACTAATATACATTATATAATTTGTAATATCTTTTTTTTCTATTTTTTTATATGTTTTTTTTACATATTCAAAAAAAGCAACAAGATCTCTATAATAACCATCAACTGTATTTTTACTAAGACCTCTTTCTATTTCAACATAATTTATATATTCTATTATTTGTGCATCTATATCCATATCATTCACCATAATAATTATACAACAAATAAAAAAGATTAGTAAACTAATTCTAATCTTTTAACAAATATAACACTATATTAATAACTTCTTTTTTCATTTCATCATAATTTAAACTCTTATGTGCATGGTAAACAATTTCATGGCAAAAGTTATCTATAAGACCTATTATAATATGCACCTTTTCATTTAAATTCTTAACATTAAAATTATTATATTTAAGTGTATTTACAATTTTTTCATTCATTTTAAGTTCATTATCTTTAAAAATTTGATTTATTTCATCATCTATATGACTCATTGCGATTAATTCTTCATGAGCTTTTTTACTCATTTTATGTGTATCTATAAAACTATCAATCATGCTATTTAATATTTTTTCAAGATTATTTTTATCTATTTTAGTATTATCTAAAATATCAATCATAGGAAACATTATATTACTTGAATAGTTTTTAACTCCTTCAATAAATATATCTCTTTTGTCAGTAAAATATTGATATATAATACCTGTTGATACACCTGCATACTTTGCTATATCGACACTATTTACATTATGGTAACCTTTTTCACACATAAGAGTAAATCCTTTTTCTAGTATTTTATTTTTCTTTTCACATAATATCATACTTTTTCATATGAAGCAATATTCATATGAAATATTTTTCATATTTTTTAAATATTATGTAAAAATTAAAAAAAGTTAGAAATTAAATCTAACTTTATGACATTTAAATTATTCATTTGTACTTACTAAATCTTTATGTTTTTCATAAAATTTAACTAATGCAACACTTTGTTCTTCTTCTGATAATTCTTCTAATATTTCATTATCTTCTTCTATTTTTGTTTTAAAAATCTTAATATCGTTTGCATTATTTACATTTACTGTATAAATAAAATTATCTATTTCATCTAATATCGCATAATCAATATCGTTAAATGTAACTGCTTCTAATTCCTTATTTTCCATAACTTGCACCTTCTTCTTTTGTTACTGTATCTGCTTTATAAGTTTTGTAGGCTTCTTTAATAATATCATCACCATCAATTGTTTCGCCTACAACATCTTTTGCAATTTCTCTACTATACATTCTTTTTAATGCTATATATGTTTGAACATCATCATATCCTTTTAAATCTGCTTGTGATCTTATATAATCAATTGCATAATCATATGAAACATTTTGTTGTCCAATATTGAAATGGAAACCATCTGTATAATTACCACATCCAATATCTGATGTTACATTACTATGAAAATCATTAGCAATCATTTCTTCTCCTTTATTAATATTATAGGCTTGTTTAGCACCCAATGTTGTTAAAACAGCAAATGCTGCAATCATTACACTTTTTTGAATTGCAACTTGTTTCCTTCTAGCACTATTTGTTTTTTTAATTCTTCTATCAATATTTAATTTGTTATCTATTTCTTTTATATGTTTATCATATTCTTCTTCTATAATTCTTTCTGTTTTACCACTATAATCTCTATTTTCTTTCATACTTTTATCTCCTTCGCTATTTTAAATATAGCAATTAATTTTATTATTGTCAATTAATGTATATATAATAAGTAAAAGATGTACATTTATTTACATAGTTTTAATTTTTAACTTTTAAATTTTGTTAGTTTTTAACTAAATGCTATTTCAGTTTCTATTTCATTATCAACAATCAAAATATATAAAAATATAATTCCACTAATTAAAATTAAAAATGAACCTATAAATGCCGCATACGATAATACTTTCTTTTTATTTGAATCATTTTCATTTAACTCCATAATTTTATTGTATCCATCTTGAGCAAAATAATAATACATTATAAGTAATATTAAGAATATAAAAATCATTAATTCTTGATACTCCTTTTTACTTTTTTCATCATCATATAAAAAAAACTTCTTTTCAAGACTATTTGCGTAATAACTAAGAATAATAATTATTATATAAATTACCCAAACAAAATTTTCTATTTTAATATTTTTTAACTTATCTAATTTATCTTTATCCGTGAATTTTTAGATTAAAGTTCGTTTTTTTTACGAACTTTTTTCTTTTTCAGAATTAATGCCGTTTTTATAGTGATAAA
>ERZ827440.154-NODE-154-length-108893-cov-7.551048_pt1 | contig 108893 bp, 88 predicted proteins | sample MGYA00519774_ERZ827440 | MGnify/ENA primary metagenome ERZ827440 (study PRJEB31778, sample SAMEA3449302) | human gut metagenome | biome: human gut; feature: human-associated habitat; material: faeces | place: United Kingdom | collected 2010/2012 ... | reverse complement strand
CCTTCAGTTCAGTAAAAAGAAAGGGGACCTGACTGTAAATGAAATGGGTAGAAAAGCAATACCGCCATGCCCAAATTGATCTTATTGTATGAGGATATTGTGCGCGATGGTACGCTATCTTTAAACACAAAGTGGTTGCAAAATAAAGGTAAGTAGTTATATAATGATGGAAGAGTTATATGTTTCAAGACATAAAAGGAACGGAACAAAGATGATAAGAAATGTTGAAAATGCAAGATTAAATCATTTGGTTAATAAATATGCAGTAAAAAGGAATAATGAAATAGTGCTGGATGAAAACACCAATTTGATAGATGATTTGGGATACGATTCCATAAGCATAATACAATTGCTTACGGAAATAGGGAATGATTTGGGAGTTTCAATAGAGTATTCTTTTGAATTTACATCCTTTAGATATTTAAATATGTTTTATTGTATTCATAGTATGTTTAATGAGTATTATAAAAGGTATTTGGGAATTACAAAAGATGGTAAAATAAGTAAGAATATAGTAGTATATTGTTCAAAAAATAGAAACCATCCAATAAATAAAAGATATCTTTATTCGGGCATTATAACTTACTATAACCAAAATTGGATTTTGTCATGTGATAGCAAAAACAAAGAATATTTTTGGGGAGAAATGAAACATATTACATTAGAAAACTATGATACTATAATGCAGAAATTAGTAATTGATGGTTATGAAATTAGGAAGATGTATAGAATGATTATTGATAAAGAAGTTGATGTGCGAGAGGAGAAAGAGGAAGAATATGATTATATTTATATTGATGAGATGAGAAAATATGTAGCAAAAAGTGAAGAAAAAACGATTGGATATTGTAAGGTTTCGGACATAGACTTTGGATTTGGAAATATAGTTGTGTATATAGATGAAAACTATCGACGCCAAGGCCTGGGTTCAACCTTACTAAATATGATGATACAGAAATGTTTAGAATTAAATATTAATCCGGTTTATGTTGTGGATTCTTCAAATAACGCATCTATTAATCTTGCTGCAAAGTTTGGATTTTCGATTGCCAGTATGGAAGTGATTATATCAAAAACTGTCTAGATAAATTGAGATGAGTTGATGGAAGGTTAAGCAAAACACCCCATTGACGAACAACTTAAAATATGATACATTAATATTGATATTAGCAAATGCTTGATCCACGCTTGTTAGGGAAAATTTATTCCTAACAGGCGTTTTTTAGTTGGAGGAAGGAGAAAACAGATGAATTATAAGTATGTGCGGATACAAGGAAGAGAAGATTCTTATATTACAAAGTATCCCAAAGGAATTTTTAGTCTATGTTGGAATCTTGTAAATGATGGAGTGATGGAACAGAGCGAAAATGACTTGTTTATAAGCATTGATGAATGGTTTAAATGCAACCTGCCGGAACCGGAACCATGCGTAAACCGTGAAAAAGTTATTACATTTTTTAAATGTGATTCTGCAAAAGAAATGTACTCGAAACTGAAACCGGCAATGGAATTATTGGATAAATACAATAGGGCGTATGATGTTGTCTACACGAATTTTGTTGGGACAATTGTTTATGAAGATGAATGGCAGATTGCGGTCAAAGTGAAAGATGGAGAAATGATTTATTAAGGGAAAGGGGCTAAACAATGATATTTAGAGCAAGCAACGGAGCAGAAATTCTGGATAAAATAGAGATTGATGAAGAGGAAGCATTAATTCAATATCCTTCTATTAATCATGCGTTGGTTATCGTAAAATGCGAGGATGATTATTTACTTGGTTATCACAAATGGAGAGATGACTGGGAGACATTTGGCGGTTTGCGGGAAGAGGGAGAAGGTATAAGGGAATGTATTGTTAGAGAAACCGAGGAAGAACTTGGCTTGAAAAATGTAAACTTTGAGTATTTAGGAATTGTTCATTATAATATGCCGCCCGGATATTGGAATAAAGAGTGGCATGAGGAGTACGGTGGCTTATACGGATTCGTTATTGAAAAAGAAATGCTTGAAATAATTGATCAATGCAGAAAAGATAAGGATGAAATTGGAAAAATTGCATTCCTGTCAGAATTAAAAAGGCGAAGAGAAAAAATAGATGAAATAAATGAAGCCTTGTTAAGATTTTTCTAGCGGAAGTTATTTTTTGGTGGTTGAATCTGCGAAATGCGTATGTTATACTGTAAGACAAGAAGAGAACCAAAAATTGGAAGAGGATAGAGAAACATAAACAGGGAGGGCGAAGTGAAAACAATAATAGCAATTTTCTTGTTGCTCCTGGCAGCTATGGCAAGAGACAAAAATTGGAATTTATTAAAAATACTGCTCTTTTTCGCTGCCATCGGTCTTTTTGTCAGTCATGCGATTGACATTTGGGTAAATAATTTTGGCGCGCTGATGTGAAGGGAAGAGGAATTGGATTATACGTTGTTGGAAAGAGTACAAGGAAGAATTATGAAGAAAATAGTTATGATATTTGTTATTTGGAATTGCTTATTTTTCTTGTTTAGTTGTAGCAATGAAACGCAGAACCAAAATGTACAAAAAGATAGTAAAGAGACAAAAGTGATTTCTGGAAATAAAGAAAATATAGCGAAAAAAGCAACAGGAACCGGCGTCGATATTGCGGATCACGGAACCTTTGTTTTTTTAAGAACTGCGGATGAAAACTATGAATTTTATGACATTGATGAAAAGAAAATTTATGAAGGAACATTAAAAGAAAATTGTGATATTAGTTGCTGGCATACCTATAAACAACATTTATATATAATGGTTCATGACAGGAAAAATAAATCGACTCGGTTAAAAGATATTAATCTGGAAACCAAAGAGGAACACTGGTTAAATGCACCTAATAGTGTTTTTTATATTTATAAGGATAACATCTATTTTCAAGATGAAAAAGAAGATACAGGAGTAGTGGAAAAAACGAATTTAGAATGTAATGCTGTTAAAACTGTAAATTTGAATAGCAATAAAGAGGGAGTCTCTCTTGAATTGATTTACAATGATAAAATGTACTCGGCTAGCCAAAATAAAATATATACTTGTGATCTGGCGGGGGAGCAAAAGCAATGTGTTATGAAGGGACAGGGAATAAAAGAAATTTTCTTTAGTACCTTTGATGTGATTGACGACCGATTATATTTTTTGGCAGAAAATAAAGACACTAAAACATGTGTCTATTGTATATCCCTTGCTTCTTTTGAATTAAAAAAAGTTTGCCAAGATGTTAGTTGTTATGTTTTAGGCGAAAAAGGTATTTATTATGTTTCAGAAGACGATGGAAATGTCTGCTATAAAACATATGAAAATCCAGAAAACACGGAGAAAATAGCGATGGAGAATGGTTCAAACAGCATCTTGAAATATGGAGGTAATGGGTGGTTGATTCAGGAACAAAATTCAATTTCCGATGGACAAATTTATGCGTTTAATGAACTTAAAGGAGAGTCTAAAATTTTGTTTCAAGTGAGTAATGTTGAAAAAATGCAAAAGAAAGGACGATTAATGAAGAAAGACGAAAACATCAGTGACATAGAAATTATCGAATATTATGATATTCAAGAAGATGAACTTTACCAAAATAGAAATATTACGCCGACAAGTGCTTATGCTGTCATAGAAGTTCAGGAAAAGTTTCTGATAGGATATAATAGCTACCGTGAGCAATGGGAGTTTCCGGCTGGAAAAATAGAATCCGGTGAGACAGCGATGGAAGCAGCAAGAAGAGAATTGTACGAGGAGACGCATCAAATTGTGGACGAACTTGAGTTTTGCGGATTGTTTAAGATCTATGATAAAACAAAAAAGGAATACCGGTTTCGTGCAGTATATAAGAGGGAGGCAGAGTCATTAACCGAATTTGTTCCGTGGGAAAATGATGAAATGCTGGGGATTCGGCTCTGGGATTTTGGTGATGAGAGTATATATGTTGATCCGGTTGATACAAAGATGGTAGAAATGCTAATGCGAAAAAATCACTTATGAAAAATTGAAAATCGGTATAACAAAGCCATAAGAGGAGAAGGTTTATGAAGAAAAATTATATTATGATCTGCATGATTTGTGCGCTTCTTTGTTCGTGCAATTCAAACGAATCAAACAAGCAAAATGCTGCAAATAATTCAACTTATAATGCGGAAAAGCAGGAGAAGGAAACGCAAAAGGCAGTTTTTGATGCGTTAGAAAAAAGCGACACACAATGGGGTGACAAAAAAGTAGAAAATAGTAAATTTGTATTTTATGTTTCGAAAAATAGTTTGGTTCAAAAAGAAAAAGAGACAAATGAGAAATCTATTTTGAAGCGGTGGAAAGGCAAGAAAAGTATTTCTTTGTGTTGTACCGAAAGTGAACTTTACTATATCGAAGATATGAGGAGAGTAGGTAGGATTCAATTTGAAAATGAAAAGACGCAGCAGCTTATCACCTATGAAATGCTTGAAAAGGCTGGATATACATTCCCGGATATTTTTGGAATGGTTGTGTATTCCAGACACATTTATCTTCAAATTTCTGGATTAGATGTTATAGAATGTGGACAGAATGGCGAAATAGGAGATAAAATTGCACAAGATGTTCGCTACGGTGCATTTTGCGGGAATTCATTTTTTTATCGGCGGCGTTCATCGGATGAGATTATTCGGTTTGACTTGGAATCAAAGAAAGAAGCCGTGGTGCGAAAAAAGAAGTACAAGGAGCATGTGCAATATAATAGAATATTTACGGTAGATAATAAACTTTATTACGAACTGGAAGGGGAAATTTATTTATACGATGAAGCAGGAAACGACGTAAAAATTGTCAAGGAAGAAAAGGAATGATTAGAATGGGAAAAAATAGAAAAGCAGCCGCTTGAAAATATTGGAGAAATATGGTAAGATAGAGCGGCATAAAAAATAGTAAAGGACGTGTTAAATGAAAACAATTAATGATTTAAAAAAGATTTTAAAGAAAAGTACACCGGAAGGTATCAATGGTGCCAGAAAAAGTTTATATCAAAGAATGTGTGGCGACAAATATTGTTACTACAATGACATCGTATTATTTTTTGATTTTGTAAGCTATAAAACACCGGAACTTCTGACTATGAATATCGGGATTCCAATTTATAAATGGGGAATAGACAGCCAGAGTTTAAGCGGTATTGAAACGTATGCGGATGATTACGGATTTGTTGAAAGAGCTGGATCAATGGATGGAGAATTTTAAACTGACTCAATATGAAGAGGGAAGAAAAGTATATGTGAATCAGTTGAAAATTCGAGAGATATTAAAAGAGAAAAAAGCGGTTTGTTTTATTCGGGATGGAAGTATTCTTCCAAGAGATAGCGAGGGCAAAATAGAAGAAAATGCTACGCCATTTTACGCACCGGAGGAAATGCGGGAAGTCCTTAAATTAAGTAAAAATGAAACCGCGGAGGGAATGCTTATAAAGCAGGGAATTACAGCGGTTACAGGTGGTGCTTATTCAGGAAAAACGACGTTGCTTGAGGCCATTCAATCGGGAATTTATAATCATATTATTGGAGACGGACGAGAGTATGTTATAACGGACGAAAGCGCTGTAAAAGTTTGTGCAGAAGACGGAAGACCTGTAAACAATTTGGACATTTCTCCATTTTTTCAAGAAGAAGTAAATGGCTGCAGTCTGCAAGAATTCAGCGCACAGCATACGAGTGGCAGTACATCACAGGCGGTAAATATTATCGAGGCATTGTACGCAGAAAGCAAAGTTCTTTTGGTTGATGAGGATAGATCAGTCGCCAATTTTATGCATCGCGATGAGGTGATGCGTGACATAATAGAGCGGGAACCAATCATTCCTTTTACCGATAGAATTAAGGAAATTTCAACTCAAATGGGAGGGTCTCTGATTTTAGTTATCGGGGGAACAAGCCAATATTTTGGATATGCAGATCAAGTGATTTTGATGGATCATTTTAAGGCGGCAGACATAACAGAAAAGGTAAAGAAATTTGAATTTGTGGATACGAGTAAAAAAACATTAGCTCATTGGACATACACTAAGAAACTTATTACAAAATTTGACAAAGGAATATTGCTTCACAGCGTTTGTACGAAAGACAGAGCGGCAGTATTTTTTGACGATTATATCTCAGAACTTACCAATACAGGAAATCCATTTTCGCAGGCACAATTGAATCTATTGGCGAAGGTGGCCGGCATGGTTTTGGAAATGGACGACAGAGGTGAACTAAAAGAAGATGTTGACCGCATACTTTCCCAAGTAGGATACAGAGAAAACTTTGGAAATGGAGACTTTGAACAGATCCGGCAAGTGGATGTGCTTATGTGTTTGTTCCGAATGAGTGGACTTGAATTTGCCAATGAATAGTTCTTTGTCAGCCGGTAAAATTTGGTTGCCATGATTCGAAAATTGTGGTAAAATGAGTTAAATTGTAGTGAGGACATTTCAAGCGACTTGGAGGTGAGGAAAATGGAGATTCATGGAAGCTATTTATTGCTGTATGGAGTGGGAATTATTCTAATGATCGTAAATATTATACAGAGTATCTGCCGCCCCAAAGGAAAATTTTTCAATCCACCACAGATGGAGAAAAAGAGAGATGACAAAACGGTATTTAGAATGAGAATGCTTTATGCTGTTTCGCAGGGCATTTTGCTGATCGGTTTTGTTATTTGTGCGTTTAATTTTCACAATTATGTGGTGGCTATTATTGGCTTAACAGTAGGAAATATATTGCCAATTGTTTTGGTAATGCTGTATGATTCTTATTTGAATATGCGGGAAAATAAACAGATTGAAATTTGAATGCATTTTATATGGGGATTGAGGATAAAATGATGATTTTCTTTGATATTGATAACACGCTTGTTGATTATAGCAAGAGTGAAAGGGAAGCAATTTGCCTTATTACGGACAAGTATGGTTTGAAATTAGAACAATATGGAAAATGCTGGAAAGGCATTTCCGAGAGATATTTTACGAAATATTTACGGCAGGAGATGTCCTTTCAGGAGCAAGGGGCGCAGCGTATCCGGGAACTGTTTAACCAGGGTGGGATGGACGTATCTTTGAAAGCATCAGAAAAAATTTTTCTTGAGTATAAAGAAGAGTTGGAACGAAGTTGGGTTCTATTTGATGATGTAATTCCCTGTTTGGAAAAACTCAATACAGTAAACAGAGGAATAGCAAGCAATGGTCAGGCAGAACAGCAAAACCGTAAGCTACGGCAGACAGGAATTGATGCGTATTTCTCTGTGAAAAAATATGCCAGCGAAATGCATTTTGCAAAACCGGATTATCAGTTTTTCCAATCTTTAAAGGAATATTGTGGAAAAGAGAATTTTGTATATGTGGGAGATGATTTGCAGACAGATATTTATCCGTGTTTGGAATTGGGAATAAGGGCAATCTGGATTAATCGAGAGGGGAGAAGTGCGCCGAAAGGTGTGACTGAGATTCGGAGTTTGGAAGAATTAATATAGATTGTAATAATTAATGGATAGAGAGAAGTTTGGTTGAATCAAAAAAACTCATATGCTATACTTGAGGAAAGAAATAATAAACACTTTATATTTGTTTTGTAAGATAATAATTTTGATATATAAGAGGTAAAATAATAGATATAGGAATCAATGCAGGTGCGCTTCTAGCTGATGAATCACCAGTAAGGCATTCGAGATTATTTTGTACTAGGTGGAACGGTTTTGACAAAGCATCTGGGGTAATGGAAGCCATAGATGATAAAGAATATTCTGGTGGCTTGGTTAGTTTGTTGCAATCTGGAATAGAATTTGTGATAAATAATTCTAAGAGGGCATGGAAAAAAGTTCGAGATGGAAGGGTTGAGATGCCGGATTATCCACAACGTGCAGTTATGGAAGGAATTGTAAACGCATTAATCCACAGGAACTATATGGAAGTTGGAAGTGAAGTGCACATTGATATGTTTGATGATCGAATTGAGATTTATTCACCTGGAGGTATGATAGGTGGCATATCTTTAAAAGATAAAGATATTATGAGAATACCATCAAAAAGAAGAAATCCAGTGTTAGCAGATGTATTTAATCGTCTAAAATATATGGAGCGGCGCGGCAGTGGGTTTAAGAAAATTATGATGGATTATCAGGAACAACCGAATTATTCAGAGGAGAAGAAACCATTATTCGAAGCGGATAATGATGATTTTGTTCTTACACTTTTTAATATGAATTATGAAATGCAGGCTAATTGTGTCGGTCAAAATGTCGGTCAAGATGTCGGTCAAGATGTCGGTCAAGCAAAGTATCTAAGTGAAATTATTCAATTGATAAGAGAGAATAATAAAATTACAAAGGCGACTATTGCAAAAGAACTTGGAGTAAGTGAAAAGACGATAGAACGCGAGATGAAAAAGACGAATAAAATCGTTTATATTGGTAGTGGATATAGTGGACATTGGGAGATAAAAGAATAGATTTTGCTAAATAAATTATATAGAGGAGACATTAGCAATATGCCGGAATTATGGGACATATACGATAAAAATAGAAACATCACAGGTAAAACGATAGCGCGTGGAGAGCTTATGGCGGAGGACGAATATCACTTAGTCGTTCAGGTGTGGATAAAGAATGACGAAAATAAATGGCTTATTTCAAAACGTGCAGCGACGAAAAGTCAGGCGCTTAAGTGGGAGCCGACAGGCGGCTCTGTGCTGGCAGGGGAAGGGAGTAAAGACGGTGCTTTGCGCGAGGTGAAAGAAGAATTGGGGATATCGCTTGATCCTGAAAGTGGGTATTTGTTTCGGTCATTTCGAAGAGACAAGGTTACCTGGGAGAATCCCGGCTTTTTGGATGTGTGGGTGTTTAAAGACAATACTTCGGTAGAAGATGTGGTTTTGCAGCAGGAGGAAACGATAGATGCAAAATGGATGACAGCGGAGGAAATAGTGGAACTTATTGAAAAAGGGGAGTTTGTACCATTTGGAAAGGATGAATATTACCGTGAATTGTTATGAAAAAAGTATGAAACTGTGATAGGGGAGGAGTTAAATGTTTCAAAGAAAGGTTTATCAAAAGTTATTGATTTGGAAGGAAAAATATGCTTCAAAACAGGCATGCCTTCTTGAAGGCGCAAGACAGGTGGGAAAGACAACCATAGCAGAGCATTTTGCGCAAAACGAATATACGTCTTATATTAAAATAGATTTTGCAAATACGACAGAAGAAATTCTCGATATTTTTTCGAATACTGCCAAGTTGGATCTGCTTTTTTTGCGACTGCAGACAGAGACCGGTATTAAGCTTACAGAGGGAGAATCGGCTATTATTTTTGACCAAATTCAATGCAATTCGAAAGCAAGAAACATTGCGAAAGATTTGGTAAAAGATGGAAGATATCATTATATCGAAACGGCGGATTTTTTGTCTTCAAATAGAAAATCTGAGGAGGCGACAGAGTATAAAATTAAGATGTATCCGATGGATTATGAAGAATTTTTGTGGGCGGCCGGCAGCGACAGTAATGTGTTGCATGATATATGCAGATTGGATGAAAAAATGGGAAATTTGATCAATCGTAAGCTGATGAGAGATTTTCGATTGTATATGGCGGTGGGAGGAATGCCACAGGCAGTGGAAACCTATATTGCGACAAATAATTTCGACGATGTGGATCGAGTGAAACGACAAATAATTGAGCTGTATTTAGAAGATCTTAACAGAATGGATAAATCCGGAAAACTGGCAAAGATATATAAGGCAATCCCGGTTCAATTGGCATTGAAAAAGAAGTATTTTATTTTTTATGCAGCAATCGGAAAGCCAAAGACAGAAAAGGACGAAAGAAAGTTGGCGGAGTTGTGGGATTCAAATATTGTGTTGGCGTGTTATCATCTGAAAACCCCCGATATTACAGCGATTCCAAGATACGAATCGGATAAATTCAGATTGTATATGGCAGACACGGGACTACTTGTTACAATGCTGTTTGACAAGTCCGTGGGAAGTCAGCCGGATATATATAATAAACTTTTAAGTGATAAGTTAGATGCAGATCTTGTGTATTTGTATGAAAATGCAGCTGCGCAGATGCTGACTGCCTGCGAAAGGAAATTGTATTATCATACTTGGAAAAAGGAAAACAGTTCACATTTCTATGAAATTGATTTTTTAATTACATTGCAGGAGAAAATAATTCCGATTGAAATTAAGTCATCCGCAGGTAATAATGAGAGGTCAATTTTGGCGTTTGCAGAAAAATATTCAATGTGTGCTGGGAAACAATATCTTTTTTCGCAAAATGATGTATCGCGAAAAGAAAATTTGGAATTAAAGCCGATTTATATGCTTCCATTTTTGTTTGCGGAAGATAGTAAAATGACGTGACATTTCTGGATATTTTTGATAACATGGAAATAGTACAAAATAAATTTAGGAGGAATGACAACATGGGAAGACAGAATACGTATGCAAATCCATTTATTTTGGAGAGAGCAGATCCTTTTATGATTAAGGCGGACGATGGCTGGTATTATTTTACCGCTTCGTATCCGATGAAGAGGGGCGATGATCCGGAAGGATATGACCGCGTGATCCTGCGCCGTTCAAAGACGGTAGATGGACTTCGTGAGGCAGAGGAGATTACAATCTGGCAGGCGGACGAAAAGACTTATACACATCGTTTTATCTGGGCACCGGAGCTGCATTACATCGGTGGAACGTGGTACATTTTTTATGCGGGAAGCAGTGATGCGGAAAACAATTGGGCCTTTGACTGCAATGTGCTGGTGTGTGACAGCCGGGATCCTTATACCGGAAATTGGACAGAAAAAGGGAAATTCCAGAAAACAGAAGGAGATAAATTTTCTTTTACCGGTTTTTCTTTGGACATGACATATTTTGAGGCGGGCGGAAAGCATTATGTGATTTGGGCGCAGCACAATGAGGCGAAAATTTCCTGCCTTTATATGGCCCAGATCAATCCGGCGGAGCCTTGGAAAATTATTACAAAACCGATGCTGCTCACCACGCCGGAATACGATTGGGAAAAAGTACGTTATGCAGTAAATGAGGGACCTGCGGTGTTGAAACACGACGGAAAGATTTTTGTATGTTTTTCCGCTTCGGGAACAGGACCGGAGTATTGTGTAGGTGCGCTGGAAGCGGACGAAAATGCGGACTTGCTTGATATTGTGGCGTGGACAAAATTTGACCGCCCATTGCTTACTTCGGAGGACCTTGTTGATGAATATGGCCCGGGTCATAACTCTTTTACAAAGGACGAGGAAGGCAATGATATTTTCGTATATCATGCGAGAAGCAAAGAGTGCTTCGAGGGAAAATGTGGATATTCGGACAATGATCCGTTGCAAGACCCTTGTCGTCATGCGCGCATTCACACAGTAGAGTGGACCGCGGATGGCAAACCGATTCTGAATGGCAGAGAAAAATAAAAAGACGAGCATATCACGATTTTGTGGTATGCTCATCTTTTTTTATAGGCAGCAATTTCCTGCTGAATTGTCGTATAATCACGTTCAAATAATTCGTCGCTGATCTGGTGGTGCAATGTTTCTTCCGGAACTTTTTCCAAAATTTTTTTTCGAACAAAATCTTTGCTTTTCTGGCGATAGGCAGGGAGCTTATTGAGTTCCTGAATGTGTGCAATTTCAGGACGCCAAAGCAATTTTGTTTTGTGTAATAATTTACACTTTGGATTGGCTGCGGGTTCGCGTACAATATAAAAATCGCACAGATCATCTATTTTTTCGACGCTGATAATGCCCCACCATTCCGGGACATGCTCACTTATATGGTGGGCATGTCGGGAGCCGACGACGACAATATTGCGGTCAAAATACCGGTCGTAGTCTTTTACCTGGCGGTCGAGGCGGGCATACGTGTCGGCATCGCTTTTGATTTCGATGCCGACGACTTCATTTTCCAATACCATAATGACGTCCGCGCGGGATTTTCCCATTGTTTTCTCTTCAATAATACGGATTTTCGAATGCCGGTCTTCCAAAAAGTCGAAGAGTGGTTCGCGGATGTCTTTGTCTTTTAACATGGTTTATTCCTTTCCGTTCCAGCAGTAAGTACACAGATTTTCCGGTGGAATGCCGACCGCATCTAACATGTCGTCGAGGCGGCAGTAGCGAAGGGAAGTAAAGTTCAATTCTTTGCGGATTTCTTCGATCATTTGCTCGTATTTTTCGGATTCCGGATCGGCGTATTCCTGCAAAATTTCATCGGAAACATCTTCTGTGCCTTCCAGTCTTGCGATGACGCGACGTGTGATCAGATCCATTTCCGAAGACGAACGTGAAAAGTTCAAATATTTACAGCCATAAATAAGTGGCGGGCAAGCCGGGCGGATATGTACTTCTTTTGCCCCACTTTGATACAAAAATTCGGTGGTTTCGCGCAGCTGTGTACCACGCACGATTGAGTCGTCAATCAAAAGCAGGCTTTTGTCTTTGATGAGGTCGTGCACGGCGATCAATTTCATCTTGGCGATGAGGTTGCGCTTGCTCTGAATGGTAGGCATAAAGGAACGCGGCCAAGTTGGCGTGTATTTGATAAACGGACGTGAAAATGGAATGCCGGAAGCGTTGGAATATCCGATCGCATGAGCTGTTCCGGAGTCTGGTACGCCGGCGACGATATCCGGTTTGACATTGTCACGTTTTGCTAAATTTGCTCCGCAGTTGTAGCGCATTTTTTCTACGCTGATTCCCTCGTAGGAGCTGGAAGGGTAGCCATAATAAACCCAGAGAAAAGTACAGATTTTCATTTCTTTTCCCGGAGCCATCAATGTTTTTACACCTTCCGGTGTCACGACGTCAATCTCGCCCGGTCCCAATTCTTTGTAGTCCTGATATCCCAGATTTTGGTAAGCAAAGGATTCAAAGGAGAGGCAGTAAGCGTCGTCTTTTTTTCCAATGACAAGCGGGGTTCGTCCGTATTTGTCGCGCGCCGCATAAATTCCCTTTGGTGTCAAAAGCATCAATGTAAGTGAGCCGTCGATCAATTCCAATGCATAATGAATGCCGTCGATTAAATTTTCTTTCTGGTTGATGATGGAAGCTACCAATTCTGTCGGATTGACATCACCACCACTCATTTCCAAAAAATGGGTATTGCCGTTGGAAAATAATTTTTCAACAATCTCATTTGCGTTGTTAATTTTACTTACTGTTGTGATTGCATAAGTTCCGTGATGGGAACGCACAATCAATGGCTGTGGCTCATAGTCCGAAATACAGCCGATACCGAGATTCCCTTTCATCTCCTGCATATCTTTGTCGAATTTGGTTCGGAATGGTGCATTCTCAATGTTGTGAATCGCACGATCAAATCCTTTTTCGCCGTAAACGGCCATTCCTCCGCGTCTTGTACCAAGATGTGAGTGGTAATCGGTTCCAAAAAATAAATCAAACATGCAGTCGTCTTTGGCTGCAACTCCAAAAAATCCGCCCATTTTTGTCAGTTCTCCTCCAATGTAATGTATTAAGTTTGTTCCGTCAAGGGTCGCAAGCGAGGCATCCCGGCATTGCAAGCAAGCCGGAAACCTTGCTTGGACCCTTGGTCTTAAAGAGCTATAGATAAGCCCAACGGATTGCGGGTGCTGTGCACCCAAAGCAATCCTACATGAACTCAAACTCCGCGGAAAACCGCTGCGTTTTCGTACATGTGCGGGTCCCAAATAAGGCATCCCGGCATTGCAAGCAAGCCGGAAACCTTGCTTGGACCCTTGGTCTTATCTATATTGTAACAAGGGGATGGTAATCGTGCAAGAAAAATGTTATACTTTTTGTAGATTCTTTTGAAATGTGACATGGGGAGCGAAGGCACACGCCAAAAAGGAAAAAGAAAGAGCTGACGTGTGCGGAGCGGCCCTGACGCCAGTTCCAGAGAAGGCAGGCACACGCCAAAAAAGAAAAAGCAAGAGCTGACGTGTGCGGAGCGGCCCAATCGCCGCTGCCAGGGAAGGCAGGCACACGCCAAAAAGGAAAAGCAAGAAATGAGGAGAAAAGGATGAAAAAGAAGAAAAAACAAGGAAAAAAGAGAAAGTGGCTCATTCTGCTCACGGTCGTGCTACTGGTGGCGTTGGTGTTTTCTGTTCTTGTGGGAATGAAAGTTATTCGGATCAACACGCTTTTGGCGGCTGGGTATCCGGTGCATGGAATTGACGTGTCACATTATCAGGGCGAGATTGACTGGGCGGCGATGAAGCAGCAGGGGATGGACTTTGCGTATATTAAGGCGACGGAAGGAAGTGCGCACGAAGACAAATGCTTTGACAAGAATTGGAAACAAGCAAAGGCGGCGGGAATGCTTCGCGGAGCGTATCATTTTTTTAGTTTCGAAAGCGAGGGGAAGAAGCAGGCAGAACATTTTATAAAAAAAGTGGGGGATTTGAAGGGGTGTTTGATCCCGGTCATTGATGTGGAATATTATGGGAAATATGTAAAGACACCACCGGATGAGGAGAAGGTGCGGAAGGAAGTCAGAGACATGATTGACGCATTGGAGGGGGAATATGGGGAAAAGCCGATGATCTATTGTACATATAACGTATATCGGAAGTATATCGAGGGGGCGTTTGATGAGGTGCCATTGTGGATTCGAAACGTGTATTATCCGCCAGAAGATATTGGAAGAAAATGGACCTTGTGGCAGTATACGGATAAGGCGCAGCTGGATGGATATCAGGGGGACGAAGAATCTATTGACTGCAATGTATTCCGGGGAGAAATAGGACAACTAAATAATTATATATTACAGTAGAATGGAGGCAATGATTATGAGGAAAATTTGGATAACAGGAGTTATTGCAGCTGCGTGTATTTTGGCTGGAACAGTAACAAAATGTGAGGCAAAAACAGATGAAAAAATAGTCGTAGCGGAGGGGGGAGAAAAGGTGATATCAACGGATGTTTATAAAACAAAAACATCCGTAAATAATAGAAAAAAGGTGAAAGTTTATAAACAGTTTTTAGATGCCTCTGATAAAATATCCATTTTAGCAGATAAACCAAATAAGGCGTTATTTATTAAAGGAATAAGTGCCGGAAAAGCGCGTGTTACAGTGAAAACAACTACTGGTAAAACAGTATATAATATCACTGTTTTACCTAAAGAAAAAGTGAAAAAGAAAGCACAAAAAATGCTAAAAAAAGTGGTGAAAAATAAGCGGGGAATTTATGACGATTTTAATCAGGATGGGATAGAAGAATATTACTCTAATGGAAAAATATTTTACTATGATTATGAGAAAAATAAGGTGATTACAAAGCGCTTTTTCACAGAAAAAGAGAATAGTAAAATACAAAAAATATATTATTCTCCAAAACGGCATCTGTTCTATGCGGAAATGGAAGGAAAGACAGCGGTCCATTTTGTTTTGGTTGACCGGGAAAAGATAATTGGCAGAGTAGATAGAGAGATACGTTTTCTAAAAGTAAAAGACAAAAAGGGAAAAATTAACTACATACTAAATGACGAGTCATATGATCAGGATGATTATTGGTATCGTCCATATACAGAGGAAGAGATGAATAAATTTTTGAAAAAACAGATTCCGGATGCGAAGGAGATTAATTTCCGAGGATAAGACGATTCAGCCACCCGCTCACACATTCGCATTTGGAATGCTACGTATTTATTCCCGTCTTTGACAAGGCTAAAAATGCTCCTATGTGGAGGGGATCCTATTTTTGTGAGCGGGCAACTTATCAAAACAGCAACAGCGTCACATAAACGCCGGCGATCGCGCCCAAAGCCACGACCACAAGTCCGCGTTTGAAAAAACTGAGAATCAGCGCAATGGCAGTTCCGACGATGGCAGCGACAGGATTTCCACTGGATGAAAAAATGTCAGGAAATGTCAATACGCCGAGGACGGCATAAGGCGTATAATCCAAAAAGTTTTTCATATAAACGGATTTGATCTCGCGCCGGAAAAATGTAATCGGAACAAAGCGCGGAATATAAGTAACGACGGCCATTACGGCAATCGCAATCAAACAATATCGTAAATTCATATCAGACCTCACTTTCCGGCGGGGTATCGCCTGCGTCAGAAATCGGTTCCGGGAAAAGCCAGGCACCGATTCCGGCGGCAATGATTGTTGACAAGATCACGCGGAAGCCCGAAGAAATGTGGTTCAATCCGGGAACGTAGCGGATGATGCACGAACAAAGTACCGCAAGAAGGACAACAAAACAGACGTTTTTCTTTTCGCGGGCAGCTGGGACAATCAGTGCGATAAACATTGCGTAAAGACCGATTCCCATGGCAGATTGAAGTTCTGCCGGAAGCAGAGTCGAGATTGTTCCGCCGAGAAAAGTTCCAAGAACCCATCCAATAAATGGAAGTGTGATCAGACCGCCGAAAAAGCCGGCTCCGATCTGTCCCGGTTCCATGGAAGCCATGACAAAGGTTTCGTCTGTAATGCAGAAACTGAGAATCAGCCGTTTCCATATCGGAACGTCCGGCCGGATTTTTTGTGAAAGCGACAGTGACATCAGGGAGTATCGCAGATTGATGACAAATGTTGTCAGCGCAATCTCAAGATAGCCGGCACTTGCAAAAATTAAATTGGTTCCGGCAAACTGGCCTGCGGAGGTCACATTGGTCAGAGAGATCAATACGGCCGCCCATACAGGGATGCCGCCGGAAACAGCCATAAAGCCAAACGTAAAAGAAACCGGGAGATAACCGAGAAAAATCGGAAATCCACGTTTCAATCCATACATAAATGATTTCATATTAATCTTCTTTTTATGCCTCCATTTCCACAGATTCGATCATGGAAGTACAATGAGGGCAGCGGGTTGCTTTTATGTCGATTTTGCCATAGCAGAAAGGACAGGTTTTTTCAGTAGGAGTTTCTTCCTCTTCAGAGTCTTTTCTGTGTCCCAGACCGGCAAGTGCGTTCATTCCTTTTACGAGCAGGAAAATCACAAATACCATGATCAGAAAATTGATAACTGCAGTCAGAAATGAACCGTATTTCACATCGACATCGCCAATGGTCAGCACCAGATAACTCAGATCCGTGTTCGCTATCAAACCGATTAATGGGGAAAGCACGTCATTTACCATGGAATTGATGATCGCTTGAAAAGCGGCACCGATAATGACACCAATTGCCAGATCCATGACATTTCCACGCAGGGCAAATTCTTTAAATTCCTGTAAAAATTTCTTCATAGTCGTTCTCATCCTCCTAAGTGTTTTCATTTGCAAAAACCCAAATTATATGTATAACAACAGTATAGCACAGACAGGATGGCAAGGTCAAATAGAAAAGTCTTGACACCGCGCGCATTGCCCTTTATGATGAAGAAAAAAACATAGGAGCTAATATGTTAAATCAAGATCAATTTGTAACCCCGCTGCTTGCGTGGTACGATAAAAATAAACGTGAAATGGTATGGCGCGACCGGGGAAATGCGTATTATACCTGGATTTCAGAAATTATGCTGCAACAGACAAGGATTGAGGCAGCGAAAGACTATTTTGTGCGGTTTACGGAGGAACTTCCGGATATTCAGAGCCTTGCCAATGTGCCTCAGGAGAGGCTTTTAAAATTGTGGGAAGGACTTGGGTATTATAACCGTGCCAAAAATTTACAAAAAACAGCAAAGATATTAGTAGAAGAATATGGGGCAGAACTGCCGGCAGATTACGAGAAACTGCTTGCATTGCCGGGGATTGGACCGTATACGGCGGGGGCAATCGCATCCATCGCGTATGACATTAAGGTGCCGGCGGTGGATGGCAATGTACTGCGGGTAATGATGCGGTATCAGGCAAGTTTGGAAGATATTACCAAAATGCCTGTGCGCCGCAGAGTTGAGAGCGAGTTGACAGAAGTAATGCCGGAGCGGCCGGGCGATTTTAATCAGGCGATTATGGAACTTGGCGAAGTGGTTTGTATCCCCAATGGAATGCCGCTTTGTGACCGGTGCCCATTGGCGGCGACCTGCGAGGCAAAACAAAAAGGTGAGCCGGAACAATATCCGCGAAAAATAGAAAAGAAACCGCGTAAAATCGAGAAAAAGACGATATTAATTTATGAAAAAGACGGAATGTTTGGAATTGCTAAGCGGGAAAATAAAGGTTTGCTGGCTGGATTGTATGAGTTTCCGTCCATAGCCGGGCATTTTAATAAGAAAGAATTGGAAGAAAAACTGGAAGAAGATGGGATCGTTGTGAAAAAAATGCAGTCATTGGGAGCGGGAAAGCACATTTTTTCACATATTGAATGGCATATGAAAGGGTATCTGATCGAACTATCGCCGACCGGAAAACAGCCGGAGCTAATCTTTGCTTCGCTGGAGGAAGTTGAAGATACGTACAGTTTACCGACAGCATTTCGGACGTATCGCGAGAAAATGAGAAAGATTCTCAATAAGCAAAAAGAGGGTGGAGTTTCTGAGAAAAAAGGTGTATTATAAAGTGAAAATACAATAGTCAGGAGGAATTCATTATGTTGAAATGTTTAAAGAAAATTGATAAAAAAGCGACAGGACTTGTGGCAGCCGGCATACTGCTTGGAACCGCCGGTGTGAAGATCCTTGGAAGCAAAGATGCAAAGAAATTGTATACCAATTGTACCGCAGCAGTTCTTCGAGCAAAAGACTGTGTGATGAAGACTGCGACAAAGATTCAGGAGAATGCAGAAGACATCTATGCAGAGGCACAGATCATCAATGAAGAGCGTGCCAATGAGGAATTTGTAGATGCCGAAAAGGAAACTGCAGATGAGATTCAGGATTGAGCATGAACTAAAGGGGCGCATGCGTCTCCATGTCTGTACGAAAAAAATGTCGTATGAAGAGGCGGATACGCTTCAGTATTATCTGGGAAGTTTTCCGTTTGTGACAAAGGTAAAAGTTCATGAAAATATAGGAAATGTCACGGTAAATTACGTGGGATCACGTAAGCAGCTGTGCGAGGCACTTGCTGCCTATCGGCCGGAAAAGGTGGATGTTCCGGACGAGTTTCTTCACAATTCCGGACGGAGGTTAAATGAAGAGTATAAGGAGAAACTCATCAATAAAGTATTGTTTATGGCAGGTACAAAATTGTTTCTGCCGGCGCCGGTCCGCACTGTGATAACGGTGGCAAAGGCTGGCAAATATTGGAAAGAAGGAATAAAGACATTAGCACACCGCAAGATTGAGGTGCCGGTGCTGGATGCGACAGCCATCGGAGTTTCCGTATTGCGCGGCGATATGAACTCGGCCAATTCGATTATGTTCCTGCTTGGAATCGGCGAGATTCTGGAAGAGTGGACACACAAAAAATCGGTCGAAGATCTGGCGAGAAGTATGTCTTTGAACATAACCAAAGTCTGGCAGCTGGTTGACGGAAAAGAAGTTCTCGTTCCGTCCAATGCGATCGTGCCGGGAGATGAGGTCGTCGTTCATATGGGAAATGTGATTCCATTTGACGGCGTGGTGACGAGTGGAGATGCGATGGTCAATCAAGCATCGCTTACCGGCGAACCTCTTCCGGTTCATAAAACGACGGGGGGTTATGTTTATGCAGGCACCGTTGTGGAAGACGGCGACTTGACTTTGAAAGTGGAAAAATCGGCAGGCGGTACACGATTTGAAAAGGTCGTTGCGATGATCGAGGATTCTGAAAAATTGAAATCTTCACTCGAAGGAAAAGCAGAACATCTTGCGGACCGACTTGTGCCATATACACTTGCCGGAACCGGCTTGGTATATCTTCTTACACGAAACGTGACGAAGACACTGGCCGTATTGATGGTAGATTTTTCCTGCGCATTGAAATTAGCGATGCCGATTTCCGTGCTTTCTGCGATACGGGAAGCAAGTCATTATCAGGTGACCGTAAAAGGCGGAAAATATCTGGAAGCAATGTCAGAAGCAGATACGATCGTATTTGACAAAACCGGAACACTGACGAAAGCGCAGCCGACGGTGGTTGATGTGATCCCATTCTGCGAGGCACAGCCGGACGAATTACTTCGTATCGCAGCTTGTCTGGAAGAACATTTTCCGCATTCTATGGCAAAAGCTGTCGTGGATGCGGCGGCTCAGAAAGGGCTTGTACATGAAGAGATCCATTCGAAAGTGGAGTACATCGTCGCACATGGAATTTCGTCCTTTGTGGAAGGCAAAAAAGTAGTGATCGGAAGTGCACATTTTATCTTTGAAGATGAAAACTGTGTTGTGCCGGAAGGCTATCAGAGCCGGTTTGATTCGCTGCCGGAGGAGTATTCTCATTTATACCTGGCAGTGGATGGAAAACTTTGTGCTGTGATCTGCATCGAGGATCCACTTCGCGAAGAGGCAGCTGAAGTCATTCAGGAACTGAAGAAAGTCGGCATCAAAAACGTGGTTATGATGACGGGAGACAGTAACCGCACCGCACGCGCTATCGCTGCGCGGGTTGGCGTAGACCAGTATTTTGCGGAAGTGCTGCCGGAAGACAAGGCGCATTTTGTCGAAAAAGCGAAGGCAAACGGTTCGAAGGTTATCATGATCGGAGATGGAATCAATGACTCGCCGGCATTGTCGGCAGCAGATGTAGGCATTGCCATCAGTGACGGAGCCGAGATTGCACGCGAGATCGCGGACGTGACGGTCGGAGCGGACAACCTGTATCAGATCGTGACATTGAAACAGATCAGCAATGCTTTGATGAAACGGATTCATACGAATTATCGACGAATCGTTGCCATCAATGCCGGTTTGATCGTTCTAGGTGTGGCAGGGTTGATTCAGCCGACGACATCGGCACTGCTTCACAATTCTTCGACACTTGTAATCAGTCTGGAAAGCATGAAAAATCTGCTGGAAGGATGAGGAAAAGAATAGATGAATAATAAAGCGGGCGGGCTGCTCTATTTGGAACAGTCCGCCCGTAATTTTTTGTTTTATTAGTCATTGTAGCCATTTGGATTCATGCTCTGCCATTTCCATGAATCGGCACACATATCGTCCAAGTCGTATTTTGCTGTCCAGTGCAATTCGTTCTTGGCTTTGTCACATTGGGAATACAATTCGTCCAAGTCACCGGCGCGGCGAGGTTTGATCTCATAAGGGATCTTCTTGCCACAAGCTTTTTCATAGGCATGAACGACATCGAGAACACTGGAACCCTTTCCGGTACCAAGGTTGTAGATTTTTACACCGCAATTTTCCTTGATTTTTTCTAACGCTTTTACATGTCCATCGGCAAGATCGACTACATGTACGTAATCGCGGACGCCTGTACCATCGTGAGTCTTGTAGTCATCGCCAAATACGCCGAGACATTCACGTTTGCCGACGGCAACCTGTGCGACATACGGTACGAGATTGTTTGGAATTCCCTTTGGATCTTCGCCGATCAGCCCGCTTTTGTGCGCTCCGATCGGATTGAAATAGCGGAGCAAAATGACATTCCAGGAATTGTCAGCGGTATGCAGATCGGTGAGAATCTGTTCTAACATCCATTTGGTCCAGCCGTAAGGATTGGTCGGGGAGCCCTTCGGGCATTCCTCTGTGATCGGGATAAACGCAGGATCACCGTAAACGGTCGCGGAGGAACTGAAAATAATATTTTTTACATCATGATTCCGCATACAGTCCACCAGGTGTAATGTTCCGGTGAGATTATTGTGATAATATTCAATCGGCTTTTCCACAGATTCGCCGACCGCTTTCAAACCGGCAAAATGAATGACAGCGTCTATTTTTTCTTTTTCAAATACGTCGTCCAATGCTTCTTTGTCCAACAGATCCACGTTATAAAAAGCAGGTTTTTTTCCGGTGATCTGAGTGATGCGGTCCACTACTTTTTCATTGGAATTATACAGATTATCGACGATTACAACTTCGTAATTATTTTCCAACAGATTAACACATGTGTGGCTGCCGATGTAACCGGCGCCCCCTGTAACCAATATTTTCATATAGAATCTCCTTTCGATATGGTTTGTTTTTATCAAGTTAAATGGCAGGCATTTGGCACATTTTACAATGCACGTGCGCCATCACTAATTTCAGCAATGTAAAATTCCGGAATTTTATCATAACTCTTTTTGTAAACTTCGGAAAGTGCAGCCTTGAAGTCCTCTGTTTTATCCGAAGCAACAAGACTTACGGTGCATCCACCAAAACCACCTCCTGTGATTCGGCTGCCCGCTACAAACGGCAGTTCCCAGGCTGTCTCTACCAGAGTGTCCACTTCCGGACAGGAAACTTCGTAATCATCGCGCAGAGAGCGGTGCGAAGCATTCATCAATTTTCCAAATGCGAGGATATCATTTTCCTTTAATGCGCTTACTGCGGCAATCGTCCGCTGGTTTTCCGATACGGCGTGGTGAACACGTTTTTGGATCACTTCGTCGTCAATGAGATATTTATTTGCCTCAAATTGCAAATCAGTAAGATCTCCGAGGGCAGAAATATCAAGTGCCCGCTGCAACATCAAAAGACCTTTTTCACATTCGCGGCGTCGGTCATTGTAAGCCGAGGAAACCAGGCTGTGTTTTACCATACTGTTTGTAATGATCAGTTTATAATTGCCAAGATTTACCGGTACCCATTCAAAATCCAGCGAATTGGTGTCTAGAAAGATGGCATGATTCTTTTTTCCCATTGCGGAAGCAAATTGATCCATGATACCGCAGTTCATGCCATTGTATTTATTCTCGGCGGCTTGTCCCAAGAGAGCAATCTGCGGAAGGGCAAGGGAATCGAAATGAAAGCAGTTTTTCAAAATAATTCCTGTCAGCACTTCCAGCGAAGCCGAAGAAGAAAGACCGGAACCATTTGGAATATTTCCATAAATATACAGATCCATTCCTTTGTCGATCGAATAGCCGTGCTTTGTAAATGCCCAGATCACACCCATCGGGTAGCTGATCCATCGGGAATCTTCCAGCGGTTTTAGGTCGTCCAGCGATGACTCGATCACACCGGTTTCCGGAAAATTTTCGGAGTAAAACCGCAGTTTTCGGTCTTTTCGCAGGCAAACGAGCCCGTACGTTCCTACATCCAGCGCACAGGGGAAAACATGTCCGCCGTTGTAGTCGGTGTGCTCACCGATCAGATTGACCCGCCCCGGGGCGAAAAAAGCCTCCGGCAAACAGTCTGCGTCAAATATATCAGTAAATTTTTGTATCATTTCATCCAGATTCATAAGCTGCCCTCTCTTGTGTGTCTAATAATGCTATCATAAGTGTATCATGTTTTGAGGGATTTGGCAAATTATATGCGGGGCAGGGGGTGCGAGGGTGGTGGATTAAGCTACCTTTTTGAAGGCGTAAATGAGGTAAAGACAATGTGGTTGGGGAGTTTGGTGACAAAGAACAAGGAAGCGTGCTGATGCACGCGTAGGTCATCAAACTGCGTTTGGTGACAAAGTATAACATAATAGTCATAAATGAATTTTGGAAAAGGGGTTGCTAAATTTGAAAGAATATGATATGGTAAAAAATGTAAGCATAATATGACTGGGATAGATATGAATTAAATTCTTAACGATTACAATAGATGGAAACATTCGATAAAATATCCCCTGGACGTACTTGCAAAATAAAAAAACGAATGGCGGATATGTGATGAATCACAAAACAAAGAAAACAAAGAGGATGCGTTTATTGGCATTATTACTTGCAGCAAGTCTGATCCTAAATCTGGCCTGTATCACAGATTATGCCAAAGCGAGTGGAAGGAAGAAAGCATATTCGGGAGATGACTACCGGATCGAACTGACAGAAAATTCTGTCTGGAATGAGGGGTGCACAGTCAATGCCGATGTTGAGAATGTTTCACAAAAACAAATTCGGAACTGGTCAGTAATCTTGACTTTAAAAAAGGGAAAGATTTCCAATGCATGGAATGTTGACAGTAAAGTAAACGGAAATAATGTCATATTGTCATCAAAAGAGTACAATATGGTTTTGGCTGAAAACGGCGAGACATCTTTTGGTTTTCAGATGCAGGGAGCCAATCTTTCAGATATAGAGAGTGCATACCTTGTTACGGAAACCGCTTCGGTAACAAAAAATCTGTCATTTGACTATAGAGAAATGAGTAGCTGGCAGGGACATAAAATTGTTGAAGTAACTTTGACGAATACAGGAACTAAAACTATCAAAGACTGGTCTGCTGCTTTTCGGATGAATGGGGAAATTGACAATATATGGAATGCACAAGCATCCGTGGTTTCATGGATACATAGAAGGTGATGTCACAATAAATGGGAAAGACGCAAAAAAGGCATCTAACTATATGGCAAGTGTTCGAGGGCTTGTTGAGATGGCAGATCATATGCGTAAATATGGAGAGGTTAAAAAATTAGAAGCACCTGTAAGTACCACATCGGTTGTTTTTGCCCTAACCGGAATTAATGCTGCTTTTGAAAAAACTGGAAAAATCGGCAGTCAGACATGGAAAGAAATTAATACAAACTGTGCCAAAGTAAACGGGAAAGTTCCAAAAGATTGCCGAAGTCTCTTGATCTATGGTATGGCGATGCATCCTATACCGCCGAAAAACAATATCTGAAATTAATGGAAGATAAAGTCATCAATAAAACATTGATGTTGATGAGTGAGGATTGGACAGATGAAGGAATCGTGGACGGATATGTTTATAATACATCCGGGAAGGCTTTGGCAGATGCCAAAGTGGAGGTCTATAGTGGAGTGGATTATACGGTGGAAGAACCGGAAATGATCTTGTATACGGATGCAAAAGGCTATTTCAATACGGATTTCATGATTACGGGAGGGTATACTTTTGTAATCAGTAAAGATGGTTACAAAAAGCAAAGTGTATATCAACCAGTGATTGGTTATGTGCAAAGTACAATCAAACGAATAAAAATGCGGAGGGAAAACAATGGCTAAGCGAGGAAGAATTTTTGCGGTAATCTTTCTTGCCTTACTTATTCCGGTGCTGTTAGCAGCACCGGAAAGTGAGGCGAAAGTATACCGGGGAAAATGTAAAAGTAATTTAACATGGAGTTATGACAGTAAAACGAAAACTATGGTTATTGATTGTAAAGGAGACATGCCAGATGATAAACAGTTTTATGATTTGGATATGGGATGGAGAAAATATTATTTCAAAACTAAAAAAGTAATATTCAAAAAAGGAATTAGTTCTATTGGAGCAGGTGCTTTTTATAACTTTCAAAAGTTGGAAGAGGTGGTATTGCCTGAGGGATTAAGAATTATAAAATATGATGCTTTTGATGGCTGTAGGAAACTACAATTTATTAATAAGCCCTCTACCTTGGAAGTTATAGAAAAAGATGTTTTTTGGGATGTAAAAATAAAAAGCATATCTTTAAAAAATTTAAAAAAACTAGGAAGTGAATGCTTTTCAGGAGCAAAATTACAAAGCGTTGATATTCCTGCCAAATGTAAAATAGAAGATAGTGTTTTTTGGAGCTGTAAGAAACTAAAAAAAGTAACTTTTGAAAAGGGAGTAAAAAGGATTAGTTATGGAATGTTTCGTGAAACAGGTATTAAAAATATAGACATTCCTGGAAGTGTTGCTCAAATAGGAACATATGCATTTGCAAATTGTCAGTCCCTTAAAAAAGCAATCATCAATGAAGGGGTAAAAAAGATCAGCAAAGATGCATTTAGCAACACAGCACTGGAAGAAATCACCATTCCGAGTACAGTGACGAAACTAGGCAAAAATGCTTTCCGACGGGAATCACTGGAAAAGTCATCCTTGAAAAAAGTAGTGATCCGTTCCAAGAACATCAAAAAATGGGGGACGATGGTATTTGGGGCGACGAGAGATGACCTTGTGATTTACGTTCCGCAAAGCAAAAAAGCAGAATACGAAAAAATACTGCGGAGTACAAACGGGTTGGCTTTTCATGCGAAAATCGTGGGAAAGAAATGGTAAGAGCAGGAGGGAAAGCAATGACTAAGATGAAAACAATTTTTGCAGTGATCTTTCTTGCCTTGCTGATTCCGGTGCTGTTAGCAGCACCGGAAAGTGAGGCGAAAGTGTATCAGGGAAAATGGAAAAATAACACAACGTGGAATTATGATACAAGAGAAAATACTTTGATGATAAAATGTTGTGGTAAAATGATTGATGATATCGAAGACTGCGGGGAACATTCGGGGTGGCCTCGTTTTTATACGTCAGCACAAAAAATAGTATTAGTAAAAGGAATAACTTATATAGGAAGTGGTGCGTTTGAAGGCTTTTCCCATATAAAGAAAATTCAAATACCAAACGGAGTGACCCAAATTGGAAAATCAGCATTTGAAGACTGTTATAAATTGCACAAGATTTATTTTCCAGAAACCCTAAAAAGCATAGAAAATGATGCATTTAATGCGACAGCTATAGAAGAAATTTCATTGAAAAATATTGAATTTTTAGGGGAGTCATGTTTTAGTGGTTCGCAATTAAAAAAGGTACATATTTTAAGAAAAAATAAAAAAATAGGTGCCTATGTTTTTGAGGGGTGTAAAAAATTAAAAAAAGCAACTATCGAAAAAGGTGTAAAAAATATAAGTGATGGTATGTTTCGTGCAACTTCGTTAAAGAATATCACCATTCCTGGAAGTGTAACGAAAATCGGGGAAGATGCCTTTTCCTACTGCCGGAATCTCAAAAAGGCGACCCTTCATGAAGGAGTAAAAAAGATCAGTAAAGATGCATTTAGCAACACAGCACTGGAAGAAATCACTATTCCGAGTACAGTGACGCAACTAGGCAAAAATGCTTTCCGATGGGAATCTACGGAAAAGTCATCCTTGAAAAAAGTAGTCATCCGTTCAAAGAATATCGAAAAATGGGGGACGATGGTATTTGGGGCGACGAGAGATGACCTTGTCATTTATGTTCCACAAAGAAAAAAGCAGAATACGAAAAAATACTGCGGAGTACAAATGGATTGGATTTTCATGCGAAAATCGTGGGAAAGAAATGGTAGAAGACGTATTTTCTGTGTGCTGCAAAAAAATATCATGGCTTTTTGGGAAAAACTATGGTAAACTGTAAAATATAGCGACAAAATGAAAATATTTGCAGTGGAGGATTTTGCAGAATATGGAAGACAGAATACCTGTATATATTATTGGACATAAAAATCCGGATACCGACTCGATCTGTTCGGCGATCGCGTATGCGGATCTGAAAAATAAAGTGCATGGCGGCGGTTATTATGCAGCGCGTGCGGGGCAGATCAATCAGGAGACCCAGTATGTGCTCAAGTTTTTCCAGACGCCGGCACCGCAGTACATTGAAGATGTTATGACAGAAGTGAGTGACATCGAGATCCGGAAGACGAAGGGTGTGTCAGGAAAAATTTCATTGAAAAAGGCATGGAATATGATGCGCGAGCTGGATGTAGTGACACTTCCGATTACGTCGGAGAAGGATGAACTGCTTGGTTTGATCACGATTGGAGATATTGCGACCGCGTACATGGACGTGTATGACAATTGTATCTTGTCCACGGCAGCAACTTCCTACAAAAATATATTGGAGACACTGGAGGCGACAATGGTCGTCGGGGATGAAGACGCAACCTATAAAAAGGGCGAGGTAATCATTGCGGCAGCGAATCCGGATGTCATGGAAGACTATATTCACGAAGGGGATATGGTAATTTTAGGAAACCGTTACGAGTCTCAATTATGTGCGATTGAGATGGGAGCAGACTGTATTATTGTGTGTATGGATGCGAAAGTATCGCGGACAATTCAGAAAATGGCACAGGAGCACAACTGCAATATTATTGTAACCCCATATGATACCTTTACGGCGGCGCGTATGATCAATCAGAGTATGCCGATTGAATATTTCATGAAGAGAAATGATCTGACGACATTCCATCTTGCGGATAAGACGGAAGATATCAAAGGCGTCATGGGTAAAAAACGCCACCGCGATTTTCCGATTTTGGATGAAAATGACCGTTACGTGGGTATGATCTCCCGCCGAAATTTGTTGAATCTTCGCAAAAAACAATTGATTCTGGTCGATCATAACGAAGTTTCGCAGACCGTGGATGGCATCGAATTTGCACATATATTGGAAATCATTGACCACCACCGCATCGGTACATTGGAGACGCTGGAGCCGGTTCTTTTTCGCAACCAGCCTCTGGGGTGTACTGCGACGATCATTTATCAGATGTATCAGGAACATGGGGTTGAAATCCCGAAAAATATCGCAGGACTTTTGATGGCAGCGATCATTTCCGATACGTTGATGTTCCGTTCGCCGACTTGTACTCCGGTAGATCAGAAGGCGGCGGAAGACCTGTCGGAAATCTGCGGTGTTGAGATTGAGGAGTTTGCGGTAGATATGTTTGGGGCAGGAAGTGATCTGAGTTCCAAAGAACCGAAGGAAATTTTCAATCAGGATCTCAAACGGTTTGAAGTGGGCGATATTGAATTTGTCGTCAGCCAGATCAATTCGATGAACAGCATTGAGCTTCAGGAAATCAAGGAAAAAATTGTGCCGTATCTGGAAGAAGTGTTTGAAGGACTGGGTGTGTCGATGGCATTTGTGATGCTTACAAATATTGTAAAAGAAAGTACGGAGCTTTTGTGCTTTGGTGAGAAATCCAAAGATGTTGTCAAGGAGGCGTTTCAGCTTTCCGGCGACATGAAACGTATTATTTTAAAAGGCCTGGTTTCAAGAAAGAAACAATTGATCCCAAGTCTGGTATCTATTTTACAACAGTAAGGAAGGAGGAGTTTTATGATTGAAATGAGAAGAGAAAAGCGCTGGCCGATCGAGTTGCAGTTAGAGATCAGCAGTCTGTTCAAGCAGGATAATGTGAAAGTGGAGAATATCAATGCGCCGATTGAAGTGTTTGATGTATCAAAAGCAGGAATTGGATTCCGTACCAAAAGTGTGCTGCCGATCGGCTACTATTTTAATGCCGGATTGGTGCTCGGAGACCAAGGAACGCTGAATTGCGTGGTTCGTATCATTCGCCAGCAGCAAGATGGCGACGAGAATATCTACGGCTGCGAGATTGTCGGAACGGCATCGATTATGGACTATTTGTTTAATGATTATGCGGCAAGTCTGAGTCAGTAAATATTTATAGTTAATTAATAGAATATTAGTTAAATTATACCTCTCATTCTGTTACAATAAGTATAGTATTATAAGGTAGCGGAATGAGAGGATTTTTTTCTATTTATTTTTGAAAGGAGCGGTTTCGAATGAAGAAAACGACAGAAAAAACGCTGGCATTGGCTATGGCGGCAGTCCTTTGCATCACCACAGTGGCCGTACCGGTGGATGCCAAAGTAAAAAAACCAAAGTTAAGTATCAAAAAGATGATCTTGAATACCGGTGAGAAGAAAAAAATAAAAATTAAGAATGCCGGAAAAGTTAAAAAGGTAACATGGAAGAGTAAGAAAACTTCTGTGGCATTTTTGACAAAGAAGACGAAAAAATCGGTTACGATCGTGGCAAAGAAACCGGGAAAAACGACGGTTACCTGTCAGATCAAATCAGGAAAAAAGACGTATAAATTTAATTGTAAGGTTACGGTAAAAAAAGCGGCAAATCCGTCTGAGGCAGACGAGGTAAATACGCCGGCAGTTCCGTCTACGGAAACCGTGGCACCGTCCGTGACACCATCTGCTGCGGCACAGAGCACTTCCCAGCCGGTGACAGAGAAACCGCAGGAAACAGTAAAACCAAGTGAGACACCGGCTATTACACCAAGCAGTGAACCGGATATTACTCCGACGACAGAACCATCGAAAGCACCTGAGACGGCAGCACCGACCAAAGCACCCGTGACAGCGGCACCGACCAAGGCACCTGAGACGATATCACCTTCGGCTAAACCGTCAAAGGGAAATTTGATTGAGGATTCCTCACAATATACCAATAAAGAGGCTTATACAAAAGCGTGGTCCGGAAATGTATATGATCTGGGAACTTTGATAACGAAACAAGGATATAACATTACAGATTTCGAAAAAGTGACGGTTGTAATCGAGTTATTGGATGCAGAGAAAAATGTGATCGAAAACAAATCCGGATCTTCGATAAAGTTGACCGCAAAGCCAAACGATTGGACCGGTTTTGTACATGCCGACGGAGTAAAAAGCGGACAAAAATCAGAACTGAAATTAGAAAATTATCCAAATGGAGAGTCGGAGTTATATCTGGTAGTGCAAAATGCAAATACGGAGGTAAATTATATCCGGGTTACGTCCATTACACTAGAGGCAAGCCAGACGGCAGAGCCCACGAGTACGCCGGCAGCAGAACCGACCAAAGCACCGGTGGCAGAACCGACAGGAACTCCGGTGGCGAAAGTAGAGCCGGCAATCAATACGAGTGAGTTCATCAATGCCAATGCCTACACAGGTACATGGAATGGAAGCTTTTATAATATCGGAAAACTGGTTACCGATAAAGGGTATAAGGTCAGTGATTTTACCGATGTGACATTGACTTTCCAATTATATGATGCAGACAAGAAACTGATCGAGAATACCGGTGGAGCGACTGCAAAGTTAGTCAAGACGAACAACGATTGGAGTGAACCGATCGTGCAGGTTCATGGAGTACAAAGTGGAAAACCATTTGGCATGTCATTGGAGACATATCCGAGTGGTCTCGATACATTATATCTGCTGATTCAGAATTCCAATGCGGATGTCAAATATGTACAGGTTTCTTCTGTGATTTTTGAAAATAATGGCAAGAAAGATGCGACAGAAGTTACGACAAATTATCAGTCATTAGCCAGCCTGGCAGAGCAGTATGGATTCAAATTTGGAACCAATATTTCTTCTCAGGCATTGAGTAACAAAGAATTGACAAAACTGATCAAATACCATTTTAACAGCACGACATTCAGTAATGAGATGAAAGCTTATTCTCTTTTGAGACAGTCTGCTTCGCAGTCGAATTATAAAAATGAACAGTCTACTGCGAGTATTGATTTTACGACAGCGGACAAAATGGTAGAATATGCACGGGCAAATGGCCTGCAGATCCGTGGACACGTGCTTACCTGGGATGCGGATATGTGTGACTGGTTCTTCCGCGAAGGATATAAGACGGATGGAGCCTATGTAAGCGCGGAGGTGATGAAATATCGTCTGCAGAAATACATCGAAGAAGTAATGACACATTTTGAGGAAAAATATCCGGGCGTGATTTATTGCTGGGATGTTGTAAATGAAGCAGTAGCGGATAATATCGGCGAATTTGCTGCGGATGATGTGCGCCATGTGCGTACTGTTCGTGGTGGAAAAACGAATCTTTTCTATGATCACATCGGAAAAGATTATGTAGAACTCGCATTTAAGTATGCTTATGAAACGCGCAAAACACTTGGCGCAGAGGATCGTATCAAATTATTTTATAATGATTATAATACGTTTATGACATATGGTACCAACAAGCGTGATGCCATCGTAGAACTGGTAAAAAGTGTAAACTCATCGGTTTCGGATGGTCAGGGCGGTCACCTCAAACTTTGCGATGGTATCGGAATGCAGAGTTATATCGGAGGCTATGGACAGCAGAGCGGCTGCATGAATGACAATGATATTACAGCGGTTAAAAATGCCATCGAAAAATTCGCTTCCATCGAAGTGGAGGTTCACGTGACAGAACTTGCGGTTCGAAATTACGAGAGATCCGATGAACGCGAGGCAGAGCACGGAGCATTTTATAAGAAATTGATGCAGACATATGTCGACATCAATAAAGAGGCGAAGGCGAAAGGAAAGACAGGTCCGATCACGAGTTTGTCCATCTGGGGATTGTTTGATGCACCGTATCTGGCAGAGACCGATTACAGTTACAAGATGAATGGTCCATACTGCGGATTATTTACCGAACTGTATCAGCCGAAGGAAGCCTTTAAAGAAGTGTACAAAGTGCTTTCGGGAGAATAATAAAAAAGTCCCAAACTGTTATATAAAAAATATAAGACCATATCGTGGAAAATATTATTTTCTGTGGTATGGTCTTTTTTGATGGATAAATTTGAATGCCACAAGAATAGAAAGAGTGGTGGGTGTTTGTCGTTGATTCTATAGAAGAGAAAAGTGAAAAGAACGGAAAAAAATTTTGACTTCTTTCTTGTATAATAAAAAAAAGGAACATTCTGGAAGAAAGAGGTCAAAGAATATGATAGTGGCAGGGAAGCATCGTTGCATAAATTGCATGAGTAAAATGAATATTATGAGGAAAATATGTATTCACTGCGGCTTGAAACAAGAAGAGTATTGTCCGGCACCTTATTGTCTGAATCCGGGAACATTGCTTGTAAACCGGTATGTTATCGGTGGCACTTTGGGAAAAGGAAATTATGGGATTACCTATCTTGCTTGGGATATTGTGCTGGACAGGCGGGTGGCGGTAAAAGAATATGCACCTTGGGAATTTGTAAAAAAAGAAGTGATTCGCGGAATAAATCCGAAAATACGGATAGAAAATCCGGAAGAATTTGCGGAAGGGATGAAATATTTTGAAAAAGAGGCAAAATATCTTTCGAGATTTACTTATTTGACGAATGTTCCTTCAGCGTTGGATTTCTTTTATGCCAATGAGACGGCATACATTGTGATGGAATATATATCGGGAATTTCGCTGCAGGCCTATGTGGAGAAAATTGGAAAGATGAGGGGAAATAAGATGATTGATTTCCTCCGGCCTTTATTAAAATCTTTGGATGAAATCCATAAAACAGGCTTGCTGCACCGCGACATCAATCCCTCGAATCTGATCTGTGAAAAGGGAAAGCGGCTGGTGCTCATTGATTTTGGTTCCATGCAAATGAGGGGGACGACCCAGAAAAAGACCATTCAATTTTCGAAGGGCTATTCACCACCTGAGCAATATGCTGCGGATGACTCGGAAGGTTCCTGGACGGATGTGTATGCGGTATGTGCGGTAATTTATTTTATGCTTACGGGGCAGCCGCCGGAAGATGCTGTGCTGCGAAAAGCGAAGGGGAATTTTGAAAATGACCGAATGTCCGGAATTTTAGGAAAATACAAGAAAGTGATAGAAAAAGGACTTGCGGTAAATCCGCGAGACCGCTATGCTAATATATCGCAATTAGAGGCTGCGTTAGACAGACGAAAATAGGAAAAGGAGACAGGCTGCGATGAGAAACACATTTGAAAAAAGACTGAAAGAACGGTTGTCAAAAGAATTTCAGCGTTTTGACAAATTTATACAGATTCAAATGGGAACCGCTGAGAAAACGGATTGTGCCAGAGAGGCATTTTTGGAATTCCGCCGGCGGACACATCGGGCTGATATTGCTTCGCTTCCTACGATGCGCCGCTGGTTTGGCATCGGAACATTTCACAAACCAACCCGCGAGCATGTGATTCATATGTGTTTTGCTCTGGATTTATCGGAAGAGCAGGCTCAGGAGTATTTGAAAAAGGGATTGTCGGAGCCGGGATTTCAGGTGAATAACTATCAGGAGCTGATTTTTTTATACGGCATTGTCAATCATTATACCTATGAAGAATGTCTTTCCATGATGCGGCAGTTTGAGCAAAATTTTGATAGAGAATTTACGTATTCCAATCATGCCGCTACGCAACAGATCAATCAGAAATTTGAGCAAGTGAAACTATATCCCCGCGATGAATTTCTTCTTTGGATGGCAGATCACGCGGACTGGTTTAAGGGCTACAGCCGCACGACATTGGATTATCTGATCCAATACCGCAAGATTATTTTGACAGCAGCGCGCAAAGAACAGGAAGAACGTCTCTACTGTATGCTGGAAGAAATTGGATTTTATCAATGGCTCGCGAAGCACCCGGCGCAGTCAGAGAGCAGGGAGTCAATCCGTTATTATCTGCGTCGCAAAAATACAAAAGGCTATCATATCTCGGAACACATGAAAGAGAATGTGCTGGAACTGGTGCAGGTAGTTTATCAGGAAAAAGATACGAATATTTCAATTATTCGAGAAATTTATGAAGTGGCAAAAAATAAGCAGGGCGGTCAGCCGAGACAATATGGAAAAACGGGTCAGATCCGCCGTGTCAGCAACAAATATCTGTCAGATTTATTTTCTATTCCATTTCAGCGGGAGCGTGCCGGCTGGGTATTGAGTGCCGTCCGAAATTTGGAACGGATTCCGGCAGAGATGGCATGCCCTCCGGAAATTAACGAAAAGGCAGAACAATATTTCCACCTTATGCGTCCTTTTTCTACCGTAGGAGAAGCACTTGAACGGCTGTACCACGAAAAGAAGGAGCAAAAACGACGCTGTATCGTAATCCAGCGAAGTGACCTCCTTCCTTTGATTCTGCACGCTGCGCAGTTTTGTTACCGCATGGAAACTACGGATAAACGATATGATGCCAAAGAGGCAAAAACGTATTTTGAACAATTTGCCAATGCTGCCCTGACAGCCTGCAATATGGCTCCGATCGACCGAACTTATGAACTGGACACGGCACTTCTGACCTGTTTTCAGCCGGAGGAAATGTACGGATATCCGGATGTTCTTGAGGTGCTCGGAAAGGTGTGAGTGGGCAGGGGTGTGGTATACTTATTAATATATTTTATAAAATAAAAGTATAAAAAATCTTGATTTTTTGAACTAGAAATGTTATTCTATATAAATAAAAGTAAAGAGTTCGAATTTTTCTAAGTTGTATGCAAGGACTGTAACATTTATGCATTTATTTGATTGGTTTGAATATAATATTGTTATACTCAAGCAAGTTGGATGATATGGTAAGGAGAGATTATTATGTGTTTTTACATTGGTATCAAAGATATAGCAGCAAACGGATTAATTGAAATGCTGAAAATTAATAAAAAAAATAGATTTTTAAGTTACAAACAGATTGAGGATTATGGAAATACGGTTGTACGCAGTCTTAATCAGAGTGGCGAAAGTGCGGTGTTGATATTGTCTCGTGAAGACACCTCCGAATTCTTTCAAAATTATGCAGATTTTTTTGAGGAGTCTACTAATTCAGAAGGTGAAACAGGGATTCTTCTTAAAGAGGGAAAGGGTGTTACAGATTTAATTAATCAGTTTCGAACATATTTGGCGTTGGATGTGTTGCTAAAGTTTGTAGATGGTAATCTTGTTCGTAAGGCAATGTGCAAATAGAAAGTTATGATAGAGAGGGGAGTTCCAATGAAGGATAGTCATGATAAAAAATTAAAGGATCCAATATATGGATATATTTCAGTGCCTATAGAATATGTAAACAAAATTATTGATACAGCCCCATTTCAAAGATTGCGGAGGGTTATTCAGACAAGCTTTGCACCGTTATATTCTTCTGCTGTTCATAACCGTTTTGTGCATTCCATGGGAGTTTTCCATTTGGGGGAAATGGCAAGAAAACAGTTAATAAAAGAATGGCAAACATCTGACATATTAAAGGAAAAAATTAACAATAAAAAAATCCAGAGATTAGGAAACATTTTTTCATTAGCATGCCTTTTACATGATGTTGGTCATGCCCCATTTTCACATACCGGTGAGAGTTTCTATCTGCATTCTGAGTCTGGAAGTAATCAAAATGTAGAAAGATATTCTAATATACATTCCTTATTAATTGATGAAGTTGGTAGTAAAACATTTTCTAGTGATGTTAGAAGAAGGACTTCATATGCAGCTCCGCATGAAATTGTAAGTGCATATGTGGGTTTGAAGGAATATGGAGAATTTTTTCAACAAAAACAAGATAGGGAATTTTTTGCAAGATGTATTACAGGGTATTTGTATTCTGATAAAACAAAAAGTTTGGAAAATTGTTTTATTTCTATATTGAATTCAAATATGATTGACGTTGATAAATTAGATTATTTGGTTCGCGATGCATATATTACGGGATTTGATACTGTTCGTATAGATTATGAAAGATTACTTAATTCTATTACACTTTATTATGATGAAAAGGAGAACTTATTTAAGATTGCGTATTATAAATCTGCAATCAGTATCATAGAAAATGTTATCTATGCCCATGATGCAGAAAAGAAGTGGATTCAGACGCATCCTATTGTTTTATATGATGGCTATCTTTTGAATCATATAATTCAGGAATTAAATAGTAAATTTGATAAAGAATTATTTTCTGTGAAAGCGATTAGCAGGGAGGGAGACATATATTCAGATAAAACAGGAAGGAAAGTACATATTCGTCTTCTTTGCGATGATGATATTATCTTTCTGTCTAAGTCATTGTTGAATGATTCTCTTGTGGATGAATATTTTGAAAGAAATACAAGACGCCATCCTTTATGGAAATCAGAAGCAGAATATAATGCTTATATTAAAGGAGAATTGGAAGGCCCTACATTGGATAAAGTGAAAAATGCGATTAAGATTATGCTTGATTCTTTAGAAGGGAAAAAAGTGTACGTTATTAATGAGGATTACATTTCGGAAATCGAAAATGAAATTAATCTATTAGAAGATAAAGAAAAAATTTTGGATAAGGAAACCTATGAGGCACAAATAAGTGGAAAATCCCAAATTTTGTGTTTGTGTAGAGGGTTGAAAAAATTTGCTGAGGAAAATAATATTACTCCGGACTTTGTTTTTTTAAAAACATCTCAGTTTAATAGCGGATTTGGAAAGGCAGATTTTTCGGATATATCTATCGTGTTTAATAAAAATGGTACACGTATTTTAAAGAAATTTAAGGAAGTTATTCCAACACTAAATTTCTCGAATGATAAAAAAGATTATTATTACATATATTCAAAAGAAGCACATAAAATTTCTGGAACGGATAAGAATATTTATAGTTATTTGCTGAAAGAATTGCTGTAATTAGCCGGAATAAACGTTTCAGGATCCTGAACTTCAGGAAAAGTTGATGGAAGAGTACAGAATTAAATAATAATGAGCTTACATAAAAGTGTGTGGTAAAAAGGAATGGCCGCCAAATGGATGAAGAATCTGTTTGGCGGTCTTTTAAAAGTGAAAAAAACGGAAAAAAATTTGAACTTTTGCCTGCTATAATAGAAAAAAATATGGAATGATCATAAAAGAGGTAAATGCAAATTGTATCAAGATATTAAGTTAGGAGGCGGTTCATATGAACACGAAAAAATGGTATCATTTGTTCTTACTAACCGGATTTATGATGTTGGTTTCGCTGGGAATGTCCGTTAAAGCGGATGCGGCGACAATCATGGATCTGGAGAGAAAATTCCCCAATGGGGCATATTGGAATCATGTAGTTCAAAGCGGTCATCGTTATTCCAATTATAATGATGTAGGAAGCTGTAACAATCCGGACGGCTACACATGGACACCGTGTAATACACACAAGGGAAGTGTTGGAGTAGGCGGTTATGATTGTAATTCTTTTGGGGGAGGCATGCAGTGTAATGGATTTGCCCGGAAACTTGCGTATGATCTGTATGGTTCAATGCATTCTTCCTGGGGGAGAGGAAATATCAATACATTGAAGCGGGGAGATGTTATTCATTATAAAGCGGCGGATACTGACCCTGGTTATGGACATTGGGTCATGGTTATTGGCAGAAGCGGAACAACTGTTACACTGGGAGAAGCAAACCGGGATGGAAGGTGTAAGATTAGTTGGGGACGTACACTTAATCTTGCGACTGTTACCAGTTATGAAATTTATTCTGCTCCGTATGAGGCTGCATTTGATGTGGCAGATACCCAGGCCCCAACGCTCAGTAATGTCCGCATCACTGATGTAAATGCGGATGGTTACACCGTTGTGTGTGACGTTAGCGACAATGTGGGAGTGAGTAAAATAGAATTTCCGTCTTGGAATATTGACATCCATCAAGGTGAGGATGCAAACTGGATTGCAGGAAGTGTTTCCGGGAATACGGCGACGGCGAGAATTCCGCTTTCCGCACTTAAATCAGGGGTGATCCAAGGAAATTATCTCACAGATATTTATGCCTGGGATGCGGCAGGAAATCGTTCTTCCATAAGATGTCCGATCGTATATATTGACCGGACGGCGCCGACATTGAGCGATGTAAGGATTGTTGAGCAGGATTCCAAGGGGTATATTTTGGAATGTAAAGCATCCGATGACAAAGAGGTTGACCGGGTGCAGTTTCCGACGTGGACCGAGGTAAATGGTCAGGATGATCTGGCGGCAGACTGGGTACATAATTCATCCATAACCGGAACTAAGGTGGGGGATGATGTGTATCGTTTCCGTGTAAATATATCTGAGCATAATAACGAATATGGCAGATACGTTACCCATGTGTATGTGTTTGACAAATGCGGAAACAATGTGGCGATACCAATTGACGCAAGGATTGTTGGAGGATTGGCGCCGCAGAAGATTTTGAAAAATGGAAATGCACTGCTGACCCTTTATAATGAAGATTATTCCTGGAATGATATTAATGCACTGGCTTCGGGTATGCGAAGCAGTCTGGCAGAGATTCAGGATGAAGAAAAAGACAAGGTAATCAAGGATTTTGTCGCGGACCAGATTCGGAAATATTATTACATTGGCGCAAGCATGGAAGAAAAAGGTAAGGCTTGGAAATGGAACAGTGGAAGTGAAGTGAGTTACACCAATTGGGGGATGAACCAGCCGGATTGTGCCGGAGATAATGAATTTTATCTTGCTGTGACGCAGCTAAGTGGTAAATGGAATGATATGCCTTCCTATTTTAATGATGGCGGATTTATCGTAGAGACTCCATTGGATATGAAAGCGGACGCGGAATTCGAATGCGATGGAAAAATAGTCAAATTTTACAAGGCATCTCTTCCTTATAAAGTGGCGCAGAGATTCTGTGAAGAAAATGGCGGATCGCTTGTAAAAATTGATTCGCAGGAGAAAAATGATGCCATTGCCAAAAAAGTAGCCGAAATCGACGAATGGACATTTTTCATCGGTGCGACAGATGAAAAAGAAGAAGGAACATTTGTCTGGCAGGATGGAAGTCCTCTGACTTACCGGAACTGGGCAGCTAACGAGCCGAACAATGACACGATATGCGGCACAGAAAATTATGTACAAATGTATCGGGATGGAACGTGGAACGATCTTCACGGCTGGAGAAATAAGGTAGGATTCATTGGCGAATTTGACAAAGAACCGGCTCCGACGCCGACGGTCAAACCACAGGAGACAAAGGCGCCTCAGGAAAGTGCAGGACCACAGCAAACAAAGGCCCCACAAGCGACGAAAACGCCACAGAACACGAGTGCTTCTCAGGCGACAGCAAAACCACAGCAGATAAAACGGCCACAGACAACTTCCGGTACGCAGGCAAACAAGACTTCAAATCGTTCAAATGCCGGAAATGCATCTTCGGGAAGCAGTTATAAAACCGGTTCCACATATAAGAAAGTGATACCGAAGCGGGTAACCGGAGTAAAAGTGAAGAAAAGCGATACCAACGAGTGGAAAATTTCCTGGAAGAAAGTCAAAAAAGCGGATCATTATCAAGTGAAATTGGCGAGAAACCGTGCTTTTACAAAGGGGAAGAAACAGTATGACCGTTATTCTACGACAGACTATTTCTGGAACTTAAGGAAAAAGAAAACCTACTATATTAAAGTGCGGGCCGTTTATTATAATTATAATAATGCGACGTATTATTATGGAAAATGGAGCAGGATTAAGAAAACAAAGATAAAGTAAATGTGAACGGAAAAGAGAGCTGCCGGAAGGGTAAGAGGTGGCTCTCTTTATATTTCAAGGGAGCGGGTCGAGTAGTCTACAAATGCGGACATAATGCTCAAGTAATTTTTTTTGCTGATCGGAACGGATTGGCCGGTGGACAAGGTGATCTGATAACGGGCTATTTTTACGATGTGTGCCATATTGACCAGATAACTTTTGTGTGCCCGGATGAATGTGGAACTTGGGAGATCCTCTTCAATCTTTTTCAGCGTTCCGGAAAAGGTGTGATTTTCGCCGGAAGTTAAATGAACGGAAAGATCGTGTCCATAGATTTCAAAGAATAAAATATTGGAAACAGGAAGTGCCAAGATGCCTTCTCTCGATTTGACGTAAAAATTTTGCTCTGCATGTTTGTCAAAAAAGCGGTCAAGCGCTTCTTCCAGTTTTTCCAGTTTTGGTGATTTGATAAGATAATGCAAAGGAGAAACGTCAAAACTTTCCAATGCATAATCACTGCTGGAACTTAAAAAAATGATGTCTGTATCAATGCGAAAGGAACGCAGGCGGCGTGCTGTCTGAATTCCCGTTGTGTCTTGAAAGACAATATCCAGAAACAGGAGATCAAACGATTCTCCCTGCTCAAAACGCGAGATTAAACTGGAAGGAGAGTCAAAGGATAAAATTTCAAAAGAAATATTGCGACGGTTTAAGTTTGTAATTAAAGCTTCCTTTAATAAGGATGCAAATTGAGAGTCATCATCGCATATGGCAAATCTGTACATTGACCGGCTCCTTTCTGTCTTAAAATTAATGAACGCAGCCTCATGCCTCTTACGTGCAAGCACGACGATGCATGAACCTTCGTTCATTGATCCTGAATAGTTACCTTTTTATTTAGTATACGAAAAATTTATAGAGTTGTCAATTTGTTTACAAAAAATTCCCATTTGTGTTACATGAGGGGATTTTATGAAATAAACAAGACAACAGAGGATTTTTATGGTATAAAATAAAATAGGGTAATAGAAAAAATCGAGGTATAAGGAGGAAATGTGTATGAAGCATTTGAGAAAACGTTTGCTGGCGGTATTCCTCGCAGCAGTCATGCTAGTGACTAGTGTGGGGACGTCATCATATGCGTATGAAGCAGAGAAAAAAGGCAATTTGTCCGTAACAGGAAATGATGGAAAGACCATCGAAGAAGAGGAGTCCTGGGAGGAAAAATTTCCGAATGGAACATTTGCTTTTAAAAATGATTCCATAACGATTGAAGAAGGAAAAAATGTAAAAGAGCAGAAAATAACGATTTATCGTCTGGGTGGAACGAAAGGAAAAGCGACAGCAAAAGTGGCGATCACTCCGGCTGTAGCGGCACTTGATGAAGACGAAAAAGAATTGGTGTATGCCAATGCGGCATCCAATAAGGACTATACCGTTAAGGTGGAAAATCCGATCGGAACCGATGGGACGATGGGAAAACAACAGGTAAGCAGTTCTTATGAAGTTGTTGCAAAGAAAGCGGATGGAAAAGTAACACTCTCGTTGAAAGACGTAAAAGGTGAGTATGTCCGCTATTTTTGGCATGTAAAAAAAGATGGAAAATGGGAAGCAGTTTCCGGAGGAGAAACGGAAACACTTGTTGTAAGCGACCAGGATTTCAAACAAAATGAATATGTTTGTGTAGTAGAAGCCGATTACAAACTTAGTTTGTCAAAGACGACCGGAGAAGAGAGTTCACAAAAATTGTGGATTAACTTAAACAGCCGTCATATAACAGATGAAAAGCCATACGAAAAGGGAAGTTACACGGATGCAGCACTTGATCAGGAAATGCCATTTAAGACAAGTTTCCTGCAGGTGGATTTTGAAGACGGCGAATGGGTAAAGGATATCGTTGTCAAAGCAACGGACGATGATGAGCATGAAGCGGAAGAACTGGCATCCTTTACCATTTATGATGTGGAAGGGGCAGCGTTTACAGAATCTGCCAACCGCTTATCAATGTGCATCAAGGATGACGAGGAAAAACTCGAAAGTACTATGGGATTTGCACTTAGTCAGATAAGGGTAGACAAAAGTACAGGCAAAGCGAAGATCAAGTTGAGCAGAACAGGAGCAACGCAGTATGTTTCCTCTGTGGATTACAAGACTGTAGATGGAAGTGCAAAAGCGGGGACGGATTATGCTAAGGCAGAGTCCACAGCAAGTTTCAGTGGTGGTATCGAAAGTACCGAGATTGAGATTGAACTTCTGAACGATAACAAGAAAACAGAAGAAGACCGTTACTTTACGATTCAACTGAAAAATGCAAAGGGTGGAAATATCAAACAAAACGCGCAGGAGATCCGTGTCAATCTGTTTAATACAGATACGGCAGATAAGGACAATGTTGCGACCGCATCGAAGAGCAAAGAGGCGAAAGATGCATCGGCGCGTGTCAAGGAAAGTGACACGGCGATTACGGAAAACGGCAGCAAAGAAGTAAAGAGTAAAGCCGTTAAAAGTAAGAATAACGTTGTAGATTATGAAAAAGTTGCCGATAAATCCGGTGATATGAATGCACAGGAAGCAGGCAATTATTCTTATAAGATCAGCACCAGTGAATTGAAGAGCAACTGGGGTAGAAATTGTAATCTGACAGACAATTATACAGCACAGATTACAAGTGATGAGGGTGGAAACTCGAAAAGCGGCGGCGACATCTTAGTGGCAAAGCGTCGTGCAAATACCTATTATCAGATTGATGATTTGGTAAATATGTACAGCAGTATGTCAGGATCTTTCTGGGCGAAGACCAGCTATAGTTTGTACTGGGCAAGAGAGTATTATAGTGGACTGCTTGTAGGTATTGGTAACAGCAGTTTTGCGACATCATTGACAGAATATACTTCTGACAGTGGAGACGGTAACATGAGAAACCGCCTCAGTGAAGAGTCAAAAAAAGCTGCGACGACAATATATACAAGATTTGGAAATGGGTCAGGAACTAAAAATTTCCAGGTAAATCTTGATAATCTTGCTGCAGGAAATAATTTCCTTGCATTTAAGTCGGCTATTTCAAAACGTGGCGGCACGGTGCGGAATCGTGATTCAAAAGTAAACTCGGTAAACATTAATTTGTACCGCCGCTGGCTGAGTAAACAGACGACATTGAACATCAATCTGGGTGACAGCAAAGACAAAGATCGTATGGATCGGTCTTCTGGCGGAAATGTGACAGCAGTAAAAAAAGGTCTGAAACCGGTTATTTCAATAGAAAAAGGTGGTTTTGATTCCGATGGCGATGGAAAATTCTACCTTGGAACAGAATTGAAGGTAAAAGGATCCGATAATCTCGGAGTTTATCGACTTGATAAAGTAGAATTGAAAGAAGGAAGCAAAAGTATTTCTTCGAAAACGGGATTTAATAATTCTACGACAGTGAAATATTCCGATAATGATAGAAGATTGTCTACGACGGCAGATTATACCTTGAACTGTGAATATAATCGTTATCAGACATTGGAGATCAACTGTAAGACGTCTATGACGGAAAAAGATACCGATCAGGAAAAAGCAGATAAATTTGCTGCGATTGGAAAAAACATCAAGGTGGATGGAAAAGCAATCGATTTGAAATCCAACGCCGGAGAATATAGTTATACATCCTCTGATAAAGTGATCAACTTCAACAAGATCAATTTTGGTCTGAAAGATGGTACCAAGATTCTTTATGGGGATAAGGTGTATGATGGAGATTCGGATATTACAATTACAGATTCGGATATTGTATCAAACAGCATTACATTTTCTGTATATACACCGGATGCTGTCAGTGTAGTAAGAGATCCGGAAATTATCAGCGAGAAAATGGTAGCCATCTACAAAGATAAAGATGGGGATGGTAAATATACAGAAGCAGGAGACGGATATACTCCGATCAAAATCCTGAAAGCAGGCGAACCTTATCAGATTACAGATTTTGGAAAAGATGTTGTGATCAAGGTAGATTATTCGGTTCAGCCGGCCTCTTTGAATATTCCGCCGGGAGCGACAGGAAAAGAGACATTTCAGGTGGTTCCGGGATTTGTAACGACGCAGACCTCGGAAGAACAGAAAAAGAATATGACCGAAGAGCAGAAGTCCTATCGTGATATCGCGGCGAAGGACGGAAGCGTGAGAATGTATGGCGCTGTTTCGAGCGGAATGGTATCTTTCCTGTCCGGATATGATGCCAGCCCGGCGAAGATGAACAGCAAGTCAAAGAAATATGAGTGGACGCCGGACTGGAAAGGAAATCTGCGAAATGCCTACAAAAATCCATCGAAGATCAAGGTGTATGAGACCAAGATGCCAAATGGATTTACAGCAGCTTCTTCGGATGTGCAGATTAATGGATATCTCGGATGCCTGCATGGAAACGAGACGTATTATATTACTTCTCGTGTGACGAGTGGAAATGAAGACAAGATTACATCGACCAAGCGAGGTGGTTTCTATACGGTTCCGGAGCCGGCAGCACAGGCTTTTGAATCCGAAGAGGCCGGAGCCGCTGAAGCTCCGGAAGATAAGTATGGAAAGACGGCAAATCAGCCGAGTGTAGCAAACACTTCACCGGGTGTGAATCTGCCGGAAATAGAAATCGGACTGGGTTATGGAACATTTATGATGGGGGACGACGAAATTGGATTTTCCGTTGGAACGCCTATCTTTGGTAAGAGTAAAGAGGGAGGAAAGGCTGCCGAAAAAGATGTTATGGGTGCAGAAGGCTTGAAGGAAATGAAAGAAGCTATGTCTGATCCATCCAATAATATTTTTAAACAGTTGAAAAAACAGGCTGGTAAATCCGATGGTACTGGAAATAATGGCCAGGCGGCAAAAGCTTCCCCGGCGAAAAAAGCGGAAATTGATATTTCTGTCAATATGTCTTTTGTATGGAAATACAGTAAACTGACTGGTAAATATGAGTTTTCTTCCGCAATGATCGCATTGGCGATTGAGGGAAGTATCCGTTTGCAATATCGCTTCCAGTGTTGTCCGATCTTTTACGTATACGTTCAGATCGGCATGGAACTTGAGGCGCAGACCGGTATTGAACTGGAAAAGGAAGAAGTTAAAAATGCGGATGGAACGACAAGTATTAAAAATAATGTTTCGTTTGCAGGATTAAGTTTAAATCCGAGCCTATATGTAGAGGCCGGCGCCGGAGTCGGAGTTGACCTGGCAAAGCTGGAAATTTATGTAAAAGTATCCGTCTCGTTTGCGTTTACGATAAACAAGAAAACGCAGATAGACGAATTTATCACATCGGCGGCGGTTGGCTTCCGAGTGGTATTCCTGTTCTTCTCTTATGAAATGGATGTTGTCGGATGTAAGGCAGGATATGATGCGTCCCGAAAGGAGGACGGTGATGAGCCGTGGTTCTTCTCCTGGCAGGTTGCCGGGCGGGATATGGGAGGAACCGAAGAAGAGGTTGATAACGATGTGGCAGGAGCTGCAGTAACGGTTTCCAAGCCGAAAAATGTATTCCGGCTGCAAAATATCAATTCTTCAGATGATAATGCCGCACAGGACGATATGTCAGCACAGGCATATGATGTAGAAGGCATTGATGAATTTCAGGTAAGCGGCTATGGCAGCAATGCTTCTGCAGTAGAACTGGGAAGCGGTTTTGACAGTGCTTCGGATTATAAACTGTTGACTGCAGGAGATGCAAACTATGTATTATACACGGTAGGCCGTAAAAACCCGGGTCACAGCCTGAATAATACCCAGCTTGTTATGTCCAAACTTTCTACAACAAGTACCGGAGTTGGTGGAGAAGAAGGACAAGACTCGATGGGACTTGTCAATCCGATCGATGAAACATCATCGACCAAATATATCGTAGTGGACCGTAAAGCAGGAAAAGAAGAAAGCACCGGCGACCTGGATTATGATGCCATTGTAGAAAATGGTATGATCAAAGTGACCTGGACGTCTTATAGTGAAGAAGCAGCAAAGACGATTCCGGAAAGCTGGTCATCGGATAAAATGCTGAAAGCGGCCAGCCAGCTGGTAGAAGTAAAAACGGCAGAATTTGATACAAAGTCACCGAGTGAATTTACGAATGCCGTAGTTCTAAGTAAAGGCAATGGATATCGATTCCTTCCTTCCGGATCGACATCGAATGTTCACGTGTATGCCGATACCGAACCTTATACCGAGGCAGAACTTACAGCCCGCGAAAAAGAATACAAAGAAAAATATGACAAAGCGGCACAAGGAAACGATTCCAATAACGAATCCGGAACCGGAGATCCTTATGCAAAAGCAAACTATCAATATGCATTGACGACGGATTACCTGTATGGAAAATATTCCAAACTTCATTACAGTGTAAGACAGGGCGATGGAACGTATAAGACATACGATCTGGAGCCGACAGATGAATGGAAAAAACAGGGAACGCGCCTGGAAAATGTACAGATTACGGAAGGAACAGACAATGATTACTTCATTTCTTACACCACGGAGCAGAAGGATAAATACGGTGCCTCAGATGAATATGCAAAGATCAAAAAATTGTATGTTCAGAAAGCGACGATCCAAAAGCAGAATGTGATGACAGAAAGCGGAAGTATAGAGCAGAATTCCATGAAATTTGAGACGCCGGTTCTTTTGAAAACGCTTGTTGATTACGATGACAGCGATGACAACGACGGTGTATATGTCGGCGGAAGTTGCGAGGAGAAAGTAGAATCTCCAAGCTTTACCAACTTGAAATTCCTTCATGGGAAATTGTCAGATGCTGGGAAGGCAGAAACGTTCTTGATGTACAATATGAATGGAATTACCTATGTGATCAAAGAAAAGAGCCTTGAAAATGCATTGAACAGTACTAATGCAGCGATCACGGTGGATCCATTGTTTACGGTAGATAAGGAACATGGAAACGCACAGGCAGAGGCGACCATCGGTGTAGATGGAGATGGAAATATCTCTGCGGTTTACACACAGACCGTAACCAATACGGTAAATAATGCCCTTTATGTGACAAAGTACGATCCGACGGTCAAAAAATTCGGAGAGGCATTTATGCTTGCGATGAATCATATGCAGGTATATGAGGATTCCGTATCAAATCAGTGGACTTCCGAAGATACGAGAGCAGCCTTCTTTGACAGTAAGAAAGGCGGCGGAGAAGACCAGTTTATCTTTAATGCTCCACAGATCGCACTTGGTAAACCGACGACGGAAAACGAGAGCGGAACATTGACAATTCTTACCAAAGGTACGATGACAAAATTAAAGAAATCCACGATGGATTTTGATGGGGAAAAGTATACGGAATATGTTCCTGATGCCAATAACACAGCAACTTCCGGTATTTATGCGATCACGTATGGAATCGGAGATCAGAAGATTGGAGAAGCATCGATCACATTTGATCAGAACAATTTTGTATCCGGCGCGGAACTGAGCGGAAGCGTTTCCTTCCGTAATACCGGAGATGTGGCGATTCGAGGAAGCAAGGCAAATCCAATCTATATCACATTGAAGGCAGCAGGCAAAAATGGCAGTGCGGCAGCAGAACTTGCACAGTGGAAAGTAGAGAGCAATATTCTTGCCGGACAGCAGGTGACGACGGAAGACATCGTGTGTAAAGCACTTCCATCGGATATCGCCGGAGGAAAGATTTACTTTGAGGTGCAGGAGGATCCGTCATATTCGGGTGCAAAAGCATTGAGTACAGCGGATGCTGACGACGGATGTGGAATGATTGCTGTCGGAGAAAAAGCAGAACTTTCGATTGATAGTCTGGAAATTACTGCCAGCGACACATTGGAAAAACGAAGTGTAAATAATATTTCCTGCGTTCTTGCCGATGTGGATATGACAGTAAGCAACCTTGGTGTAAAAGACGCTTCCAATGTAAAATTCCAGGTAAAACGCAGTGCCGGAAAAACAGATGGAAGTGAAGATAAATATATTCCATTGGAAATTGGTGGAAATCTGATCTTAGGTGACGATGCCAACGAAACGCCTCTTATTGGAAATGGAAATGACGGTGGTGTATTTGATTATCTTGCGTACAGCGATACGTCGGGAATCATCAGTACGGATCAGAAGATTGCAGCAGGTAAGACACAGAAGATCAAAGGAAAGATAGTGATTCCATTGAGTGCATTTGATCCGGAAGACTCGGTAGGTGCCGCAAATCTTCAGTTTACTTTAAAGAGTGATGCCGGCGAGTATGAGTCAAGCAACAATACGGCGTATGGTAAAGTGGTACCGACGACACGATTTGACTGTCTGGATAAAGTTTCTCTGACAGTAGGAAATCCGGTCAACTTTACCCTAGCGACACAGGCAGCGATGGATTCTTCGAAACGAAGCAATATTACGCTTACGGAAATGAAGATCAATAAAGACGGCAAGGCAGAAGTGGCAACAGATAATAAACTTTTGCAGAGTGCAGCTTATAATGTGAAGACAGGATACATTACCGTAACCGCGCAGAAAGAGGGCTCCGGTGTTTTGCGAATTGCAGATACGACCACAGGTTCTTTTAAGGATATTACATTTGTGGCAACCGTTTCGGGATGCAATATTCGTACAGATAATCCGGTATTTGAATTTACCAATGCCTTGCACGGAAAGGAATGGGAAGATACGGATGTCGGAGCTGTTACGCAAGAAACCGTACTTCCATACAATAGCGATATTTGTACCGGCGGAGAAGGCAATAGCTTTACATTTACGACATATGCGAGAAGTATTGACTTCTATTACACAGGCGATATCGAAGTATCCAGTAACAATAGTTTTGGTTTTGTAACGAAACAATACAGAGACCGCGATGGAGAAGAAGTAGCAGGAGAATACTACAAACGACACACCGTAGATTTCAACAATACTTCGCTGAAAAAACATACCGTTACGGTAAAAGTAATTAATGGCAGTGCTTCCTTTGACCGAATGGTGGAATATTATTCCGAGCGAAGCGAGGGGGATACCGGACGTGATGTACCGGAAGATAAGGTGAAACCGGTGATTGTGGTTGGAAAGACACTTCCGACAGGTACAACGAAACTTCAGCCGGGAACAGTTCTGGAAATTCCGGTTTACGCTTACGACGACGTGATGCTCAATTCTGTCAGCATCGGTGGAAACGGAGCAGATAAACTGGTAAATAATCAGTTTGCAGAAGGAACGTTAAAGGTTAAGAAAAATGGTACCTACCACGTAATCGTGGAAGACAGTTCCGGAAATATCACACAGAAACACATTACCATTGATTGTTTCGAAGAAGATGCAGAAAAGATTGACGAAACCACGGATGACTGGCCGGATGTAACCTTGAAGCTGGTTGACGAGAATGGAAGCGAAATCACGGATTATACAACGGCAAATGCCTATATTGCTTACGATATTAAGGCAGACCGTAAGATTAAATCCGTAGAGATTCAGAAAGTGGATATGATAACTCAGAAGACGACGGATCTGGGAAGCGGCATTAAAGTAACAGGAACGCCGACAACGCTTTCTGACAGATATGATGTCAATCTTTTGGAAAATGGTTATTATCAGGTAAAAGTAACCGATTCCGCTGACAATGCGACGACCGCCATTCTCTACGTAGAATATTTGACAAAGGGACCGCAGGTATATCTCTATACAGCGGACAGTGTGGAAAATCAATTGTTTTACTGTGTTGGTGATGAAGACAATGAGATCCCATTGAAAGAAGTTGCTGTGTATGAAGGAAAAGTAACGGCAATGAATGAATCCGGTTCGATTGAGGTAGAAGGAAAAGAACCATTGATGCGTAAGTCTTACACGACACAGACGATGGATTCCGGAACAGTAATTCTGGATGAATCCACTTCTACCAAAGAGTTTACGATTGCCGCACAGGATGTATCCGGTAAATTGACCACGTATATTTATACGGATGAAACCTGCCTGAACAGCCTTGCTGTAGGTAGTGCGGAAGATATCGCATTCGGCGTAAAACTCAATGGAGAATTTAAACCATATCAGAGAAATTATACCGTGGATGTTCCGTATGGTTATCCGGAACATCAGCTTCCGGAAGTAAATGCTACCTGCGGAAGTGGAGCGACGATCAATAAGAACTGGGATGGCGATGTGTTGACGATTAAGGTTACCAAAGGCGATATGGAAAATACGTATACGATTACCTTGAAACGTAAAAAATGTACGTGTGACATTTCCATCCGAACCTTTGATGATTATATCGATGTGCCAAAGACAGGCGAAAAACCTTCCCGTCAGTTTGATGTACAGACAGATGTGACACTTTGTGAAGTACACAAAGACCACGTTCAGGAAAATGTGAAGCTTTCTTATGAGCTTACAGACGAAGAAGAGAACACAACACCGGTAGAAACTGCATCAGTGGAAAGTCCGGTTTTGGAAAATGCGGCAGCCACGATTCAAGGAAATACGATCGTATTTAACCGTATTGCCGAAGGAACGACGCCGAAAGAGGTCCATGTCAAAGTAAAAGCGAAGACGGATTCCTGTGAACGGTCGAAGATCATTACGTATACAGTGCGCAATAAATACGAGGTCGGTCTGCGGGTAACCGAAGGCGGAGCGGTGCATTGTGGAGAAGATATATTGACTGCGCAGAGCGAGACGGATTCGGCAGAACAGCCATATCATTACGATGTGAATACCGGATTTGAATTGGAATTGACAGCCGCCGAAAAAGAAGGTTATGAATTTGCCGGTTGGTACGATTCCGGTGATAAACTTCTTTCAAAAGAGAAAGAATTTGTTTATACGGTAGGAAAAGACGAAACACTTCGTGCCTTGTTCAAAGACATTGTCAATCCGGAAGGATCGATCACACTGACCGATCTGAATGGGGTGCAGAATGTGACAAAATCGGACGAAGGCGATATCCTGGTTTCCTCCAAAGGTTTCCAAATGGAGATTACGGGAGAAGATAAACATTCGAGTGTAAAATCCATTTCTTACCAGATTGTAAAACGAGGTGAGAAACTGGATGAAAATGGAAAGTGGATTGCCTACGATGGCAAACCGGTTTCATTCGAAGAAGAGATGGATTTTGTAGTTTATGCGAAGATAGTGGATCAGGATGATAATGAAGTGATTGTATCCTCAGAGCGCGCAATGATTGAAAAATCAGCAGCGACCGTTCGACTCGCACCAAACTTTACCGAAGGAACATTTACCAATAAGAAGGATGCTGCGATAGTAGCTACGGTACAAGAAGGTACGGCGGCATTGAAGGAAATCCGCTACGTTGTCAATGGCGAAGAGAATACCACAGAGGAAACGGTATTTGGCATCTCGGATCTGCCGGATGGGGAATACGATGTGATTGTTTCTGCAAAAGATATTTTGGGTAAAGAAGTTTCTGCTAAGGTATCTGTGAAGAAAGATGTAGCAGAGCCGATCCTTTCAATTACAGGTGCTCCGACAAGTTCCGTCGAAAAAGCGACACTTGGTATCGAAGCCGATGGCGGCGTTTCCGGAATAAAGGAAATCCGTGTAAATGGGAAACCGTATACCGGAAAAACGTACGAAGTGACTGAAAATGGAACGTATGTATTTGAAGTCGAGAACAATGCCGGAAGTGTTACGACAAAGTCCATTACGATCCAATGTATCGTGAAACCGACGCCGGCACCGACACCGGCACCGACACTGGCACCGACACCGGCACCGGTTCCTGGTTCATCAGGCAATGCAGCACCGGCTCCGGGGGCAACAGAAGCACCGGCTGTGAATAAAGACCAGCTGCCAAGAACGACATTTGTCCGTCGTAAGAAAATTGGAAAGAAAGGCATCCGCATTACCTGGAAAGGTGTACGTGGAGCACAATCCTACAATGTTTACCGTGCGAAGAAGGCAAATGGCAAATATAAACTGGTAGCAAATGTCAAAGAGAGTTGTTACACAAGCATGAAGAAAAATGCACGCAAGTACTACTACAAAGTTGTTGCGGTAGCCAAGAAGAAGGCAAACAACAGCGAAATGAGTGCATATGCGATCTCTGCAAATGTGGATGAAGCAGCAGCATCGGCGGCTCAGGCGGCAGCAGGAAGCACCGCAGCCACAGGCAAGATTAAAACCCTCAAAGACAAAGTTACCAAGGTAAAGGCAAAAGCCAAGAAAGGCAAGATAGATGTTTCTTGGAAGAAATACAAGAAAGCCAGCGGCTATATCGTATACCGTGCTGAAAGTAAATACGGAGTTTACGATGAATTTGCGGTAGTCAAAAAGAATTCTTTCAAGGATAACTATTCTGTAAAAGGAAGGAAATTCTACTACAAAGTACGTGCCTTTAAGAATAAGGGTGATGGCAAGATTTTAAGTGGTATTTCCAAGAAGGCAAGTGTAAAAGCCAAATAGAAAACAATTTGTGTATAATAACAGAACGCAGATGGGGCTGCCGCACGAAGTGATTCGTGCGGCAGCCCCGTTTGTATTTGGTGTGGCGAGTAGTTAGGGAAGGTGGAGATTTTTCGAAGGGATGGGGAGTATGGTGTGGGGCTTGCTGGTGTGGGGCTGGCGAAAAGGCATCGTAAATCGGGAAACCCAGCGAAATCCGATGCTTTTAAGGCTGGCAAGAAGCGAAAAAGGCAACGAAAACAGAGAAAGTTGCCGAAATCCGCTGCTTTTCCCCGCCTCACGATTTTACCCGAGGAAGTTTCTTATAGCTCCCACTCCATATCTTTTTCCCACTTATCTTTTGGGCGCGGATACTTAGCTGCATTTTCTTGCTGTAGGTTACGGTGATTTTCGTTTTCTTCGTGTAAAGCCACCTTGTTTCACCGTTCTTTTTGTTTTTTACACGAATCTGGTATCTTGTGGCTGCCTTACACTTTTTCCATTTTATGGTAAGTTTGTGCTTGCCTTTTTTCTTTTGCGTTACTTTTTTTATTTTGAGAGATTTGGTATCAAATTTTTTTGCGGGAGCTGGGCTTACTGAAACCACTGGACTTTCCGAAGGAGACTCAGAACTTCCCGGAGTCGCCGAATCCGTTGGTGAAGGGCTTACAACCGGAGTTGTGGTTGGCACGGAAGTATCGGCAGGCGTTCCTGTAGCCGTTGGTATTGCCGAATCCGTCGGAGAAGGGTTTACAACCGGAGTTGTGGTTGGCACTGAAGTCCCGGAAGGTGTTCTCGTAGCTGCCGGAGTCGCCGAACTTGTCGGCAAAGGTGTTTTTGTTGGAACCGGATTTCCCGAAGGCTCTATCGTGGCCGATGGAGATGCCGACGCCCCCGTCTCTTTTTTCAAATCCTCAATGATATGCTGCAGCGAATTTTTCAGATTCAGGCGTGGTGTAATATAAATGAGGCCGGAATCTGCTGTATAAGTATAAACAGAATCACTCATAAGTAGATATTTCTTGGTATCTGCAAGCAGATCTTCCCGGTTTTCGTAAGTTTTATTTGCTTCGAGAACCCCCATAATTACTGCTGCGCTGCCGGCGGCCATGGGGGAAGCCATCGAAGTTCCGCTTTTTTCCGCATATGAATTGTAGCGGGTGGTAGAGAGAATGGCCTCGCCCGGACAAAGGATGTTGTAAGGAGCCGGGGAAGTATCCACAAAATTCGAAGAAGTCCAGCAGCCATCCGTTGTATTGCCCGCCATTACGCCAATCACGTAGGGATAGGCGGCAGGGTACATGGTAGAGCTTGAAGAGGCTCTTCCGTTATTGCCGGCTGCTGCGACAAGAAGACAGGAAGAGGAAGCTTTTTCCAATTCTTCAGCGAAAGTGCTGTTTTCGTTATAACTGCCAAACGACATATTGATCACGTCTGCACCATTGGCGACCGCGTACTGAACCGCTTTTGCGGCATTGGCAAACGAAAAACTGTTTTTATAATTTCCTGCTTTTAAGATCATGATCTTTGTGCGGTAACCGACACCGGCGTAGCCGACTGCATTGTCCGGATTCATACCAATAATCCCGCTGACGTGCGTGCCATGGCTGGTGTTGGAATCATCTTCCGGGGCTTCATAACAAAGCGGGGCAGAGGGATTATCCGGGACCGGAGTGGGAACATTGTTGATAAAATCCACGCCGTAAAGATCGTCGATGTAGCCATTGCCGTCGTCATCCACATTGTCCGTGCCATTTCGTTCCGCTTCATTGATCCATAGGGAATCGACGAGATCTTCGTGAGACAATTCCGCACCGGTGTCAATGACCGCAATCACGGTCTCTTTGAACGGGTAACCGTCCAGGACAGCAGCGGTATCATCAGCGCCGATCGCCGCAAGGTAATACGGGGAAGCGGAGGCAGACGAAGATTCTGTCGAAAGTGCCGATGCCTGTGAGGACATCGCGTCCGACTCGGACGGCGTCCATACAAACATGTTAAAATATGGAAAAAGCAATAAAACAACAAATACAATACAAATCCGTTTCATATAACCCCCCCTTTGTGCTATTTGCTGCTTTCAGTTTACCATATTTAGAAATGTCTTACAAGGCTTGCAAAGACACATTTTTTTCATAATGTTAGTGTTGTAAGATGACCTATTCTGTGATAACATCATACATAAGGAGGTGGTTGGGTTATGCTTCAAAACAAACGAAAAACCATAGGGGTATTTGCAGAAAAAGTCAAAGATGAATTTCAGATGCGTTTGTGCCAAGGAATCATCGAAGAAGCAGAACTACAGGGATATAATGTGGCAATTTTTACAAATTATGGAAAGTATGGACACAATAATCAACATTTTATCGGTGATCAAATGATATGGGACCTGCCATGTTATGAGGAATTTGCCGGAGTGATACTGGCATTGGATACAATGAGTGAAAAAAGCAGCCGGCAGAAGATCCTCGACAATGTGAAGAAATATTGTCATTGTCCGGTGGTCAGCATTCGCGAAAAAGTGGAGGGAGCAGTCAACTTTCTTGTGGAAAATACGACGGGGATGGCAGGACTTATCCGGCATTTTATTGAATTACATGGAAAAAAGCGGCTTTGTTTTATGAGTGGACCGAAAACGTATTGGGATGCGAGAGAGCGGATGCAGTGCTTTTTAGATACGATGAAAGAATACGAACTTCCAGTAACAGAACATCAGATGTTTTACGGAGACTATTGGTACAATATGGGAGCTCAGGCGTGTGACTGGTTTCTGGCGGAAGACGAGATGCCGGAAGTGATTATGTGTGCGAATGACCATATGGCATTGGCGGTGGCAAGCGAGTTGATCAAGCGGGGAATCCGTGTGCCGGAAGATATCTGTGTCAGTGGGTACGATGGACTGATGGAGACACTTTCCTTTACGCCGGCGATCACGACAATGCGTGTGTCTTTCCAGAAAATGGGAAAGCAGGCGGTGGAGTTGATCGCAGAAAATCAGGAAACCGAGGATTGGAAAAAAATCGATAAAGTTTGTTTTGAGGCGGAGATTTTGGCGCGAGAATCCTGCGGATGCATGGCAAAAGCGGGCGAAAAGATCATTTTGGAAAAGCAGCACGAATACGATCAACTGCAGGCGGAGCAAAACCGGGCAACGCAGTTTGACTATATGTCCATTTACTTGAGTCAGGCAGAATCCATTGAAGATATCGCAGATTATATTGCAGAATTTCATAAAAACATGTACGGCATCCGCGACTATGCACTCTGCCTCTGTGAAATGCTTCACGATGCGCAGGGGTATAAAACGTATACCGATCAGATGGAATTGTGCGTTTATATCAAAGACAATGAGCAGAAGACCGGAATCCGCATTCCATTTGAGCGGCGGGAACTTCTGCCGGAAGAACTGATCAGCGATAAACCGCAGGTGTGGTATTTTGCGCCGATTCATTTTCAGGACAGCTGTTACGGTTATGAAGCCTTTCAATTTTGGACTTGGGAAAATACGGCAAAATTATTCTTCCGCTGGAATATCAATATTGGCAACAAAATTCATGATCTGCTCATTGAAGATAAGATGAAAACGTTGATCGATGAACTTGCCTATATGTACGACCGCGACGAATTGACCGACTGGTACAACCGCCGCGGACTGGAAAAGCAGGGTGTGCGGCTGTTGGAGCAGGCAAAGCAGGAGAAGAGCCCCTTGTTTTTGTGCGTTATCGATCTCGATGGAATGAAGCAGATCAATGATAATTTCGGGCATATCGAGGGAGACTTTGCATTGAAGAAAGTATGCGAGACGATTTCGGGGGCGTGTCGGGGAGAATATTTGTGTGCGCGTACAGGTGGTGATGAGTTTGTCGTATTGGCAAAAAATGTAACCGAGATGGAAGGCCGCGCATGGATGCTGAAAATGGAGAAAGAGTTGGAAAGATTTAACAAAACCAGCGAAAAACCGTATGCGATCCATGCCAGTTACGGAATTACAAGCCGTGTGCTCGAGGAAACGGAAAGCATGCAGCAGTATATCAAAGAAAGTGACGAAAAAATGTACCGTTATAAAGTGATGAACAAAAAACGGCGCGGTGAGGAACTCCGTTGAGATAAGGTGGTATGTCAGAGAAAATGAAAAAGAAAAACAGGCAAAATTCTGTTCTTATGGGGATGCTGATCTGTATCGTCATTGCATTTGCTGTGACACTCGGTGGCTTTGCCATTTTGCGCAGACAGATGGCAAAGACAGATCTTGAGGAAACGAAAGAGCAGTCCTATGAGGCACATTATGCCTTTATTGTAGATAATCCGGAAGACGAATATTGGCAGCAGGTTTACGAGGCGGCAAAAGAAGAAGGCAAAAAGCAAAATATTTATGTCGAGCAGATTTTTGAAAATGTGTCGCAGACATATGAGACGAAAGAATATATGGATATTGCGATTGCAGAAAAAGTCGATGGCATTTTATTGCAATCCTCTTCCAAATCGGTCGGCCCGGAGATGAATGCGGCGATGGAAGCCGGAATCCCGGTTGTGACGATGCTGCATGACAACTACAGCGGCAGGCGGTGCGCGTTTGTCGGAGTCAATGACAGCAGTCTCGGAGACAGTTATGCAGAGTTGATACAGGAAAATATTTCCAAAAAGAAAAAAGATGTCCTTCTGCTGATGGAAAAAAATGGAGACCTTGGAGAGAGCAATCTGGTTTTGCAGACCATCCGGCAGAAAGTGCAGGGAGCAAAAATTCGAGTACAGCTTCTTGAGGGAGAAGATGAATTCGCGACAGAAAAAGCAGTCAGAAACTGTATTTTGGATGAGAAACAGTGCCCGGATGTACTTGTCAGTTTGTCTTTGGAAGGAACGGCATATGCGTATCAGGCGGTTGTTGATTACAGTAAAGTAGGCACGGTCAAGATTATTGGAGCTTATGAAAATGATGAGATTCGGCGGGGGCTGGGAAAAAAAGTAATTGCAGCGAGCGTGGCGATTGATTCAGAGGCGATTGGAAAGACGGCAATCCAGGCATTGCAGGAATATAAGAAAAACGGTATTGTAAACGAATATCGGATGATACAACAAAACGTGATAAGAGGTGGAAAATGAAGCGAGCGTCGATTAGCACAAAAATGATCGTATTATTGATATTTACATCGGTTATGACACTGTTGATCAATGTTATGATGTTTCTTAATATCAATCAGGTACTTGTTCAGATTGAGCAGGTATATGCGACCAATGTGCAATTAAATAAAATGACAGAAGAACTGGATAAAGTGCATTCCGAGATGTTGGAATATCTAAAAACGAGAGATTCCGGTGTCTTGCAGGAGTATTACATCAGCCAGCAGAATCTGTCTGAGCAGCTGGCAATGGTGCAGGAAGAGACGATGGACCGACAGACGAGTGTGTTAAAAAATAATATTTATTATCTTGGAAAAAATTACCTAAAGATTTCCGAGGAGGCAGTAAAGGCAAAGCGTGGACGAGATGTGAACACTTATGGGGAGCGCTATGAAGATGCCGGAAAAATGAAAGAATATCTCAATGGCTACATCAGCAGCCTGAACAATATACAGTTTCAGGGAAATTCTCATAATTACCTGCTTTTGCAAAATTTCCTATATTATATGGAAGTAGTAGGAACGATTATGTTCTTCGTCGTTGTACTGTGCGATACGATCATGGTTGTCATGATGACGAGACGCCTGACGAAGCCGTTGAAAATTTTGTCCGGGCGTGCGAAGGAAGTTACAGCAGGGGATCTTTCTGTGGACATCCCGGTATTTCGCACCGGGGATGAAGTCGAGAGTCTGTCAAAAGCCTTTGATAAGATGATGGGAAGCATACGCGAATATGTCGAAGCACAGCGTGTCAGCATGGAAAAAGAAAATGAGATGCGTGAAAATGAATTAAAAACACAGACGTTGTTAAAGGATGCCCAGTTAAAATACCTGCAATCGCAGATCAACCCCCACTTCCTATTTAATACATTGAATGCGGGAATGCAGCTTGCGATGATCGAAGATGCGGATAAGACGGCACTTTTTATCGAAAATATGGCAGAATTTTTTCGTTACAATCTGTCACGCATCAATGAAGATGCGACACTTGCGGATGAAATTCAGCTTGTCGACCATTATATTTACATTCTCAATGTGCGTTTTGCCGGAGATATTCATTATAAGAAGGAAATCGAGCCGGGACTGGAAAATGTTCTTGTGCCATCCATGATCCTGCAGCCACTTGTCGAAAATGCCGTGCAGTACGGTATCCGAGGCGTCGAGTGGGAAGGCTGGGTTACACTGCGCATCTGGCAGGAAACAGGGACCGTTTATATCGAAGTCGCTGACAATGGGCGCGGCATGAGCCGGGAACTCATCGAACGTGTGCTGCGGGGAGAAAATGTAAAAAACAGGAAAAACAGCAAATCCAATGGAATCGGTATTTACAATGTATTGGAGCGGCTGCAGATGTATTATACGACGGAAGATGTATTGGAGATCAAAAGTGACGGTGAAGGAAAGGGAACGCGCTTTACTCTGAAAATTCCGAAGGAGGTGAGACCATGATAAAATTACTGCTGGCAGATGACGAGGGAATTGTACTCGAATCCATGCAGCGGATCGTGGCGAAAAATTTTGGAGATACGTGCGAAGTGCGGACGGCAAAGACCGGACGAGCTGTCATTGAAGTTGCAGAAGAATTTCGACCGGATATCGCAATATTAGACATTCAGATGCCGGGAATCAACGGAATTGAGGCGATTGAAGAGATCAAAACATTCTGCCCGAGAACCTGTTTTATCATTCTGTCCGCCTATGATACGTTTGACTATGCGAAAAAAGCGATGTCACTTGGCGTTATGGATTTTATTACGAAGCCTGCCAACACTTCGCGTATCGTCTCGGCACTTGAAAAAGCGATGGATGAAGTGCGCAAACAGCAGAGACGATGGGAAAAAAGTCTGGAATACAAGGAAAAATTGGAAGCCGTCGTGCCGATTATTGAGAGCGGAATGATTTATTCGATCTTATTTCAGGATAACTATTCGGGAGATACAGAACGTTTCCGTGAATTGCTCGATATTCCGGGAGATTATGGCATGATTCTTGTGATCGAAGTCGGCGATGCGATCGAAAACCGAAAAATGACAAATGTCGTCGGAATGTCGGTTAAAGCGCAGAAATTTTACGATGAATTCCGTCAGATCGTGAAGGAATTTTTTCCGGCGACGGTAGGACCGGTTATGACCAATAAAATCGTCGTTTATGTGCCGGCGGCAGCTCCGGAAAAAGAATACAATGAACGAGTAAAAATTATCGAAAAAACCGACAATATGATACAGAAACTGATCTCGCGTATTGAATTACAGTTTCGTGCCGGAGTCGGAAGCATCCGCCCAGTGGATGACATTTATCCGTCGTATCAGGAAGCCTGCCTGGCGTTGAAAAAGGCCGAGGGAACGGTAATGCATATCAATGACCTTGTGGCGGCGCAGGATGTCGAGGAAAATTATCCGCTGGAGACAGAAAATGCGATGTATGTGGCACTCAAACGTGGTGATGTGTCAAAAACGCTGGAAGAGGCTGCGCAGTTTTTTGACTGGATGCAGAAAAATTATGCTTCCTGCCTTGACGATGTCCGCCTGAAAGTGCTGGAACTTGTCATGTATGCCGAGCGAATCGCCTTTCACGAGGGCGGAATGTCGTATCATTTCCGCGATCGAACAAATTATCTGGCGACGGTAACCGGTTTCACCACTATGGATCAGCTGCAGAGCTGGTTTTTCGACTATATGAAAGCGGCGGCAGAAATCATTCATGCAAAGGCAAGTGAGAAATATAGTGACATTGTGGCAAATGCGAGAGATTATATTGGGAATAATTTCCAAAAAGACATCTCCCTGGATGAAGTGAGCCGTGTCGCTAATGTCAGTCCATATTATTTTAGTAAAGTTTTTAAGGAGGAAACAGGTGAGACATTTGTTGAGTATTTGACGGGACTTCGGATGGAACACGCAAAAAATCTGCTGCGGGAAAAGGAAAAGAGCATCAAGCAGATCTGTGTGGAATCCGGTTACAGCGACCCGAATTATTTCAGCCGGATTTTCAAAAAGACAGTTGGTGTGACCCCGTCGGAGTACCGAGAAGGTTAGAAAGAAGGAACGTATGAAGCAAGTAAATATAAGAAAGATCTGTCTTTTGCTCTGTGTGGCAGCAGTCATTTTGCTGACCGGATGTGGCGCAGGCGAGCCGGAAAAGAAAAGTGACTCGGACGGAATCCGGATCGGATTTTCTTTTGATTCCCTTGTCATCGAGCGTTGGCAGCGTGACCGCGACGTCTTTGTGTCGCGGGCGCAGGAACTCGGAGCTGCCGTCAATGTGCAGAATGCCGGCGGAGATGTGGCGGCGCAAAAAAAGCAGATTTCGTATTTTATCGAACAGGAAATGGATGTGATCGTCGTTGTGGCAGTTGATACGTCCGCTCTCAGCGATGTGGTCGCGCAGGCAAAAGAGCAGGGAATCCGCGTCGTTGCCTATGACAGAATGTTGGAAAATGCCAATGTGGACCTGTACCTCTCGTTTGACAGTGAAAAGGTTGGCGAGATTTACGGCGATGCAATCACCCGGAAATTTCCAAAAGGCGCACAGATACTGGAAGTCCTTGGTTCGCCGGAAGATTACAATGTGAAATTGATGGAAAAAGGGCTGGCTTCCAAATTAGGCAGTACCTATAAAGTTGTAGAAAAAAATTATGCAAAAGGCTGGATCGCAGAGCAGGCATATGATACCGTTTCAGAATATTTTTCCAAAGGGAATTCTTGTGATGTCGTGGTGTGTGGCAATGATGATCTTGCAACACAGGCGATTCGTGCACTTTCGGAAAACCAGAAAGCCGGAAAAGTGTATGTCCTTGGGCAGGATGGTGATCTTGCCGCCTGTCAGCGTATCGTCGAGGGGACTCAGGGGGGAACGGCATTTAAAAATATTGACGAGCTTGCGGAGAATGCGGCAGATCTTTGTGTGAAACTTGCCAAAGACGAAGACCCGGGTGTGACAACGACGATGTCGGACGGTACTTACGACGTGCTAAGTTATCAGCTTTCCCCGATTTTTGTTGATCAGAAAAACATGGATCAAGTGATTATTGAGGGAGGGTTCCACACAAAAGAAGAAGTATATCTCAATAAAAAAGCGAATTAAGAGCAGTAGCACAATTTTGAAATTAAGATTGTGCTACTCTTTTTTTGTGCTGTCAGGAAAATCGCAAAATTGTCCATTTCATCGTAAAGCATTCCTGTTTTGATTATGTTATATTAAACCTAAAGAAAATCATGAGTGGTTACACATAAGCAAAATATTTTGAGAAGGAGAATGGCTATGAAGATGATAAAAAAATGGATCGCTTGCCTGATGGCAGTCGGAATGATGCTTTCGCTGACCGCCTGCGGAGTAAGCGGAGATCAAGTGGCAGTCAATAAGCCACAGCAAAAAGACCCGGATGCGAAAAAGCGGATCGCGGTTTCCATGCCGACAAAGGATCTGCAGCGCTGGGCACAGGACGGAAGTAATATGAAAGCGCAGCTTGAAAAACAAGGATATGACGTAGATATCCAGTATGCGAACAACGATATCGCAACGCAGGTCAGCCAGATTGAAAATATGATCGCTGTCAATCCGGATGTTTTGGTAGTTGCTTCTATCGATGGTTCGGCACTTGGAACTGCTTTGCAGGGAGCGAAAGGACTGGGCATCCCGGTTATCTCCTATGACCGTCTGATCATGCAGAGCGACGCCGTATCGTATTATGCAACATTTGACAATGAACTTGTCGGAGAACTTCAGGGACAGTACATTGAAGATAAACTGGATCTGAAAAATGCAAAAGGACCATTTAATATCGAGCTTTTCACCGGTTCTTCCGACGATAACAACTGTAACTACTTCTTTGGCGGTGCGATGAAGATTCTCCAGCCGTACATTGATTCCGGAAAACTGGTAGTTCGTTCCGGTTCAACGACGTTGGCAGAATGTGCGACAGCAAACTGGTCCACTGAGGAAGCCCAGAAGAGAATGGAAAATATTCTGGCAGCGTACTATCAAGATGGTACAAAATTGGATGCGGTATTGTCTTCCAATGACTCGGTAGCAAATGGTATCACCAATGCACTGGTCGCTTCTTACAAAGGCGACTTCCCAATCCTGACCGGTCAGGACTGCGATATCACATCCGTAAAAAATATCATTGCCGGCAAACAGTCGATGTCGATCTTTAAAGATACGAGACAGCTGGCATCCAAAGTAGTAGAAATGGTAACAGCGATCATTGAAGGAAAAGAAGTTCCGGTCAATGACACAGAAAGTTATGACAATGGAAAAGGAATCGTGCCAACGTATCTTTGCCAGCCTGTCTTCGCAGACCAGGATAACTACAAAGAAGTGTTGATTGATTCCGGATATTATAAAGAATCTGATGTGAAGTAAGGAGGGGTGACCGATGGCAGAATATATCTTGGAAATGAATGGAATTACCAAAACATTTCCCGGCGTAAAAGCACTGGATAATGTCAATTTGAAGGTGAAAAAAGGTGAGATTCACGCACTGGTCGGTGAAAACGGAGCCGGTAAATCGACATTGATGAATGTCCTCAGTGGAATCTACCCTTATGGAAGTTACGAAGGTGACATCGTTTACGATGGAGAAATTTGTAAATTTAAGGAAATTAAAGACAGTGAGAAAAAAGGTATTGTAATTATCCACCAGGAACTCGCACTGGTACCGTATATGACAATCGCAGAAAATATGTTTCTTGGCAATGAGCAGGGAAAGAAAATGGCGATTGACTGGACGAAAACCTACGGACGTGCCGAGGAGCTTATGAAAAAGGTAGGGTTGAAAGAAGATCCACACACTTTGATCAAAGATATCGGAGTCGGCAAACAGCAGTTGGTAGAAATTGCCAAAGCACTGGCGAAAGATGTAAAACTTTTGATCCTTGACGAGCCGACGGCATCGCTCAATGAATCCGATTCGCAGGCACTTTTGGAACTCATGCTTGAGTTTAAAAAACAGGGAATGACATCGATCATCATTTCCCACAAATTAAATGAAATTTCTTACGTGGCAGATAAGATTACGGTTATCCGTGATGGCTCCACGATTGAGACGATGGATAAAGAAGTGGACGATTTCAGTGAAAACCGTATTATCCGCGGCATGGTTGGACGAGAATTGAGCAATCGTTTCCCGGCCAGAGAAAATGTCAAGATCGGCGAGATTTGTATGGAAGTCGATCATTGGACCGTTCATCATCCGATGACACCGGCAAAGAAAGTGGTTGACGACGTATCCTTTTATGTACGCCGCGGCGAAGTGGTCGGCATCTCCGGTTTGATGGGAGCAGGACGTACAGAACTTGCGATGAGTTTGTTTGGACACAGTTACGGAACCGGCATCAGCGGAACGATTAAAATGAACGGAAAGGAAGTTCATCTGAAAAATGTGCGTCAGGCGATCGACCACAAACTTGCGTATGTGACCGAAGACCGAAAAGGCAATGGATTGATCTTAAGCAATCCGATTTACACCAATACGTCTCTTGCGAAAATGGACAAAGTCAGCCGCTATGGTGTGATTGACAAATTAAAAGAAGTTCAGATCGCAGAAGATTACCGGCAGAAACTTCATACGAAAGCACCGTCGGTTTACCAAAATGTGGGAAATTTAAGTGGTGGTAACCAGCAGAAAGTGCTTTTGGCAAAATGGATGCTGACGGATCCGGACGTATTGATCCTGGATGAACCGACACGAGGAATCGACGTTGGAGCCAAATACGAGATTTATTGTATCATCAATGACCTGGTGGCAGCAGGAAAATCTGTCATCATCATTTCTTCGGAATTACCGGAAGTGCTTGGCATGAGCGACCGCATTTATGTCATGAATGAAGGTAAAATGGTGGGCGAAGTAGACGGAAAAGAAGCAACCCAGGAAATTATCATGTCATATATCATGAAATCAGGAAAAGGAGCGTGAATGAAATGAATCAGGTGAAAGAAGCTTTGAAAAAAAATACAATGGTGATTGCGCTGATCATCGTTGCGATATTCTTTACATTTATGACAGATGGAGCACTCCTCTTGTCATCCAACATAACGAACTTAATCGCACAAAATGGTTATGTCGTTATTCTTGCAGTAGGTATGTTACTTTGTATCCTTACCGGTGGTAACATCGACTTGTCCGTCGGCTCGATCGTGTGTCTGGTCGGCGCCGTAGTCGGAAAATTGATGGTAAATGGCGGCGTTAATATGTGGGTAGCCATCGGAGCCGGTCTTCTCGTAGGACTTGGAATCGGTGTATGGCAGGCATTCTGGATCGCCTACGTCCGCATCCCTCCGTTTATCGTAACTCTTGCCGGCATGCTTTTATGGCGTGGTGTCGCACTCCTCGTACTGGATGGCCTCACAATCTCCCCGATGCCGGATGAATATATCGCATTGTTTAACAATTACGTACCTGGTTATGGAACCGCTCTTGCAGCCGGCATCCTGATCAGTGTAGGTTATATCGCTTCCGTTATCTGGAAACGAATTAAAGCAAAGAAAAACGGATATCAGCAGAGCAATCTTTACGGCGATATCGCAAGATGTGTCATCATTACCGCAGTGGTTATGTTTGTCTGCATCAAATTGTACAGCTACAAAGGTCTGCCGACAATCCTCATTCTTCTTGCCGTAATCGTAGCAGCTTATGCTTACTACACATCCAAAACCGTTTCTGGCCGTTACTACTACGCAGTCGGCGGTAACGAAAATGCAGCAAAACTCAGTGGTGTCAAGACAAACCGCGTATACTTCATCGCTTATGTCAACATGGCAGTGCTTTCTGCAGTCGCAGCTCTTGTCTGCATCGCCCGTTTCAATTCCGCAGCACCTACAGCCGGAACAAACTATGAAATGGATGCGATCGGTGCCTGCTTCATCGGTGGAGCTTCCGCATACGGTGGAATCGGAACCGTACCCGGAGTAGTAATCGGTGCCATCTTCATGGGTGTCCTGAACAACGGAATGTCCATCATGGGAATCGACGCAAACTGGCAGAAAGCCGTAAAAGGACTTGTCCTTCTGGCAGCCGTAGCCTTTGACGTAATTTCCAAGAAAAAACAAAGCAGCAAATAAGAAGAACCAAGAATTACGAAGGCTGCACAGCAGCATTCGTAATTCCAGGGAGAAAACTTCATCAACTTATATTACGGGGGACCAGCCGGAAGGCTGGTCCCCTTGGCGTGGGAGGAGGTTTTTGGGGCTTTCCTGTGGTGTGTGGCGTTTGGGGGGAGGAGATGAGTCTGCTTGCAATGAATACGAAAATAGTGGATATATTAATTCAAAACAGCCTTTCCCATTGTTTTCCAACCCCAAACATGTTATACTGGAAATATGGAAAAAGGATAAGGAGAGGAGTGACTTCAGATGAATTATAAGATCGCTCTCTGTGATGATGACACAAATTACATGGATGAATTAGAAAAATTGCTTAAGAAATGCAGTCAGCAGGAAGACCTATTAGAGATTGTGAAATGTACATCGGGAGAACAATTATTAAACAGTGATGTTGATAATGCGGATGTTGTATTTCTAGACATTCAGTTGAAAGGAATGGACGGAAATGAAATATCGGTTGAACTTAGGAAACGAGGGTATCAGGGAGTTTTGGTACACTGCTCCGGAATTTACATGCCGACACCCGAGACGATTAAGATTTCGCCCTATCGTTACATATTGAAGCAGGCAGAAAAAGAAGAAGTAATGAAAGATCTTTACGATATCTTCAAGGAAATTGCGAGACGCAAAAAGGTCTATAGCATAGAAGCGTATTATAAGCGGGAGAAAATTACGGTTCAAACAGCAGACATCACATTCATAACGCATCATAAAAATGGAAAAAGCATATTGCATGTAAAAGAATCCCTTGAAAAAATATATTCCGATGGAAATATTATTGCGCCATACTCTTTCAAAGAATTGATGAATATGCTGGATAAATCCGATTTTGCCATGCCACATAGCAGTTATATTGTGAATCTGCATTATATATTGGGGCAGCGGGAAGGAGACTTTATTAAAATAGGAACAGAAATGATCTCTATTTCAAGATCAAAAAAACAGGAATTTAAAAAGAAAATGATGCAGTATTTTGGAAATAAATATCCGGAAAGGAACAATTGATGAACGAAAGTATACTTTACAATATTTGCATGCTTGTTTCGACCATGGTAGAAGTTTATCTTGTTTTCGATTTTTATAAAGCTTTTCATGCAAAAACAGAAATTTTCAGAAGCCGCGTTTGGGAACTCGGGTTGGCAGGAGTTGTCATTGTACTCAATACAATTGCAAATCTGCAAAACAACAGTAAATTAAATTTTGTTGTTACCTGTTTCTTATGTTTTTTTGTTGGTATGGTATTAGTACAGGGAAGTGCTGTGTTACGTATATTTCATGGAATTATCATAATTGTAGTTTTTATGAGTGCAGAGATGATTTTCTATTTTTTGCTAAATGTTTCGGTTAATTTGCCAACAAATGAAATATACAAAAATCATTTTGTGATGCTAAGCAGTATTATTGCGATAAAATTGATTGAGTTTGTCATTTTAACGATCATTAAGCAGATATCGAAGATACAGGTAAGAAAAATATCATTGAAAATATTTAGTGCATTTATTATTATTCCGCTTGCAACGATCGGGCTTATGGCACTGATTCCCTACATTCGTGTGGGCGGGGATGAACTTACCTCAAGAGATGTGGTGTTGATTATTTTATATCTAATTCTGCTTTGCGGAAATATTATTTTGTTTTACATCTTTACAAAATACAGTCAGCTTCAGGAACAGAAAATGCTTTTGGAAATCAGTCAGACAAAATACGATGAGCGGAAAAACTGGCATGATAAGCAGGACAGTATCGAAAAAGGATATAAAGAAAAAATACATGATATCAAATATTATCTAAAACAGATTGGCATTTATCTTCAAGAAGGACAGGACGATAAGATTCAAGAAGTTCTTGACAGTCTGCAGATAGGAATTCATAAAGAAGAGGAGAAGATTATTTGTGCCAATCATTTTTTAAATATACTTTTGGGTGATTTTAAGAGAGGGGCAGAAAAGGAAAAGGTACCGACAGAAATGTTTGTGGAGGGAGGATTCAAGGTTGAATTTGTGCAGGAAATTGACATTACGTCACTTTTAGGAAATCTGCTGGATAATGCCTTGGAAGCAGCTAAAAAATGTAAAAAAGGGAAAATATGGGTATATTTGTATATGCAGAATGATGGGGAGTTTGTTGTTTTCCGGATTAAAAATACGTATAATGGCGCCATCATTCAAAACGGTGAACAGTTTATGACGACAAAAGAAGAAAAAAGTTTTCACGGTATCGGACTGCGTAATGTAAACCGGATTGTTGAAACTTATTCGGGGGACATTTATAGAAATTATGACGGTAAAATATTTGAGACAATGATAGTTCTCCCTAATCCGACTTCTGAAATAGAGACTGAATAGTCACAAAAATTACAAATATTGCACTTAAAATGCAAATATTGCACCTTCAGTTGAAATTGATAAAAAATTATGCGATGATAAAATTATCAAATTCAATAGGAGGTGTTTTTTTATGAAACTCAGGAAAATGGTATCAAAACTTATGTCATTTGGCGTGCTGAATAGTCTGGCCCTTGTGCTTGTTGCTCAGAATGTAAACCAGACATGTTCCTGGTTCTTCCATCAGCCGGAAGCACCGGAATCAGCAGATTGCTTTAAAAGACACTAAGTGGTGAGACTATGGATAAGTGGATACACAGCATAGTGGATAAGAAGATAGAACAGGGCAAGTTTTCAAAAAGCAAAAGGGATTTATACATATATGGATATACGTTGCTGCTCGAAAAAACGATTATCATTCTTATTACAATCACAATAGCAGTTATTTTTAAGGCCTACTGGGAGATCATTATACTGTGTATTGCATTTATCCCTTTAAGGCAATATGCGGGAGGCTATCATGCCAAAACGCGGTCGGCATGTTCGGCTCTATCAGCATTGTACATGATAGGGGCTGTTTTATGGATTGGTTTTGCAAAAAACCATTTGATTTTTCCGTATAACGTGCTGATTGAGGGAGTATGTGCCGGAATTGTTTTTTGGCTGGCACCGATAGATACACAGACACGGCGCATATCGGAGAGTGAAAGAATTTATTTTAAAAGGGTTACCAGAATCATACTTATAATACAAAGTGCAATTGTAATCGCGTTGATCTGTTTTCAGAAAAATCAAATTGTAACCATTATTTTAACCGGTCATATGGGAGTCGCAGGTTCGCTGATGATAGGAAAAAGAGTACTTAGAAGGGACGAGAGGAGGAAGTTTTCGTGATAAACAAAGACACGCAAAAGATAAAAAGAATCGAACTTACTCTTATTATGCTCTGCCTCAATGCATCATTATGGCAGAGGAAAAATTGGAAAACGAATCGCGGAGTTTGAAATCTGTGAAACGGATAATGAAGGATATGTACATATTAAAGTAAATTTTCAGCAGGAATCCGAACCATGGGCTGCTGTCAATGTGTTTTTGACAGATGACGAAGAAAATGTTTTATTAGGTGACAATGAGTATATCTGTCGTTTTGGAAACTTTATTCATGACGGAGTATCATTGTACTATTCAGGGAAAAAAGAGCAAATGAAGGAAAGGCTGGATTTAAAATGATGTCGGATATTCACTGTCCGAGCGATGTAATAGTCGCTTAAGAAGAAAGTACTGTAAACAGGAAAGCAAAAATATATAAGACAAAGTAGAGCTAGTAACTGCGCAGAGATTTTCCATAGGGAACGACCCTGTTGCAGGAGCATGAGCAGCACCCAACTATGGATAAGCAGAACGAAGGCCATTATAAGGAGAAACAAAGACGCTTTATTTCTTGTACCTAAAATCATCCGGAAAGGATTTCCCGAAGTCACTTTCTATCCAGAAAACTCTGTTTTGTAGATGTATGCAACTTATTAACTGTTCATTAAAGTCAGTAGAATCAAGAATTTTGTTGAACATGCATAAAAAAAGAGAGGAAAAGATTATGAAAAATATATTGAAATATGGAATGATTTTGTGTATCTGTTTATTGATTTCTCCAAGTTGTTTAGCAGAGACTGTCATTAAAGAGAATGTAAAATATAATCTTAATGACAGAAAAATGACTGCTGTTTACGAAGAGTATGTGGGAAATGAGGCGCCTAATGAAGCGGAATATATTTTCCCTAGAGAAGTTTCAGTAAATGGGAAAACGTATATTGTTAATGAAATAGCTTCGAATGCAGTAAAGAAACTAAAGGCAAAAAGGCTTGTATTTTCGGATGCTGTTAATAAAATATTAGTTTCAGATTTATATCGTTTTGAGTTAGAGGTAAATTCAAATAATCAAAGTTTTTTGGTTAAAGATAATGTTTTATACTCGATTGATAAAAAAATATTGTTAAAAAGTGGAAAACAAGACGGAACAATAAATGTTATTGATGGTGTGGAGACTGTTAAAGAAAAGGCATTTGCAGAAAGTGGGGTGCAAAAAATTATATTTCCTGCAAGCCTTAAGAATATTGAAAAGGAAATGTTTTTAAACTGTAAAAACCTGAAAAAAATTCAAATATCCTCGAGTAATTCTTATATGACGGTAGTGGATGGAGCGATATATAGTAAAAACAAAGGAAAATTATTAAGTGCAGGGGTAGCAAAAGGAACATTTAAATTGCTGAAAAAGACGATAAAAATTCAGAGGTGTGCTTTTGCCGGAAATGAAACTGTGAAAAAAGTAGTGATAACTGGTAGGATGAAAAAACTGGAAAAGGAAGGTTTTGCATATTCGGGAATTTGCAATATAGAACTTCCTGAAACATTACATATAGTAGGTAAAGGGGCATTTAGAGAGTGCAAAAATCTAAAAAGGGTTGTTTTTCCAGAGTCAGTTAAGAAAATTGACAAGGATGTATTTGTTGGATGTAGAAAACTGGAAAAAGTTAAGTTGCCGTCTAATATAAAAGTAATAGACAAAAATACCTTTATGAATTGTCCTTCATTGCGTGAAATTGTTTTGCCAAATAAAATTCAGATAATAAAAAGCGGGGCATTTAAGAATTGTGGATTTACAAAACTTATAATACCTAAATCGGTTAAAAAAATTGAGAAAAATGCATTGGAGACAACAATTGGTATTTTAAAATTTAAAGGGAAAAAAGTTCCGCAAATAGCCAATCAAGAAGTGTGTTTGTTTGGAGAAAATGAAGCGGGACAGCAAGTGCCGGAATATCTTGATGAAATGTTTAATTATGATATTATTAGAGGGATTGGTGTTGTAGTAGTACCAAAAGGAAAATGTAGTGAATACCGAGATAAACTAGACAAAAAGATGCGTTATCAATCAATTAAAGAAAGCGCTTTTGTTGTTCATTCATAAATTTTGCCGCTTGTCAAAAATTGTGATTTTTTACAAAAAGTATGTTATACTAAAATACAAAAATAGCATGAGGAGGAGTTTCTCATGAAAACAAAAAACATTGCAATGATTTTAACTCTGGCATTGACAGCAGGTCTCTGCCAGACAGCAGCTCCGTCGCAGGCAGCGACACCAAAGTTGAGCACCAAAAAACTTACGATAAAGGTAGGAAAAACAGCTGCACTTAAGGTAAAGAAAACCAGTAAAAAAGCCAAATGGTCGATTGTGTCAGGAAAGAAAAACATTCGTCTTACGGCAAAGAAAAAAACGAGTGTAAAAGTAAAAGCAGTAAAAGTCGGAAAAGCAAAAATTTCCTGTAAGATTGGAAAGAAAAAACTGGTCTGCAAGGTTAGTGTAAAGTCAGATATAAAAGAAAATGATGTTAAGATGGAGTATAATAATGTGGTGTTTACAAAAGATTTTGTTGAAAAAGTAAATAGCATTTCTTTTGGAAAAAAGATTGTAAAAGATAAGATGACACAAAGAAAATTATGTGCACTATTTACAAAGTTGAAATTTGAAGAGACATTGGAACTCAAAGGACTTCATAAAAAAGTGAATGTTAATGCAGAAACGTTAAAAGTAGGAGAACTTACACCGTTGATTTTTACATTATCGGATGGGACAAAATGTTATGTAGATAGTACGGAAAGCCAATTTGGTGTAACCACAGAAGGACAGACAAAATACTATAATGTTATAGAGGCAATTAACGAAAACGAGTTTTGGGAGAAGATAGATGAGTTGGTAGATCGTTATTGTGAGAAATAAATTTAATTGCTGTCTGTCAAAAAATGGTGATTTTATAGAAAAGGTATGTTATACTGGAAAAAAGCGAAAGCGAGGAAAAATTTATGAAAAAAACGATTTTATTTATGTTATTATTAATTCTATTTTTACTGCCGGCGAACTTCTCTCAAGCAGCAGAATTAACAGAGATCAATGAACAAAATTTTCCATCACAAGCATTGCGTGATTTTGCAGGAAAAATTGATCAGAATGGAGATGGAAAACTGAGTCTGGAAGAGCGTAATTGTGTGACGGAAGTGTCTGTCATGTGTGGAGAGTTAGATGAAACTCTTATTCAAAAAGAAGAGTATTCTTTTGCGGCAATCATATCGACAGTTAATGACAAAGATGTAAATGCAGGAGAACACATGAAGGAAGGTCAGAAGCTGTCCTTAAAGGGAATAGAGTATTTCGGACAATTGAAAAAATTGAAAATTTTAGGATACCGCTATACGCAAGGCTCCTTATTGAAAAATAAGAACCTAACGGATTTGTTTATTGGAGACGACAAACAGGTAGACACACATGCTCCAAAGAGGACTGATGAGGCATTCGCATTTGGAAAAGAAGAATGGAAACAATTTAAAGAACGAATGCCGCTTCCGCAAATCAAGAACTTGTGTTTTGGCTGTGGATATCATTTTGATACGCTTTCATTGAAAGAAGCAGTCAATTTGGAAAAATTACAGTTCGGCTGTCCGGATAAAGAAACTGCTTTTTGCGAACCTTTTCAGATTACTGAGATTAAAAAACTGGATCTTAGCGCAAATAAAAATTTGAAAAGCCTTATTTTACGAGATACAGAGACAGAAGTCCTGGATCTGCGGAAAAATAAAAAATTAGAAAAATTGATTATAAGCGGAAAATATAAACGCCAGGATTATTTGACACCAATAAAAGATATCCATAAGAAGCGAAAATTAACAAGTTCTGACGTTAAAAAACTGCAGGAAGATTACCGAAAGCGTAAGGTAGGCAAGAAATATGTAATGTATGAGGGAGATATTTTGACTGACAAGAAAAATCCGCTTGTAGAGGTAACGTATGCAACAAAAAAGAGTTTGGATATTAAGAAAATTAAAGTGGCAAAAGATAATAAAATTCGCCATTTGGAATTTACAGTGTCGAAAAAAGTTCCGGATCTGTCTGATTTTCAGTCATTGAAATATTTGCAGGTAAAAGGTGGAGAAAAGATACAAATCAGTAAAAAAACGTATGAACGTTATCAAAAGAAAAAGTTATCCTTTTATGTGAGAGGAAGTCGAACAAAATTTCAAAACATAAAAGTGGTTAGAAACAAAGTCTCTGTTCAGGCACCACTTTTGAGAGACAGGAGTTGGCTTTATAATCCACTTGCTTGGGATCAGGCGGATCCATTCCGAATGATGAATTAAAGTGATTGTCTCAGTGTTTTTTTACATACAGGAGTGAATTTCCTCCTATGTTGTATAATGTTTTCTTTGAGTTGTTACAGATATAAAAATATTAATATAGAGAGGGAGTAAAAGGCAAGGGAAAACCTTCTGTTTCCTGGTATAAAAAGAAGAAAAAAGTCAAATTGGTTTGTTTAGTGTTCTGAAAGGAACGGTAAGAGATTTGAAATTAAAAGGAACCAATGTGTATGGACGGCTGTACGTCGGCGGAATTGCCGGAAATCTTTTATATGGAAAGATTGAGAATTGTAAGGTGTCCGGAACCGTAAAGGGTTACCATTATATCAATAAAATTGGTGCGTATTTTTGGGATCATGTAGAAGAATTTTAAAAGGAGGAAATTCACATTTACCAAGTGCTTGCATAAAATACAAGTAACAAAACGATTTTGGTGAATGCGTTGAATACAACAACACCCCGTCCGGAGCTTTTTGCTTCGGTCACTTCTTCGGATACCGAAGGATTATTGGATGTCAATGTTACTTCAGAAGTGAATAACCGCCCGATTGACGGTGCGCAGGTTCAGATAACGAGAGACAGTGATCCGGAACAGATCATTGAACAGACGACGACAAATTCTCTCGGACAGATTCCGGAACTGACACTTCCGGCACCTCCTGTAGATTACAGCATGGAACCCGGTGCCAATAAACCGTATGAAGAATATACGATTACGATCACAGCGCCCGGATTTGAACCGTTTCGTGTCAGTGGTGCGGAGATTTTTTCCGGCGAAACGGCCATTCAAAATGCTTCACTCCTTCCTGATTCGCCGGCAATCAGCGGTGACACGGAACTTTTTGTCATCCCGGATCATACGCTTTGGGGAGATTACCCGCCAAAGATTGCAGAAGATGAGATCAAAACAATTGATGAGACCGGCGAGATCGTACTGAGCCGGGTGGTTATTCCCGAATACATCGTTGTTCATAATGGTCCGCCAAGCGACCGATCCGCGAAAGATTATTATGTTCCATACCGCGATTACATTAAAAATGTAGCGAGCAGTGAGATTTATTCGACTTGGCCGGAAGCGACATTGCAGGCGAATATTCTTGCAATCCAGTCATTTACGTTGAACCGTGTTTTTACAGAGTGGTATCGCAATAAAGGATATGACTTTACGATCACAAGCTCGACCGCTTACGATCATAAATGGATTCCAAACCGCAATGTGTTCGAAAGCATTTCGAATGTGGTGGATGAGATCTTTAGTAATTATCTTTCCCGTCCGGGTGTATTGCAGCCGATTTTGACGCAGTATTGCGATGGAAAAAATGTCACCTGTCCGAACTGGATGAGCCAGTGGGGCAGTAAATCTCTGGGAGACCGTGGGTATACGGCGATTGAGATTCTTCGGAATTATTATGGAAGTTCCATGTATATCAATGCGACCGACGTGATCTCGGGTATTCCGTCTTCGTATCCGGGCTCACCGTTTCGTGTCGGAGATTCCGGCGATAAGGTGCGCCAGATGCAGGCACAGCTCAATGTCATCTCGGATGCGTACCCGCTTATTCCCAAAATTGCGGAGGATGGAATCTTTGGTCCGGCGACCGAAGAGGCTGTAAAAACCTTCCAGAAAATCTTTAAATTAACACCGGATGGAATCGTTGGTTTCCGGACCTGGTATAAAATTTCAGAAATTTATGTCGGTGTGAGCCGAATTGCAGAGGGCGTGGCTAGATAGCTGCGCCTTTTTCGTTTGGATCACCTCACCGGTTGATAACTATACTTTTTTGGATTCCAGTTCTCTTAGCAGATGAATTTTTAAATCGGTTATATGCTGTTGGAAATAATTCTTATTGGAAGCTTCAAAATTAAGAATTCGGTTCAACTTATAGTGCAGTGATTGTAATAAATGGGGATTTTTTATTATGTGAAGTTTGTTGTCGGAACCAAGATGTTCTTCTGAAATATATTTATCTGTTATGGGAATCGCATCTGAAATAAAAAATATTGATTTATTTGTAGTTCTTCCTATATGGTAATAGCAGCATCTCAGATCTCTGGTGGGTTTATTCATAAAAGATTTAATTCGTTCCATGGCTTTATCATCTCTATGATTGACTTTCCCAACAGGGATTGCCCAATATAAATCAGGGTGTTCCGTTGATTGCATTAAGCAAACGATGGGGCGTTTCTTTTGATCGTTCCATTCGCCACCTAGATTTCGGATTAGTTGTTTGAAATCTTCGGTAATATAGTACATTCCGTTTTTAATCATATCTCTCCTTTATGTAAAAGAGCCAATGTAAAACATTAGCTCTTATAACAATGTTTCTTTGTCGCACATTGTGAAGCGTGTTTGAATAAGCAATGTTTGAGCACACATTGCGAAGTGCCTTTGCATAAACAATGTTTCTTTGTCGCACATTGTGAAGCGTGTTTGTCACAGAAATCTTTTTGATTTCTTAGTCATATTATACACAATTACAAAGAAAAAGCAATTGTGAATCATTAACAAAAATATTTGTAAGGGTTTGTATGGTTTTACATTTTAAACAAGAGAAAGTATTTGCATACTTTACCAAAAAGGTGTATAATAGACCCGATTATATTTTAGGAGGAACACTCATTATGTTGGATATCAAATTTTTACGGGAAAATCCGGATATTGTAAAACAGAATATCAAAAATAAATTTCAGGACCGCAAACTTCCTCTCGTAGATGAAGTGATCGCATTGGACAAAGAGAGCCGTGCAACTCAGCAGGAAGCGGACGAGCTGCGTGCGAAGAGAAAGAAAATTTCAAAAAATATCGGCGGTTTGATGGCACAGGGTAAAAAAGAAGAAGCAGAAGCTTTGAAGGCAGAAGTCGCACAGGGTGCAGAGCGTCTTGCTGAATTGGAAAAGAAAGAGTCAGAACTGGCAGAAAAGATTAAAGAGATCATGATGACGATTCCGAATATCATTGATCCAAGTGTGCCGATTGGAAAAGATGACAGTGAAAATGTTGAGATTGAACGATTTGGGGAACCGGTTGTGCCGGATTTTGAAATTCCATATCATACGGAAATTATGGAAAAATTTGATGGAATTGATTTGGATGCAGCACGTGATGTGGCCGGAAACGGATTTTACTATCTGATGGGTGACATTGCCAGACTTCATTCGGCTGTGATCTCTTATGCAAGAGATTTTATGATTGACCGTGGATTTACCTATTGTGTACCACCTTTTATGATCCGCAGTAACGTAGTAACCGGTGTAATGAGTTTTGATGAGATGGATGCCATGATGTACAAGATCGAGGGCGAAGACCTTTATCTGATCGGTACAAGTGAGCACTCTATGATCGGTAAATTTATCGATAAGATCCTGCCTGAGGAAAAACTGCCTCAGACGTTGACAAGCTATTCTCCTTGCTTCCGTAAAGAAAAAGGAGCGCATGGAATCGAAGAACGTGGTGTATACCGCATTCACCAGTTTGAAAAACAGGAAATGATCGTGGTATGTAAACCGGAAGAGAGCAAAATGTGGTTTGACAAATTGTGGCAGAACACAGTGGACTTGTTCCGCTCTTTGGACATCCCGGTTCGTACACTGGAGTGCTGTTCCGGTGACCTCGCAGATTTGAAAGTAAAATCCATTGATGTAGAGGCATGGTCCCCACGTCAGAAGAAATATTTCGAAGTGGGAAGCTGTTCGAATCTTGGAGATGCACAGGCACGCCGCCTGAAAATCCGTGTTGTGGGAGAAAATGGAAAATATTTTGCTCACACATTAAACAATACGGTAGTAGCGCCACCTCGTATGCTGATCGCTTTCCTGGAAAACAACTTGAATGCAGACGGTTCGGTTAATATTCCAAAAGCACTGCAGCCGTACATGGGCGGAAAAGAAAAAATTGAAGCATAATCAAAAATGATAGAATACATAAGAGGAGCTATACTCTGCGTGGCGGAGATGGTTCCTTTTGTGCCGAGAAAAGGGGAAATGGATGAAAAAACTAAAATCACTTGGTTTTGCCGTAATATATCTTTTGATACCGATTGTACTCCAGCTTACATTGTCAGCGATGATATCTTTTCATATCGTGGCGGTTCGTCTGCTTCATGGTGTGGAGTACGATGCGGACAAGCTGGAAGCCTGGATCTCTTCCGCGCAGATCAATATGATCCTGATCATGCTTGTCAATGCGACCATTATTGTGGGCGTTGGTATCTGGTACTGGTATTTGCGAAAAGTGCATCAGCCGGTAAAAGAGACTGGAAGATACCGCAGGATTTTGAGTCCGCAGGCAATTGTGACGATCCTGTTTTTGGCATTTGCCTCCCAGTTTGTGTGCAACATTTTGATGAGTGTATTTCAAAATTTGTTTCCGGCAATTTATGCCGATTATATGAAACTTGCCGATACCATGAGTCTGAAAACGATGCCGGCACCGGCAATGATCGCGATTGTAGGCATTTTTGGACCGATTGCGGAAGAACTGGTATTTCGAGGTATGGTATTCCGGACACTGCGGAAGGGCTTTCCCTTTGCTGTGGCAGCACTTCTTTCCGGAGTATGCTTTGGTATCTACCATATGAACTGGGTGCAGGGCGTGTATGCTTCCTGCCTCGGAGTGGTTTTGGCTTTTGTATATGAGCGTACCCGGAGTATATTGGGCACGGTATTATTTCATATGTTTTTTAATTGCAGCAGTTATTTGCTGGAGCTGTTGGGGGATGTATTGCCGGACGGTGTGCTTGGTTTGGTGTATTTGATCGCAATGGCAGTTTCCGTGGTAGCTTTTATCCCATTATTGAGAAAGGTGGCGCGGTTATTCCCGGTACCGAAAAAGGAGCTGCAAAAAAGAGAAGAAACATCGATGATTCAGGAGGAAGAAGACGATGAGAACGTTTGAAAAATCAGATAAATTACATGGTGTATGTTATGACGTGAGAGGCCCGGTACTGGATGAGGCCAAAGAAATGGAACGCCGCGGCGAGACGGTACTTCATCTGAATATCGGAAACCCGGCACCATTTGGGTTCCGTGCACCGCAGATTGTGCTGGATTCCATGGAGGAAGCGCTGGCAGATCCAATGAGCCAGGGATACAGTGATTCAAAGGGACTTTTGGAAGCGCGTGAAGAAATTTTACAATATCATATGGAAAAAGGACTTCCGGGACTTTCCCTGGATCATATTTATATCGGAAATGGTGTCAGTGAGATGATTTCTTTGTCTCTTCAGGCATTGTTAAATAATGGGGATGAAATTTTGATCCCGGCACCGGATTATCCGTTGTGGACAGCGGCGGCTAAACTTGCCGGTGGAAATCCGGTTCATTACATCTGTGACGAGAGTTCGGGGTGGTATCCGGACATTGAAGATATGGAGAAAAAGATCACGGATAAGACAAAAGGAATCGTCGTGATCAATCCAAACAATCCGACCGGAGCCTTATATCCGAAAGAAATATTGGAAAAAATTGTAGAATTAGCGAGAAAACATGAATTGATGATCTTTGCGGATGAAATTTATGACCGCCTTGTACTGGATGGCAAAACCCATACATCGATTGCTTCCCTTGCGCCGGATCTTTTCGTAGTAACTTTCAATGGTCTTTCGAAATCTCATCGTATCGCGGGATTCCGAAGCGGCTGGATGGTTCTCAGCGGAGATCTTTCCAAAGCAAAGGGCTATATCGAGGGTGTTAATATGCTTTCCTCGATGCGTCTTTGTGCCAATGTTCCGGCGCAGCACGTTATCGCACCGGCACTCCGCAACCGTCCGGAAGTGGACGACCTGCTTCTGCCGGGAGGACGTATTTACGAGCAGCGCAAAGTAATCTGCGATGCGATTGCAGAAATCGACGGTTTGTCCGCTGTGACACCGGAAGCAGCCTTTTATATTTTCCCGAAGATTGATGCTAAACGTTTCCATATTTTGGATGATGAAAAATTTGCCCTGGATTTTCTTCGTGAAAAGCATGTCCTTTTGGTTCACGGACGCGGCTTTAACTGGGAGGCACCGGATCATTTCCGTATCGTATATCTTCCGGAAGTGGCCGTTTTGGATGAGTGCATGACGAAAATGAAAGAATTTTTGGCGGATTATCAGCAAAAATAACGGGCATTCAATCGTTACTTGCAAAAATAGAAAATATTTAGTATACTGAGAACGTCAGGAGGTGATGACGTGGCATTGCGCGTAGGCGATATCGCTGCAGAAAATTATGTGCAGCAGACGAAAAAACAGAATACAGCGGCAGGGACAACCATAACGCCCTTTTCTAAAATGATGGAAGAGGAGACGAAGAAGGTCACTCAGGAGAAAGAGGCGTCATCGGCACAGACGACATCGCAGACAGCTTCTGCCGGAAGTGTGGCAAAGACCACGGGGACGACAGGAACGGTAAAAAGCGATGGAACATTGACGACGACATTAGATGACATCTTTAAGAGAGCGTCGGAAAAATATGGTGTATCGTATGATTTCTTAGTGGCAGTAGCCAAAGCAGAGTCGGATTTTAATCCCAAATGTGTTTCTTCGGCAGGAGCCAAGGGAATTATGCAGATCATGCCATACGAGGCCAAAGAACTTGGCGTAGACGATGTATTTGATGCCGAGCAGAATATTATGGCATCGGCCAAACTGCTCGCGGCACATTTGAAGAAATTTAACGGAGATACCACTCTGGCAGCGGCGGCATACAATGCCGGCAGCGGAAGAGTGCAGCAATATGGCGGGGTTCCTCCGTTTACGGAGACACAGAATTACGTCAAAAAAATTGCAAAATATATGAAAGAAGGTGTCAAAGCACCGGACAAGACGGTAACCGTGACACCGAATAAATTGAGCGGTGATGTGACGAAAAGCCAGAGTACGGCAGCGTCAGAGAGCCGGCAGACGACGGCACAGACAACTCAGACGACATCTGTAGTGCAAGAGGCGACGGCAGCAAGCGAGGAAGAGATGAATCAGACGATGGTAGCTGTCGGAAGCGGTGCTTCGGCAGTGACGATGACATATGGAGCCTATCAGAGATATCTTGAACTTGGCAGCCTTGGTGTCGGATGACAACAGTCCGGGAAAGGTTCCCGGAGCCAATGAGTTTAAAAGAAGGAGAATTTAAAAATGAGCAAGAAACCAACCGTATTGATGATCTTAGATGGTTATGGAATGAGTGACAAAGTAGAAGGAAATGCGATTGCACAGGCAAAGACACCGGTTATGGACAAACTTATGGCAGAATGTCCGTTTGTACTGGGACAGGCAAGTGGTATGGCCGTTGGACTTCCGGAAGGACAGATGGGAAATTCGGAAGTAGGACATACAAATATGGGTGCCGGACGTATCGTATACCAGATGTTAGTTAAAATCAGTAAATCCATTCAAGATGGAGACTTTTTTGAAAATGAAGCATTGAAAAAAGCTATTGAGAATTGTAAAAAGAATGATTCTGCTCTTCATTTGATGGGACTTCTTTCTCCGGGCGGTGTACACAGCCACATGGAGCATTTGTATGGCTTGCTTGAACTGGCAAAGAAAAATGGAATTGATAAAGTATATGTTCATGCTTATCTTGATGGACGTGACGTGCCACCATCATCGGCAGCAGAATATATGGAAGAAGCCGTAGCAAAGATGAAAGAAATCGGTGTCGGAACCGTAGCTACGATCTCCGGTCGTTTTTATGCGATGGATCGTGACAATGCATGGGATCGTGAAGAAAAAGCTTATGCTGCACTCGTGTATGGAGAAGGGGTAGAGGCATCTGATCCGGTACAGGCGATCAAAGATTCTTATGCAAATGACGTGACAGACGAGTTTATGCTTCCTACTGTTGTAGATAAAAACGGAATGATCAAGGAAAATGACAGTGTGATTTTCTTTAACTTCCGTCCGGACCGTGCAAGACAGCTTACCAGAGCATTTGTAGATCCTGATTTCACAGGATTTGAGCGCAGAAATGGATATTTCCCACTTACCTTTGTATGCATGGCACAGTACGATGCACAGATGCCAAATGTACTCGTTGCATACCCACCGGAAGAACTCAAAATGACATTTGGCGAGTATCTGTCAAAACATGGAAAAACACAGCTTCGTCTGGCTGAGACACAGAAATATGCACATGTTACTTTCTTCTTTAACGGTGGAGAAGAAACACAGTTTGAAGGAGAGGATCGTATCCTTGTAAATTCTCCAAAGGTAGCGACATTTGACTTGAAACCGGAAATGAGTGCGTATGAGGTTTGCGATAATCTTGTGGATTCTATCAAATCCGATAAGTACGATGTTATTATCATCAACTTTGCAAACCCGGATATGGTAGGACATACCGGAATCATTGAAGCAGCGATCAAAGCAATCGAAGCAGTAGATGAGTGCGTAGGACGAGCAGTAAAAGCAATCGATGAAGTGGATGGACAGCTCTTTATCTGTGCGGATCACGGAAATGCGGAAAAACTGATTGACGAAGATGGTGAACCGTTTACAGCACACACAACGAACCCGGTACCATTTATCATTTATAACTATGATGAAAATTACACATTGCGTGAGGGCGGCTGTCTGGCAGACATTGTTCCGACTCTGATCGAAATGATGGGAATGGAGCAGCCGGCAGAAATGACCGGAAAATCTTTATTGGTTCGTAAATAAGAGAAAATATCAGGCCCCCGGTTTCGGATGATGGGATGGCAGTGTGCTGTCGCCAGCCGTAACCGGGGGCTTTTGCAGTAAAAGCCCGGTAAGCGACTGCCCGGCTTATATTGATACAGGGAGGCAACAATGGCAAAAAAAGTAGTAGTTGGAATGTCCGGTGGAGTGGATTCTTCCGTGGCGGCATATCTTTTGCAAAAACAGGGATATGAGGTTATCGGCGTTACGATGCAGATATGGCAGGAAGATGATGTCTGTACATTGGAAGAAAATGGAGGATGCTGCGGACTGTCTGCGGTGGAAGACGCAAGACGTGTGGCGGAACGCCTCGGAATACGATATTATGTGATGAACTTCCGGCAGGAATTTCAGAAAAATGTAATTGATTATTTTGTAGATGAATATTTGCACGGAAGAACCCCCAATCCGTGTATCGCGTGCAATCGCTATGTGAAGTGGGAATCGCTGCTGCAGAGAAGTCTGGAGATCGGAGCGGATTATATCGCGACGGGACATTATGCCAGAATTGATAAACTTCCGAATGGCAGATATGCGTTAAAAAAATCTGTGACGGCGGCGAAGGATCAGACGTATGCTTTGTATAATCTGACACAGGACCAGTTGTCACATACGTTGATGCCGGTCGGCGAATACGAAAAAGAAAATGTGAGAAAAATGGCAGAAGAGGCCGGACTTCCGGTGGCACATAAGCCGGACAGCCAAGAAATATGTTTTGTCTCGGACAATGATTATGCTTTCTTTATCGAAAAGGAAACCGGTGTCGATATCCCGACAGGAAATTTTGTGGATGTACATGGAAATGTACTCGGAACGCACAAAGGGATCACACATTATACGATCGGACAGCGGAAAGGACTTGGCCTGGCGATGGGACATCCGGTATTTGTCTGTGAGATCCGGCCGGAAACCAACGAAGTGGTGATCGGCGAAAATGAGGATATTTTTACAACAACGATCCGCGCGAACCATCTCAATTTTATGTCAGTAGAAGACATCGACGGCGAAGTGCGGGCATTGGCAAAAATCCGTTATAACCATCGCGGAGATATGTGTACTCTCCGGAAAATCGACGAAGATACCATCGAGGCGGTCTTTGACAAGCCACAGCGCGCAGCCACTCCGGGACAAGCACTTGTCTTTTACGACGGTGACTATGTGATGGGGGGCGGCACCATCATTTGATTTTTATGCTTTTTTCATGTTTGTCGCAGCTCAACGAGCGAAAGCGTCCACGCAGCGCAAACATTTTCGGTGAATTACCAAAAGGAGAAAAAATGCCGATAACGGTTGCCACAAACATGAAAAAATCACTTGAATAAATTGTTTTCTTATGATAGTATATATTAGATAACTTGTTTCTAAGGGGCTTTTTGCGCCTGGAAAAGATGTGAAAGGGGAAGCGTCATGAAGTATTTTGGTACCGATGGCTTCCGCGGCGAGGCAAATGTCACGCTGACGGCAGAACATGCTTTTAAGATTGGACGTTTTTTGGGACACTATTATCAGAATGAAGATCATAGAGTACGGGTTCTTGTAGGAAAAGATACAAGATTGTCCGGATATATGTATGAGACGGCACTGGCAGCAGGCTTGACAGCAAGCGGAGCCGATGTCTATGAGATACATGTTACGACGACACCGAGCATTTCGTACCTGATCCGGCAGCAGAATTTTGATCTTGGTATTATGATTACGGCAAGCCACAATCCTTATACCGATAATGGAATTAAGGTCATCAATGGCACCGGTCATAAACTGGAGGAAGAAGTCGAGATCGAGATGGAAAAATACATCGATGGAGAGATTCCGGAGATTCCGTATGCTACCGGCGAAAATCTGGGACGGTGTTTTGATTACCAGGAGGGAAAAAAGATCTACAAGATGTATCTTGAGGATCTGGTAAAGCACAGCTTCAGCGGAAAGACCGTAGCGCTTGATATGTCGAACGGTTCGGCGTCCGGTATCGCGGCAGAGATATTCCGCAGACTTGGTGCAATCGTCCATACGACGGGAGATAAACCCGACGGAATGAACATTAACAAAGAATGTGGTTCCACCCACATTGAAAAATTACAAAAATTAGTAAAAGAAACAGGTGCAGATGTAGGTTTTGCCTACGATGGTGATGCAGACCGGTGCCTTGCCGTAGATGAAAACGGAGAGGTTGTGACCGGAGACCACATTATGTATCTGTGTGGAATGGATTTGAAGGAAAAAGGCAAGTTGAAAGACAATATGGTCGTTACGACCGTGATGTCCAATATGGGACTGTATAAAGCCTTTGACCGCGCCGGTATTTCCTACCAGCAGACGGCGGTAGGGGATAAATATGTATGCGCCAATATGATGGAGCACGGTTATGTTCTCGGTGGAGAGCAGTCCGGGCATATTATATTTATGGAGCATGCGGTGACCGGAGACGGTATCTTGACTTCCTTAATGATCATGGAAGCAATGCTTTCGAAAAACAGTTCTTTGTCAGCTTTGACAAAGGATTTAAAGATATATCCGCAGCTGCTTGTCAATATGCGTGTCAAAGATAAATTGGCGGCAAGAGAAGATGAAGACGTGAAGGCGGCGGAAGAAGAAGTGGCAAAAGAACTCGGAGACGAGGGAAGGCTGCTCCTGCGTGAAAGTGGTACGGAGCCACTCATCCGTGTTATGGTAGAAGCTGCTACGGATGAAATCTGCAGGGAAAATGTGGATAAGATAATTCAAGTTTTACGTGCCAAAGGGCATGAGGATAAAAACTGAAAGAGATAGAAAGGAATTACAAAGAATGAAAGGTGCTTATTACACAAAACAGTATCGCAATGTATTTGCGGAGTGCGGTCATTCTCAGGAAGAGATTGATAAAAAGTTAAAAGATGCATTCCACACAGTATTTTACGGACCGGCTGGCGAGAAATTTTATTTTGAAGCCGGAGATGATATGGGATATTTCGAAGATACGGGAAATTTTGATGCCCGTACGGAAGGAATGTCATATGCCATGATGATGTGTGTTCAGATGAACATGAAAGAAGAATTTGATCGCGTCTGGAAATGGGCAAGAACATATATGTACATGGAAGATGGTTATAACAAAGGCTATTTTGCATGGTCCTGTAAGACAACAGGAGAGAAAAATGACTATGGTCCGGCACCGGACGGCGAAGAGTTTTTCGCGATGTCATTGTTCTTTGCTTCTCACCGCTGGGGAGATGGCGAGGGAATCTTTAATTATTCCCAGGAAGCAAAAAATATCCTGAGTGCCTGTATACATAACGGAGAGAAAGAGCCGGGAGATCCGATCATGGAGCCGGAAAACTATCTGATCCGTTTTATCCCAAGCAGAAAATTCAGCGATCCGTCGTATCATTGTGCACATTTTTATGAATTATTCGGAGAATGGGCCAATGAAGAAGACAGAGATTTCTGGAAAAAGGCAGCGAAAGCAAGCCGTGAATATTTGAAAAAAGCTTGTCATCCGGAAACCGGACTGGCAGCAGAATATGCTTATTATGATGGTACTCCATATGAGAAAGAGCAGGATGTCTTTGGTGGACGCCACGACTGGTATTATAGTGATTCTTACCGTGTTATCGCAAACATCGGTCTGGATTATGAGTGGTTTGCTGCTGATGAATGGAATGTGGAAAACAATAATAAAGTACAGAAGTTCTTTATGGAGACACATCGTGGAGAAGACTTTAAGGTATATGAGATTGACGGAACCGTGATCGACCAGCCTGCTCTTCACCCGGTAGCAATCATCGCAACCAATGCACAGGCATCCCTTGCCGCAGACGGCCCTTATGCCAAAGAGTGTGTAGAGAGATTTTGGAACACACCGCTTCGTACCGGAGAGAGAAGATATTATGACAACTGTCTGTATCTGTTTGCCCTTTTAGCATTGAGTGGAAATTACCGTATCTGGTAGTCCAAGGCGTTTAGAAATAGAAAAATCAGGGAATACTACCCAAAGTTCCCGAAGTAATTAAAAATTTGGAGGATTAAGAAAAATGAGTTACAAAGTAGAGAATCTTGAAAACAGTATGGCAAAAATTACAATAGAGGTAAGCCCGGAAGCATTTGAAGAGGCTATGAAAAAATCTTACAATAAGAACAAAAACAAAATTGCTCTTCCAGGTTTCCGTAAGGGAAAAGCTCCTCGTAAACTGATCGAGAAAGAATATGGTCCTGAAGTATTTTATGAGGATGCTGCAAACTTTGTTATTCCGGATGCTTACGAAGAAGCTGCAAAAGAGAGCGGACTTGAGATCGTATCCCGCCCGGATATCGATGTGGAAAAAATTGGAAATGGCGAGCCTTTCGTATTTACCGCTACGGTTGCTGTAAAACCGGATGTTGAACTTGGTGCTTACAAAGGAATCGAAGTAGAGAAACAGGAAGTTAAGATCATGGCAGCAGATGTCAATGCTGAACTTGCTAAGGTTCAGGAGCAGAATGCACGTACAGTAAACGTAGAAGACCGTGCAATCAAAAAAGACGATATCGCAGTGATCGACTTTGAGGGATTTGTAGATGACGAGCCATTTGATGGTGGAAAAGGTACCGATTATTCTCTTACGATTGGAAGCCATTCCTTCATCGATACCTTTGAAGATCAGTTGATCGGTAAAAACAAAGGTGATAAAGTGGATGTTAATGTAACATTCCCAGAGACTTACCATGTAGAAGAACTCAAAGGAAAACCGGCACTTTTCAAAGTAGAGATCAAAGACATCAAGATGAAAGAACTTCCAAAACTGGATGATGAATTCGCAAGTGAAGTTTCTGAATTCGAGACATTGAAAGAATACAAAGCAAGCGTGAAGAAGACATTGACAGAGCGCAGAAAAAATCAGGTAAAAGCAGAAAAAGAAGATAAGATCATCAGCAAGGTAGTAGAGAACTCTAAGATCGAGCTTCCAAAACCGATGGTTGACGAGCAGATCAATCAGATGATCAATGAGTTCGCTTCCCGTCTTCAGCAGCAGGGACTCAGCATTGAGCAGTACATCCAGATGACAGGTATGCAGCCACAGATGATGATGGAGCAGATGCGTCCGGAAGCCGAGACACGTATCCGTACACGTCTTGTACTCGAGGCTGTAGCAGCAGCAGAAGGCATCAAAGCGACAGCAAAAGACATCGACAAAGAGATCGAGAAAATGGCTGAAATGTATAACATGGAAGCAGATAAGATCAAAGAAATGTTTGGCGATTCTGAAAACAAACAGATTTCTGAGGATATTGCAGTACAGAAAGCAGTTGACTTCCTTGTAAAAGAGTCTGTAGAAGTAGAGCCAAAAGAAGAAGAGAAAGAAGAAAAAGCAGAATAATACAGTTTGCATTTTCAGATAGGAGGGAAATGTTATGGCATTAGTACCTTATGTCATTGAGCAGACAAGTCGTGGCGGAGAACGCTCTTACGATATTTATTCCCGTCTTCTCCGTGAAAGAATCATCTTTTTGGGAGATGAAGTGAATGATACGACAGCAAGCCTTGTAGTAGCACAGATGTTATTTTTGGAGTCAGAAGACCCAAATAAAGATATCAACTTATACATCAACAGTCCGGGAGGATCCGTGACTGCAGGTATGGCAATCTACGATACCATGAACTATGTAAAATGTGATGTATCGACCATCTGTATGGGACTGGCAGCCAGCATGGGAGCATTTCTGCTTTCCAGCGGTGCCAAAGGCAAACGTCTGGCACTTCCGAATTCGGAAATTATGATCCACCAGCCATCCGGCGGTGCCAAAGGGCAGGCGACAGAAATTCAGATTGTTGCAGAAAATATCTTGAAGACAAAGAAAAAATTGAACGAGATTTTGGCAGCAAACACCGGACAGCCGGTTGAGAAAATTACAGAAGATACAGAGCGTGATAACTTCATGTCAGCGCAGGAAGCACAGGCATATGGTCTGATTGACCGCGTTATCACAAATCATGAATCGAAATAATAGCAATGGGATATGGTGCCAATGGTAAAGCGGCACCATATGCTTTTCGCATGTTTTGAATGGAGGAAAGCATGGCAGGCAAAAGTAATGATAATACAACAAAGATTCGCTGCTCTTTTTGTGGAAAAACGGAAAAACAGGTTCGCAAATTGATCGCCGGACCGGGTGACGTGTTTATTTGCGATGAATGTATCAGTCTTTGTGACGAGATTTTGGAAGATGAATTGCAGGAATTGTATAGTGACCGCGATGCAGAAGAGGAAGTCGAGATCAATCTTTTAAAACCGAAAGAGATTAAAGAATTTTTGGACGAATATGTAATCGGTCAGGAAGAAGCAAAAAAAGCATTGTCTGTAGCCGTTTACAATCATTATAAACGAGTAATGTCGCAGACAGACATGGATGTGGAATTGCAGAAGAGTAACATTCTTATGATCGGACCAACCGGTTCGGGAAAAACCTATCTTGCACAGACACTGGCGAAGATTCTGAATGTACCGTTTGCAATCGCAGATGCGACCACATTGACAGAAGCCGGTTATGTCGGCGAAGATGTGGAAAATATTCTGCTCAAGATCATTCAGGCGGCAGATTATGATATTGCACGCGCAGAGCATGGTATCATTTATATCGATGAGATCGATAAGATTACGAAAAAATCAGAAAATACGTCGATCACCCGAGATGTTTCCGGAGAGGGTGTTCAGCAGGCACTGTTAAAGATTTTGGAAGGAACCGAGGCGAGTGTACCTCCACAGGGAGGCAGAAAGCATCCGCAGCAGGAATTTTTCCATATCGATACAACCAATATTTTGTTTATCTGCGGAGGAGCTTTTGATGGTCTGGATAAGATCATTGGTTCCCGAATTGATAAAAAATCCATCGGATTTAATGCCGAGATCGCAGACAAATCCGATACCCGGATCGGAGACCTGTTCCGCCAGGTACTTCCACAGGATTTGGTGAAATTTGGAATTATTCCAGAATTTGTCGGACGTGTTCCTGTGACAGTAAGTTTGGATCTTTTGGATGAAGATGCATTGAAGCAGATCTTGACAAAGCCGAAAAATGCGCTGGTAAAACAGTACCAGAAGCTGTTGGAACTCGACGATGTCAAATTGACATTTGAGGACGAAGCGATCCAGGAAATCGCACATCAGTCCATCGAACGAAAGACAGGGGCCCGCGGACTTCGTGCCATCATCGAAAACTGTATGATGGATTACATGTTCGAACTTCCATCGAGAGAGGATGTCAAAGAATGTAAGATCACGAAAGCTGTGGTAGAGAAGACAGGAAAGGCTACTTTGATCGGCAAAGACGACGAGATCTTGAAGATCGAGACGGAGAAAAAAGACGAAGAAAGTGCCTGAATAAGGTGAAATGAACAGGACCGGATTTTGCACCGAAAAGTGCGGGATTCGGTCTTGCTGAAATGAGGTAAGTGTAGAAGATATGGAGAAGCAAATAAAGACAATGCCCGTTATTGCTTTGAAAGGGATGGTGATTCTTCCGGGGATGCTTGTACACCTGGATATAAAACGGGATATTTCAAAAAAAGCGGTAGATGAGGCCATGGCTGGGGAAGGCGTGGTATTTATCACCAATCAAAATGACGAAAATGTGGAACTTCCATTATATAAAGATTTGCGTGCAGTAGGCGTCGTGGCAAAAATCCGTCAGGTGATGCGTCTGGAGGAAGATGTCGTTCGTGCGCTGGTTTCTACGACGGACAGAGCGACACTTCTTTGTCTGAACCAAAATGAGCCGTATCTGACCGGAGATGTGGATGTCTATGAGGCGGATGCAGAAATTACGGATGAAGTTGAATATGAAGCAATGTGCCGGGAAGCCAGACAATTATATGAAAAATATTTGATCAAAAATCCGAGTGTAGGAAGAAGCGCGTACGATAAAATACAGCAGTCCAAGAGTCTGGACCAGATCTTGGATCTTATTATGATGCATATCCCGATGTCATTTGAGATGCGTCAGTGTTTTCTCGAGTGCTTTGACCTGCGTGACCGGTTTTATTATGTGTTGAATTTTGTGGACCGCGAGCTGGATATTCTGGACGAGCGGCAGAAATTCCGTCAGGCAGTGAAAACGACCATGGAAAAGAACCAAAAAGAATATTATCTGCGGGAACAGATGCGTGCCATCCGTCAGGAACTGGGAGAAGATGGAGAATCCCAGGCGGACGAATACCGCAATCAGGCAGATGAACTGATCTGCAGTGATGAAGTACGGGAAAAGATTGAGCAGGAGATCAAGCGTTTTGAATCCCTGCCGGCGAATTCTTCGGAAGCCTCGGTTAGCCAGGATTATATCGAAAATCTGTTGGCCCTTCCATGGGATAAAATGGATGAGACACCGCTTGATCTGGCAGAAGCGGAGGCGGTTTTGGAAGAAGACCATTACGGTCTGCAGAAAGTAAAAGAGAGAATCCTTGAATTTCTGGCAGTAAGGACATTGACCGGAAATGGAGAAGCACCGATCTTATGTCTTGTCGGACCTCCGGGAACCGGAAAAACTTCGATCGCAAAGTCCGTCGCCAGAGCACTTCATAAAGAGTATGTGCGGATCTGTCTCGGTGGTGTGCGCGATGAAGCCGAAATCCGCGGACATCGAAGAACCTATATCGGAGCGATGCCGGGTAAGATCGTCGCCGGATTAAAGAAAGCAAAAGTGAAAAATCCGCTGATGCTTTTAGATGAGATTGATAAAGTGAGCAGCGATTACAAAGGAGATACGTCTTCGGCACTGTTAGAGGTGCTGGATCCCGAGCAGAACCAGAATTTTGCCGATCATTACATCGAACTTCCGGTAGATCTGTCGGAAGTAGTATTTCTCTGTACAGCCAATACGCTGGATACGATTCCGGGTCCATTGCTTGACCGTATGGAAGTGCTGGAAATCGCAGGATATACAGAAAATGAAAAATTCCATATCGGAAAACAATATCTGATTCCGAAACAGATCAAGAAAAATGGTTTGAAAAAAAGCCAGCTTGTTATCAATGACAAGGCGTTAAAAACCATTATCAGTGAGTATACGAGAGAGGCAGGAGTTCGTGGACTGGAACGCCAGATTGGAAAAATCTGTAGAAAAGCCGCCAAACTCGTAGTGGAAGAGCAGCAGGAAAAAGTAAGAGTTTCCGGCAAAAATATCGAAGAATTTCTTGGCAAAAAGAAATTCCGCCCGGATATGGCAAATGCAGAAAACGAGATTGGTATCGTGCGCGGTCTTGCCTGGACACAGGTAGGCGGCGATACGTTGGAGATTGAAGTGAATATTATGCCGGGAGAAGGAAATCTGATCCTTACCGGACAACTTGGCGATGTCATGCAGGAATCGGCGCGGATCGCATTGAGTTATGTGCGCTCTATCGTAAAAAAAGAGGCATCGTATTTTAAAGAGCACGACATCCACCTTCATGTACCGGAAGGTGCTGTGCCAAAAGATGGTCCATCTGCAGGTGTAACGATGTCCACTGCATTGTATTCTGCAATCGAAGGAATCCCGGTCGATGCCAAAGTAGCGATGACCGGTGAAGTGACATTGCGCGGGAAAGTGCTGCCAATCGGCGGATTGAAAGAAAAACTGCTGGCTGCCAAAAGTGCCGGTATTAAGAAAGTGCTTGTACCGCAGGAAAATAAGCCGGATGTCGAAGAACTCGAAGAAGAGATCACAGATGGCATTCAGATCGTATTTGTGACAAAAGTAAAACAGGTTTTGAAAGAAAGCCTCGTGGAACGATAGAAAGGATGACGAGATGGTTATAAAATCATTGGAACTGGAAACAGTGTGCGGAATCACCAGCAAGTTTCCGGAAAATGACAAATTGGAAATGGCATTCTGGGGACGATCCAATGTTGGAAAGTCTTCCCTGATCAATACATTAATGAACCGTAAAAGCTTTGCCAGAATTTCTTCCCAGCCGGGAAAGACACAGACGGTAAATTATTATAATGTGAATGACATATTCTATCTCGTCGACCTTCCCGGTTACGGATATGCAAAGGTGTCCAAAGAAGTGGCGGCAAAGTGGATGAAGATGATTGAACGGTATCTGAACACTTCCAAATGCCTCCGCGTGGTATTTTTGCTTATTGATATCCGCCATGACCCGTCAGCAAAGGATGTGGAGATGTACCGTATGCTTACGCAGAAGGGCTTGAATCCGTTGATCATTGCTACGAAAGCGGACAAGATCAGCAAAATGGCACGGCAGAAAAATGTCGCACAGATAAGGAAAAAGCTGGAAGTCGTAGAAGGGACACCGATCATCCCATTTTCCGCCCAGACAAAGGAAGGAAAAGAAGAAATCTGGGAATATATTGATTATTTTGTCAAAGAAATTGACATTCATGAATAAATTGATAGTAATAACCGATGCAGAAATGAGGGAATAAGATGAATCAGAATACCAAGACAACGATTGAAAAAGTGGTGGAAGAAATTTCGGAAAATTATGACAATGAGCCGTTATTTTCTACCAAAGCCGGTAAGAATATGCCGGAGCGGAAAGAGATCATTGATGCGTTGAAGGAACTCCGCCTTGTGATGTTTCCGGGATATTTTGGCGAACAGGATGCGACGAGATGCCTGCCAAAATATTTTGTCGGTGACCGGCTTCTCACGATTTACCATATGTTTTTTGAGCAGATCGCCTGCGCATTTGCGTATGAGGAATCCGAAGTCCATGCTTCTGAAATCACAGGGATACCGGATGAGGATAACCAGCGCAAGGCAGAACGTGTCTGCAGTGAATTTTTTGAACAGCTTCCCCGTATTCAGAAACTGCTTTTGAAAGATGTTCAGGCAGGATATGACGGCGATCCGGCGGCGCAGAGTAAAGAAGAGGTTATTTTTTCGTACCCGGGATTGTTTGCCATCTTTGTATACCGCATCGCGCATGAGCTGTACATTCGTCAGGTGCCGTTTATTCCCCGCATCATGACGGAATATGCCCATGCGAAGACCGGAATCGATATCAACTCCGGTGCCCGGATTGGCGAGAGCTTCTTTATCGACCACGGAACCGGTATCGTGATCGGGGAGACGACGATCATCGGAGACCACGTTAAATTGTATCAGGGAGTTACGCTTGGCGGTCTTTCGACACGTGGTGGACAGAAATTGTCCGGCAAAAAGCGTCATCCAACGATTGAAAACAATGTGACGATCTATGCCGGAGCGACAATCCTCGGTGGCGAGACTGTGATCGGCGAAAATTCGGTGGTTGGTGGTAATACTTTTATTACCGGTTCCATCCCGGCAAATTCCAAAGTAAGTTTTCATATTCCGGAGATGGATGTCGTGCAGTAATTTAGTCCACTAAGTGTTCGTAAAATAAACTGACAAAAAACCAGAGAGGTGCGTAGTCTAAGCGGATCACGCCCTCAATGTTGCATTTGGAATCACTGTAGTCCCAGGGGCAGCAGTGGTTCTTTTTTAACCATTTTCCGGTGCCGTATTCGGCACAAAAGATACAAATTGTATACATGGTTCCACGTACCAGTATATTTTTCTTTTTGAGGATCTGATGCATAGGCTGGATGAGACAGGCCATGCCGTAAATAGGAAACATCCAGAGGGAAGTCCGGCACAGACATGTTTTTTCCCCTTTTTTCAGAGCAGAATGAAGCCCCGTCCAGATGCATTCAAATCCCCAGCCGCAGAGACCGCATTTTACAAAATTTTTAGGTGTTTCCGATAGTTTCATAGAAATCTCCTTTTTTCGTGATGTTGTTAGTATTTCTAATTTTGAAGTAACTATTCCGTTACTTTTCGAAAAGAATATGAATGAAGTGTAAAGTATTTTTGAAGTACTTGTTTTCTTTGACAAGATTCGCTATACTAGTAGTAGACTATTTTTTTTACAGGAGGACATTATGGCAGAGATCAGACCATTTGTATGTGTGCGCCCGGCAGAGGAACTGGCATCCCGCGTGGCAGCACTCCCATATGATGTTTATAACCGACAGGAAGCGAAAGAAGAGGTGCAGAGAGAACCGTTGTCATTTTTGAAAATTGACCGCGCAGAGACTAATTTTGACGACAGCGTGGATACGTATGCGCCGGAAGTATATCAGAAGGCAAAAGAACTTTTGCAAAAGGACAAGCAGGAAGGCGTATATATTACGGATGAAGACCGCAGTTATTATATTTACCAGCTTGTGATGGACGGTCGTCCTCAGACGGGACTTGTCGCCTGTTCTTCTGTAGATGATTATATGAATCATGTTATTAAAAAACATGAAAATACCAGAGAAGACAAAGAAATTGACCGTATCACACACGTAGATACTTGTTCTGCCCAGACCGGACCGATTTTCCTTGCGTATCGTTCTGACAAAGGCATTCATGATATCGTGGCTTCGTATGTGGAAAATGAGACGCCGATTTATGATTTTACGGCGGTAGACGGCATCGCACACCGCGTATGGAAGATTGCAAAAAAAGAAGATGTGGATGCGATTTATAAGGCATTTCAGAATATTCAGCAGATTTATATCGCAGACGGCCATCACCGCGCGGCTTCTGCAGTGAAAGTAGGATTGAAGAGAAGACAGGAAAATCCGGGTTATACCGGGGAAGAAGAGTTTAACTATTTCCTTTCGGTGTTGTTCCCACACGATGAGTTGCGTATCTTAGATTATAACCGTACCGTAAAAGATCTGAACGGAAGAAGTTTAACACAGTTTTTGGAAGAAATTAGCAAAAACTTTATCGTAGAGAAAGCAGAGGGACAGGTTCGTCCTGAGAAAAAAGGAACCTTTGGGATGTATACCGAGGGACAGTGGTATCATCTGACTGCCAAGCCGGAACTTTTTGAAGGAAAAGATGCGGTAGGAAGCCTTGATGTTTCCGTACTTCAGGATTATCTGCTCGGACCGGTTCTTGGGATCGGAGATCCGAGAACGGATCAGAGAATTGATTTTATCGGAGGAATCCGAGGACTTTCCGAACTCGAAAAAAGAGCGGATTCGGATATGAAAATTTCTTTTTCCATGTATCCGACGTCTATCACGGAATTGTTTGATGTCGCTGATCAGGAACTTCTGATGCCGCCAAAATCGACCTGGTTTGAACCAAAATTACGAAGTGGATTGTTTATCCATGAGATTTAAGTGCTAAGCGAAGAAAGGAAGAAAAAGAATGGATCGTTTGTTTAATGTAAATAACCCGCTTATGAGGGCATTGTCAAAATTATTTGATATTGGCTGGCTCAGCCTGATCTATGTTGTATTCTGTGTGCCGCTCGTGACGATCGGTGCAGCGACGACATCACTGTATTACGTGAGTGCCAAGGTACTCCGCAAAGACAGAGGATATGTGTGGTCTGAGTTCTGGCACAGCTTTAAATTGAATTTTAAACCGGCGACATTGATATGGCTCATTTTTGCAGCCATTTATGGCTTGTTGTATTTCAACTTGACAACCTTTAATACGTCAAATGCGGCAGGCGGTTATCTGGTAGGTGCGTATATTGCGCTTGCGTTTATCGTTACCTGTGTTGCCAGCTATGCTTTCTGTCTGCTGTCACGTTTTAATATGAATGTAAGAGGGATTCTGCGTTATGCATTGTATATGTCATTCCGCCATTTCCTTCACACATTGTGCTTTTTGGCAATTTTATTTGTGGCAGGATTTGGAATTTATGCCGGATTCCGTGTGCAGTTGCCGATTTTTTTGTTGTTTGTACCGGGACTGGGATCTTTTCTATATACGTTCCCGATGGAGCATTTATTGAAAAAATATATGCCAAAGCCGGAGAAACGTTATACGGAAAATGGAGAAGAAATTGTCGAATGGTATGAGGAATAAGGAAACACATTCGAAAGGAGATATTTATGAAAAAGAAACTGGAAGATTATATGGACTGGCCGAAGATCGAGGATCTGGAATATGCCGAATGCCGGAATGTTGAAGACGTTCTGGGAGCGGCGGTAGTCGAAGATGGCATCTTGTTCCGCTGTTTCTTTCCGGAAGCAGATAAAGTATTGATCAAGATCAAAGGGAAAAGCCGTACCGTTATTATGAAAAAAATGGATGACTGTGGTTATTTCGCAGCATTGATGGTTGGTAAGAAGATACCGGAATACACGTATCAAGTACAGTATAAAACGGGGAAAATGGAAATTATTGACAGCTACGCAACGGACCATTTTGTGGATGCGATGGACGAAGTCATGTTTGCTGGTGGAGAGCATGACAAAATCTACGAGAAACTCGGAGCACATCCGGGGCATGTGGCAGGATATGCCGGTACGTGGTTTGCCGTCTGGGCACCGAATGCGGTCAGCGTCAGTGTTGTCGGTGATTTTAACAACTGGGATGGCAGACTTCATCCGATGCGCCGCCTCGAAAGCGGTATCTTTGAGCTGTTTGTACCGGAAGTCGGCGATGGCGATATTTACAAATACGAAGTTCACGGATATGATGGAAAAACCGTGATGAAGGCCGATCCGTATGGTTTTTATGCCGAGAAACGTCCGGCGAGTGCAAGCATTGTCTGGAGTATTGACGAATACGAGTGGCAGGATGCAGACTGGCTGAAAAAGAGAAAACAGACCAATTGGAAAAAAGAGCCGATAGTCATTTATGAGATGCACCTTGGATCTTTTGAAAAACCGATGGGCGGCGGTTTTTATACCTATCGTGAACTGGCTGACAAAACGGCAGAGTATTGTAAAAAAATGGGATATACACACGTGGAACTTATGCCGGTGATGGAACATCCGCTGGATGCTTCCTGGGGGTATCAGGTTATCGGGTATTATGCACCGACTTCACGTTATGGAACACCGGAAGACTTTATGTATTTTGTCGATTACCTGCACCAGGCAGGCATTGGCGTGATCTTAGACTGGGTTCCTGCACATTTTCCCAAAGATGAACATGGACTGGGACGTTTTGACGGCACTTGTCTGTATGAACACCTCGATAAACGGCAGGGCGAACATCCACACTGGGGAACGCTCATTTACAATTACGGCCGTCCGCAGGTGGCGAATTACCTTATTGCCAATGCGTTATTCTGGCTGGAACAGTATCATGCAGACGGACTTCGTCTTGATGCCGTGGCCTCTATGCTTTATCTTGATTATGGCAAGCAGGACGGAGAATGGATCGCCAATATATACGGCGGCAATGAAAATCTTGAAGCCATCGAATTTTTAAAGAAATTAAATCAAAAGATCAAAGACCGCAAAGACGGAAGCCTTTCGATCGCAGAAGAATCGACGGCGTGGCCGATGGTAACCGGAAATATCGAAGAAGGCGGTCTGGGATTTGACTTCAAATGGAATATGGGCTGGATGAATGACTATCTCGAATACATTAAGACGGATCCACTTTTTCGAAAAGGCCGTCATGGTATGATCACATTTAGTATGGTTTACCAGTATTCGGAAAATTTCATGCTTGTATTTTCCCACGATGAAGTGGTACATATGAAGGGATCCATGTACCGGAAAATGCCGGGAACACCGGCACAGAAACTTGCCGGACTGCGTCAGAGTTTTGGTTATATGGCAGCACATCCGGGCAAAAAGTTACTGTTTATGGGACAGGATTTCGGACAGATCAGCGAATGGAGCGAAGCGAGGGGGCTTGACTGGAACCTGCTTGCAGACGGAAAAGCGATGGCAAGTGATACCGGTGAAGTGATTCGGGTAAAATCGTCCCATCGGATGCTTCAGGATTTTGTCGCGGATCTTTGGAAATTTTATAAGGCACATCCAGCAATGTATGCCTGGGATGAGATCCCGGACGGATTTGAGTGGGTCAGCATGTTAGACGCCGATCACAGTGTCATTGCCTTTATGCGCGAAGCAGAGGACGAAAAACTGCTCGTTGTATGCAACTTTACTCCGGTTTGCTATTCCGAATTTAAGTTAGGTGTGCCATATGCCGGAAAATATAAAGAAATCTTAAACAGCGATGCAATCGTGTATGGTGGTGAAAATCATACCAATCCGCGTTTAAAAAACAGTAAAAGGGAAAAAATGGATGGTATGGAGCAGAGTATCACTTTTACACTGGCTCCGACTGCGATCCAGATTTTCAGTTATCAGCCGGAACAGCCGGTAAATCGTAAAAGAAAGAAGAAATGAGGGCTATAAATCAATATGAAACAGGTAAAAGGTTATACAATCTTACAGAAACAGGAATTGAAAGAATTAAATGCGACAGGATATCTTTTGGAACATGACAAAACAAAAGCAAAAGTGGCAGCTATTGAGACGACGGACGACAATAAGGTGTTTTCCATCGGATTCCGTACGCCACCAAAGGATTCTACAGGTGTAGCACATATTGTGGAACATACGGTACTCTGCGGGTCCAAAGAGTTCCCGGTAAAAGATCCGTTTATTGAACTGGCAAAGGGATCGTTAAACACGTTTTTGAATGCCATGACCTATCCGGATAAGACGGTTTATCCGGTGGCAAGCTGCAATGATAAGGATTTTCAGAACTTAATGCATGTGTATATGGACGCGGTGTTTTATCCGAATATTTACAAAGAAGAGAAGATCTTTAAACAGGAAGGATGGCACTATCACCTGGATTCTGTGGACGGACCTTTGACCTATAACGGGGTTGTATTTAATGAGATGAAGGGAGTCTTTTCCTCTCCGGAGCAGCTGATCGAGCGAAAGATCCAGCAGTCCTTGTATCCGGATACCAGCTATGGGTTTGAATCCGGCGGAGATCCGGTGGATATTCCGAATCTGACCTATCGGGATTACCTTGACTTTCACAGTAAATACTATCATCCGTCAAACAGTTACATCTATCTTTACGGCGATATGGATATGGAAGAAAAACTGACATGGATGGATGAAAAATATCTGTCTCATTTTGAGTATTTGAAAGTGGATTCCGAGATCAAGCCACAGAAGGCATTTGATAAGCCGGCAGAAGTAGATGCCTTTTATTCTCTTGCGGAAGGAGAATCGGATAAAGATAAGTCCTATATCAGCTACAATGCCGTAACCGGAAACTCACTTGACCGCGACCTTTACATCGCATTTCAGGTGCTGAATTATGTGCTGATTCAGGGTGTGGGCGCACCGGTCAAACAGGCTCTTGTCGATGCAGGGATCGGAAGCGAGATCATCAGTTTCTTTGAAGAGAGCATCTGCCAGCCATTTTTCTCAATCATTGCGAAAAATACGGAAGTGTCAAAAAAGGAAGAATTTGTAAGAATTATCCGCGAGGAGCTGGAGAAACTTGTAAAAGAAGGAATCAATAAAGACTCTCTGAATGCGGGACTGAATGCCCTTGAGTTCCGTTACCGTGAGGCAGACTTTGGTTCCTATCCAAAGGGATTGATGTATGGGCTTCAGATGTTTGACAGCTGGCTTTATGACAGCGAAAAACCATTTATCCACATCAGCGCGAATGATACATTTAAGCGTCTTCGTGAGAAAATGGAAGACGGATATTTTGAATCCCTGATTCAGATGTATCTTTTGGATAATACACACCGTTCCATTGTGACGGCAGCACCAAAGACTGGACTTACTGCGGAGCAGGATCGTGCGGAGGCAGAAAAATGCCGGAAATATTTTGACACGCTTTCTCAGGAAGAAAAAGAAAACCTTGTGCGTGAGACAGAAGAACTGACCCGCTATCAGGAAGAACCGACACCAAAAGAAGATTTGGAAAAGATTCCGTTATTGTCCCGCGAAGACATCGGAAAGAAAGCACTTCCATTTTCCAATATTGAGAAAGACATAAAGGGAACCAAGGTTCTTCACCATGATTATTTTACCAATGGAATTTACTATATTGATCTATATTTTGATATTAAACCGCTTCTGGCAGAATATGCGCCGTATATCAGCCTTTTGACATCGCTGATTGGCTGCGTGGATACGGATGCGCATGATAAATTGGCATTTTCCAACGAGATTTTGCAAAATGCAGGAGATTTTATGTTTGATACCCTGCTGTCACGGAAATACAAACAGCCGAAGGAATATAAAGCGTTCATGATCTTCCGTGCCAAAGTGTTTGAGGAAAAGACAGAAAAAGTATTTGAACTGCTGGATGAGGCATTGAAAACGTCACATTTGGAGGATGAAAAACGTTTGAAAGAAATCGTAAGTGAGAATGCATCGGCATTGTATATGCGACTGATTTCTGCCGGACATAGTACGGCGGTCAACCGTGCGCTTTCGTATGGCTCCCGGATGGGAAAATACGATGAGGCGATGAATGGAATATCCTACTACCGCTTCTTAAAGCAGTTAAATGATCATTTTGACGAATACAAAGAGAATACGATCGCCATCCTAAAAATGCTTGTGCAGGAAATCTTTACAAAGGATAAGATGATGGCAGGAATTACCTGTGCGAAGGATGCGTATGACGGATTTGAAAAAGCGTTCGTGAAATTTGCTGAAAAGATGCCGGAGAAACCGGAAGAAGATAGAAATATACAGCCACAGATCTCTTTTGATGACAGGCACCAGAATGAGGGATTCAAGACGGCAGGACAGGTACAGTATGTGGCGCGAAGTGGAAATTTTGTAGAACGCGGTGTTCCATACCATGGTTCTTACCGTGTCGTACGTGCCATGCTCAGTTACGGATTCCTGTGGAATGAAGTCCGTGTGAAAGGCGGTGCGTATGGTGTTATGTGTGGATTCCCAAGTTCGGGAGATGGATATTTCGTATCTTACCGCGATCCGAAACTGGCTGAGACAAATGCAACATACAAAAAGGTGGCAGAATATCTACGGTCTTACGAGGCCGAAGAGCGTGAGATGACAAAATCTATCATCGGTACGATCAGTGCGGTAGATACACCATTGACACCGAAAACCAAGGGAAGCCGTTCCATGGGAGCTTATTTTTCGGAAATGAAAGTGGAAGATGTCCAAAAAGAAAGAGATGAGATACTTTCTACATCTGTAGAAGATATTCGTCGTGCAGCCGATATGGTCGATGCCATATTGGCAGATGGCAGAATCTGCGTTCTTGGAAATGAAGAAAAAGTTAAAGAAAATGCAGAATTGTTTGGCTGCATCGATACGTTATAAATGAAGGAAAGGAGCAGCAGATGGAGGAGAACAAAACGAAAGAGCCGTTTAAATCGGGATTTGTGTCGCTGGTAGGAAGACCCAATGTCGGGAAGTCTACGTTGATGAACCGCATTATCGGACAGAAGATCGCGATTACGAGCAATAAGCCACAGACGACGAGAAACCGGATTCAGACGGTGTATCATGATGAGAGAGGACAGATTGTCTTTTTGGACACACCGGGAATCCACAAGGCGAAGAATAAACTTGGCGAGTACATGGTTACCGTGGCAGAGCGTACGTTTGACGAAGTGGATATGATCCTGTGGCTGGTGGAAGCGACGACGTTTATCGGAAAAGGGGAACGCCACATCGCGGAGCAGTTGAAAAAAGCTCATATTCCGGTTATTCTGGTTATGAATAAGATTGATACGGTGAAAAAAGAAGAACTTCTTGCCTGTATTGATGCCTATCAGCAGATTATGGAGTTTGATGAGATCGTTCCGGTTTCTGCGTGGACCGGAGAAAGCGTGGATCATCTCGTCGACGTGATGTTCCGCTATCTGGAAGAGGGACCGGCGTTTTACGACGACGATACGGTGACCGATCAGCCGGTGCGTCAGATCGTAGCAGAGCTGATCCGTGAAAAAGCACTTCGCCTGCTGGCAGATGAGATTCCGCATGGCATTGCGGTGGCGGTAGACCAGATGAAACTTCGCCATAACAATAAAAATATGTACGATATCGACGCAACGATCATCTGCGAACGCGATTCCCACAAAGGAATCATTATCGGAAAGCAGGGTCAGATGCTGAAAAAGATCGGTACACAGGCGCGGCGTGAGATTGAAGAAATGCTTCAGAAAAAGGTCAACCTGAAACTGTGGGTCAAAGTAAAGAAAGACTGGCGTGACAGCGATTTCCTTTTGAAGAATTTCGGCTATGATAAGAAAGAATAACGGTTCGGGTTTTCCGCAATCGTTACAGATGGAATAAAATCCCTCGTATAGATGGTTTCTGATGTGGAGAAGATAGTAATATCAAAAACGACGGAGGAAGCCATTATGAACAATAAGTTTTGGAATGAATTTTATCAATCCGGAAAGATTTCGGATTATCTGAATTATGTAAATTCATCGGAACATACGGCGCGGTCCCAAAGTGCATTTGGCGGCAGCCGGTATTCGGATGAGATGGAGAAGATGCAGGATGCAGGAAAAAGTGACAGGAATGGTGCTTTCGGGGACTCCCGTGGGGGAATACGATAAGCGGGTTGTGATCTTAACACGGGAACGTGGAAAGATCTCTGCGTTTGCCCGAGGGGCAAGACGGCCAAAAAGTTCCCTGATCGCGGCGAGTGAACCATTTACGTTTGGTGAATTTGAACTTTACCGGGGAAGAGATTCCTATACGATTTCTTCGGTAAACGTGAAAAATTATTTTTCGGACATCCGGGAAGAATTGGAAGATATTTACATGGGCATGTATTTCTGTGAGGTGGCAGAATATGTGACAATGGAAAATATGGATACCCGGGAGATATTGAAATTGTTATACCAGTCTCTCCGCGCCTTAAAGGTGCCTTCCCTTTCCCGGGAACTGGTAAGACGGATTTACGAGTTTAAATTGATCGCTTTAAACGGGGAAGCTCCCCGTTTATTTGCGTGCATTGCGTGCGGAAGAAAAGACGAACTGTTTTATTTCCATCCACAGAAAGCCGGCATTTTGTGCGAAGCATGTTATGAAAAAGAACCGTACAACGGACGCGGCGCATATCACATCAGTGGCTCGACGACGTACATATTACAGCGTATCGTGGCATCCCCTGTGAAAACATTGTATACATTTTCTGTCTCAGAGCATGTGATGCAGGAATTAAATCTGGTTGTGAAGGATTATTTTGAAAAACACATTGACAAAAAATTTCAATCCGCGCAAATGTTAGATGATCTGCTGTTATTTTGAGACAATGATAAAATTTTTGTCTTTCTTTTTCGAAAACTATGTGGTATCATATACAATATACGTGTGTTAAGGAGGCTTCAATTCAATGGCAACAGAGAAGAGAGAGGAAGAAAAAGAAGAAGTTATTTCGAAAAACTTTATCGAACAGGAAATTGAAAAAGATCTTGCTGAAGGTGTCTATAAAAATATTATGACACGTTTCCCGCCCGAGCCAAACGGCTACCTGCATATTGGACATGCAAAGTCGATCTTGCTCAACCAGGGACTGGCAAAAAAATATAATGGAACATTTAATCTTCGTTTTGATGATACAAACCCGACAAAAGAAAAGGAAGAATTTGTAAATTCTATTTTGGAAGATGTTGTTTGGATCTGCGGTGGAGAAAAACCGCCGGTATATTTTGCGTCCAATTATTTTGATCAGATGTATGAATGTGCGGTCAAATTGATCAAAAAAGGCAAAGCTTATGTATGTGACCTTACACCGGATGAGATCCGCGAGTACCGTGGAACATTGACAGAGCCGGGTAAAAACAGTCCATACCGTGACCGTTCCGTAGAAGAAAATCTGGAATTATTTACCAAAATGAAAAATGGAGAATTTAAAGATGGCGAAAAAGTTCTCCGTGCGAAAATTGATATGAGTTCGCCAAATATCAATATGCGTGATCCAATCCTGTATCGTGTGGCACACATTATGCACCATAATACGGGCGACAAATGGTGCATTTATCCGATGTACGACTTTGCGCATCCGATCGAGGATGCGGTAGAAGGAATCAGTCATTCCATCTGTACACTGGAATTTGAGGACCACCGCCCATTGTATGACTGGGTTGTACGCGAGTGTGAATTTGAAGTACCTCCTCGGCAGATCGAATTTGCAAAGATGTATTTGACCAATGTAATTACCGGAAAACGATATATTAAGAAACTGGTAGAAGATGGCGTGGTAGACGGATGGGATGATCCGCGTCTTGTCTCCATCACAGCACTTCGCCGCCGTGGATTTACGGCTTCATCCATCCGTAAGTTTATGGAACTTGCCGGTGTATCAAAGAGCAATAGTTCTGTAGATTATGCGATGCTTGAATATTGTATCCGTGAAGATCTGAAGATGACGCAGCCTCGTATGATGGCGATCTTGGATCCGATCAAATTGGTGATCACCAATTATCCGGAGGGCCAAGTAGAATATCTGGATGTACCAAACAATCAGGAAAATCCGGAGATGGGTACAAGAAAAGTGCCATTTGCCAGAGAACTTTACATCGAGAGAGACGACTTTATGATCGAGCCTCCTCGTAAATATTTCCGTTTGTTCCCTGGAAATGAAGTACGTCTGATGAGTGCTTATTTTGTAACATGCCAGGATTATGTAACCGATGAAAACGGAAAGGTAACGGAGATTCATTGTACGTACGATCCGGAGACAAAGAGTGGTTCCGGATTTACCGGAAGAAAAGTAAAAGGAACGATCCACTGGGTAGCTGCACCGACGGCAGCGACAGCGGAAGTGCGTTTGTATGAAAACCTTGTAGATGAAGAGAAAGGGGTTTACAATGAAGACGGTTCTGTCAACATTAACCCGGACTCTTTGAAAGTATTAGAGAATTGTTATGTGGAGCCGGCACTTGCGGAGGCAAAACCGGGAGACCGTTTTCAGTTTATGAGAACCGGATATTTTTGTGTAGATACGAAAGATACGACCGAAGGACATCAGGTATTTAATCGCATTGTGTCAATGAAGAGTTCTTATCGCCCGGGAAAATAATCCGGAGAGAATGGAGGCAGTTATGGGTAATTTGTTCGCAGGACTGGAAAGTCTTGGGTTGAACATCAAGGATAACGTTGATGTTTATGAAAAAGAAAAGAAAGAAAATCAAAGTGCAGGTGTCAAAAAAGCACAGGTAAAGGAGATTCAGGAAGAAGATCTTTTGTTTGATAAAACCTATACCTGTCCGGTCTGTGACCATGAATTTAAGAGTAAGATGGTTCGTACCGGAAAGGCAAAATTAGTGTCTGCAGACACGGATCTTCGCCCGAAATATCAGGGGATCGATCCATTGAAATACGATGCGATCCTCTGCCCAAAATGCGGATATGCATCATTGAACCGTTATTTTAATTTTGTAATGTCTTCCCAGGCGAAGATGATCCGCGAGAAAATTTCCGCTACGTATCATTATGTACCGGAAGGCGAGAAAGTGTATACCTATGATGAGGCAATTACCCGTCATAAGATGGCGCTTCTTAATACAATCGTAAAACATGGAAAAACGAGTGAGAGAGCCTATACCTGTCTTAAGATTGCCTGGCTGTTCCGCGGAAAACGCGAAGAACTGATGAAAGGTGATTATAAGAAAGAAGAGGCAGTAGCGCTTCTGGCTGAAGAGAAAGAATTTTTGAAAAATGCACACGAAGGATTTGTGGCAGCATTTTCCAAAGAAGATTTCCCAATGTGTGGTATGGACGAATACACTGTGATGTATATGGTGGCAGAACTGGCACGCAGGATCGGAAACAAAGAAGAGGCAAAACGCTGGATATCCAAAGTGCTTGTGGCAAAAGATGCAAACCGCCGCATTAAAGATAAAGCGCTGGCATTGAAAGAAATGCTGCAGCAGGAAGAGTAGACAGCAGATGCTGGCAGAATGGAGAGTATGATCGATGGAATTATGGCTTGATATTTTAATGGATGCGTTGATTGACAGCATTAAACTATTCCCTTTTTTGCTGCTGACCTATCTGCTCATGGAGTATCTGGAGCATAAGACCAGCACAAAGACGAGGGCGTGGATTCGGAAAGCCGGCAGGCTGGGACCTATCGCAGGCGGTGTCGCAGGAATTTTTCCACAATGTGGATTTTCGGTAGCCGCTTCAAATCTGTACTCCGGTGGAATCATTACGATGGGAACGCTGGTGGCAGTGTTTTTATCGACCTCGGATGAGATGCTTCCAATCTTTTTATCGGAAGCGGTAAACGGGAGGATCATTTTGAAAGTCCTCGGAATTAAACTTGTGACAGCAGTATTTACCGGGTTTATCGTAGATTTTGTCATGCGTTTTCGACCAAATGCCATTCAATATAAAGATTTTCATACGATGTGTGAAAGCGAACACTGCCATTGCGAAAAAAGCATTGGAAAATCTGCTTTTATACACACATTTAAAATATTATTGTTCATTTTCCTGTGTTCTCTTGTTTTGAACTTTTTGATTGAAATAGGAGGCGAAGAGCGGATTTCTGAATTTTTATCGAGTCATGCGATGTTCGGACCGGTATTTGCGGCAATTGTCGGATTGATTCCGAACTGTGCGGCATCGGTTCTTATCACTCAGATGTATCTGGGAGGAATTCTCGATTTTGGTTCGATGATCTCAGGACTGCTTGTCGGCGCGGGGGTTGGACTTTTGGTTTTATTCCGTACAAACAAAAGATGGAAAGAAAATCTTTCCATCCTTGGAATTGTATGGGTTGCCGGTGTGTTTTGGGGTGTTATTGTGAATTTACTCATCCATTGAGAGGATGCCGTTTACCTTTGTCATAGCACGGGGAACGGCATCTTTTGACGTTTTCCACGGAGCATCGGTATTGCGGTAGTCAAATTTGTCGATAAACCATGCCAGTTCTTCTTCCATTCGTTTATAATTTTCTAAAAATACGCGGTTTAAGTCACTGGTGAAATCTTCCAGTACATTCCCGTGGAGATATTTTGGCGCTTCTTCAAAAAGCATTCCGTAGTGTTCTAAGCAGAATCCTTTTGATTTTTTGAATTTTGTCACAAAGGCAGAATCTTCTTCATATAAGTAGAAAATGGTTGCAATGTACCGCTCATATACGTCCTTGATCCGATCACAGATATAGCACGAATGACTGATCTTGTCGGTAAAGGAAAAGAGGGACGTTTCTTCTTTTTTGGAAAATAATCCACCGGCGCTTTTTCTTCCCTTTTTTTGTAATAATTCAATCTCTTTTATCATATTCTTCATGTGAGTATCCATGATGAGAGCAAGTCCAAGCCGGTTTTCAAAATCGTACATCATCTGCATATGGCGGGTGCAGAAGCCGATTTTGTCTGTGGTAAGCCGAATATCATCTTCCATATAACTGGGTCCCATCGCAAAGGCGACAGCATCGTTTTCCAGTTTCAATTTCATCGCGCACACAGGACATTCACAAGGTTTATCAAAGATGTCATTTACGGGAATCGTGTATAATTGTTCTTTCATAGGTACCTCCGGGTGTTCTTTTGCAAATAGTATAGCATAAACGAAAAAAGAAAGCAAAAAAGTTAGAAAAAAAGAGGATAAGAGAGATATAATGCGAAAAACAATAAAATAGAAGGGAAATTCATAAGCGTACGACTTGCAAAAAACAAGAGAAATGACTATTATTAAATCAATCGTTAGCACTCGGCAAAAGAGAGTGCTAACAAGCAAAGCGAAAAGATCATGATTGGAGGAAATAGAAATGAAATTAGTACCTTTAGGTGACAGAGTTGTTTTACAACAGTTAGAAGCAGAAGAAACTACAAAATCCGGTATCGTTCTTCCGGGCCAGGCACAGGAAAAACCACAGCAGGCAGAAGTAGTAGCTGTTGGACCGGGTGGTCTTGTAGATGGGAAAGAAGTAAAAATGGAAGTAAAAGTCGGCGATAAAGTAATTTATTCAAAATATGCGGGAACCGATGTAAAATTGGAAGAGAAAGAGTATGTGATCGTTCGCCAGAGCGATATCGCAGCTATTGTGGAAGAATAAAAGAAGTTTAAAATATTTTAATTGGAGGTCTTTATAATGGCAAAAGAAATTAAGTTTGGCGTAGATGCCAGAAAAGCACTGGAAACAGGTGTAAATAAATTAGCAGATACCGTACGCGTTACACTGGGACCAAAAGGACGTAATGTTGTATTGGATAAATCTTTTGGCGCACCACTTATCACAAACGATGGTGTAACAATTGCAAAAGAGATCGAGTTGGAAGATGCTTTCGAAAACATGGGAGCTCAGCTTGTAAAAGAAGTTGCTACCAAGACAAATGATGTAGCCGGAGATGGTACAACAACCGCTACGGTTCTTGCTCAGGCAATGATCAATGAAGGTATGAAAAACCTTGCAGCCGGCGCAAATCCAATCGTTCTTCGTAAAGGTATGAAGAAAGCGACAGACTGCGCAGTAGAGGCAATCAAATCCATGAGCGAGACTCTTTCCGGAAAAGAGCAGATCGCTAAGGTTGCAGCAATTTCCGCCGGTGACGAGCAGGTCGGTGAAATGGTAGCTGACGCAATGGAAAAAGTTTCCAACGACGGAGTTATCACAATTGAAGAGTCCAAGACCATGAAGACAGAACTTGACCTTGTTGAAGGTATGCAGTTTGACCGTGGTTATTTGTCAGCATATATGGCAACGGATATGGATAAGATGGAAGCAAATCTGGAAAATCCATACATTTTGATTACAGACAAGAAGATTTCTAATATTCAGGAAATCCTTCCACTTTTGGAGCAGATTGTACAGTCTAGTGCAAAACTTCTCATCATCGCAGAAGATGTAGAGGGTGAAGCACTCAGCACATTGGTATTGAATAAACTGCGTGGTACATTCCAGGTAGTAGCTGTAAAAGCTCCTGGTTATGGTGACCGTAGAAAAGAAATGCTCAAAGATATCGCAATTCTTACCGGCGGCCAGGTAATTACCGAAGAACTTGGTCTTGATCTGAAAGACACAACAATGGATCAGTTAGGACGTGCAAAATCCGTTAAAGTTCAGAAAGAAAATACGATCATCGTAGATGGCGAGGGCGACAAAGCAGAGATCGAAGCTCGTGTATCCCAGATCCGTACCCAGATCGAAGAGACAACTTCTGAATTTGATAAAGAAAAACTTCAGGAAAGACTTGCCAAACTGGCAGGCGGTGTTGCCGTTGTTCGTGTTGGTGCCGCAACAGAGACCGAGATGCAGGAAGCAAAACTTCGTATGGAAGATGCTTTGGCAGCGACAAGAGCAGCCGTAGAAGAAGGAATTATCGCAGGTGGTGGTTCTGCTTACATCCACGCATCCAAAGAAGTTGCTAAGATGGCAGCAGAGCTGGAAGGCGACGAGAAGACAGGTGCCAATATCATCCTGAAAGCGCTCGAAGCTCCACTTCGTCGTATCGCTGAAAATGCAGGTCTGGAAGGATCTGTTATCATTGATAAAGTAAAAGAAGGAAAACCGGGATTCGGTTTCAATGCATATACAGAGCAATATGTAAACATGGTTGACAATGGAATTCTTGATCCTGCTAAGGTTACAAGAAGTGCATTGCAGAATGCAACCAGTGTAGCATCTACCCTCTTGACAACAGAGTCTGTAGTTGCTAATATTAAAGAAGATACACCGGCTATGCCGGCAGGCGGCGCCCCAGGCATGGGCATGATGTAAACCATCCGCAAGCAAATCAAGCGCCCACCGAAAGGTGGGCATTTGATTTGAACGGATGGTTTAGCGATACGCGCAGGAGCGCGTCAGCGCGGGCACGCGAAGCGTGGCGCGTAGAGCTAAGAAGATGAGATACGCGCAGGAGCGCGTCAGCGCGGGCACGCGAAGCGTGGCGCGTAGAGCTAA